>Ga0307294_10000036_pt1 | contig 33895 bp, 32 predicted proteins | sample ER_DNA_151_FD_194468 | JGI IMG/M metagenome (GOLD analysis project Ga0307294, IMG submission 194468) | Bulk soil microbial communities from the East River watershed near Crested Butte, Colorado, United States - ER_DNA_151 | ecosystem: Environmental > Terrestrial > Soil > Floodplain | place... | reverse complement strand
CACGCTGCGGCATATCACCGCCGTGGAGACTTTGGTGATCGGCTGGCATGGCCAGAAATCCATCCAGGTACCCGGGGCAACTGTCACGCGTAACGCGGGACGACTTCGGGTCAGCTGATCCGCCCGGAGCAACGCTGCTGTCCGGTCCGCGGAGCCTCTGATCCTGTGGCAGGCTGAGGTCCGTGGACGACACCCAGCTCGATGGTGATTTGACGCACGTCCTCGTTACCAAGGAGGAACTAGCCACCCGCATCACTGAGCTGGCAGCCGAGATTGATCGCGACTACGCGGGGAAAGAGCTGCTTCTCGTCGGCGTGCTCAACGGAGCAGTCATGGTGATGGCTGACCTCTCCCGCGCGCTCAGCATGCACTGCCGGATGGACTGGATGGCGGTGTCGTCCTATGGCTCGGGCAGCCAGTCCTCGGGCGTGGTACGAATCCTCAAGGATCTGAGCACGGACGTGACCGGACTGGACGTGTTACTGGTCGAGGACATCATCGATACCGGGCTGACCTTGTCATACCTGGTCAGCAATCTGCGCTCCCGTGGACCAGCCAGCTTGAAGGTGCTGACGGTATTCAGAAAGCCGGAGGCGGCACGGAATCCGGTCGATATTGCCTATGTCGGATTCGACATTCCCAATGAGTTCGTGGTCGGCTACGGCCTGGATTACGACGGGCTCTACCGCAATCTCACCTCGGTCGGGGCGCTCTCACCCAACGTTTACAGCTAGGCGGACTCGCCGCTGGCGGCCAGATGCTCCCAATCGACCCGCCGCGCTCCCGTCGGAAACCTAAGTTCACGTAGGTTGCTGTCGCTCTGCACTGGTTGCAACGTATGCAGACCGTAGGCAATCTATGTACACGTAGGTTCCGGCCGGGCGATGGGAGCTCTGAAGCAGATCCGAATGAACGCCTGAGGCGCTCCCGTACGCCTCCCCAGACCTCGCGAGACGCGGGCCAGCCAGCTTGGACGCAAACGATAGCCTTGGCAGGAGGATCTCCCAGATCTCCATACCTCACTAGGCAGGTCATGAACCTACGACGGATATTCCGTTCACCCCTCGCGTGGATCGTCCTCGCGGTGATCGCGATCGGTCTGCTGATCGACTTCAGCCAGCGGGTGACGAGCGGATATAAGGAAGCGCCGACCTCTCAGGTGGTCTCGATCATCGACGGCAATGAGCCGTTGAGCGAGGTCATTTTGATCGATAAGGAACAAGAGATCCGCGTCACTCTGAAGGACGCGAACAAGACCGGCTACAAGGCGACCTGGGTTGGCAACCAGAGTGACCAGCTGATCACTCGTCTCAACCAGCGGGTGGCGGAGAAAACGCTCGATCAGTGGAAGGGCGAGAACGCGACTCCAGGCTTCTTTAGCTCACTGCTTGGCACGCTGATCCCCTTCATCATCATTGGAGTGCTGTTCTTCTTCCTGCTCAATTCCGTCCAGGGTGGCGGCAGCCGTGTGATGCAGTTCGGCAAGTCGAAGGCCAAGATCGCCAACAAGGACACCCCAAAGACCACCTTCCGGGATGTTGCTGGGTGCGACGAGGCGATCGAGGAGCTCGAGGAGATCAAGGAGTTCCTTGCCGAGCCCGCCAAGTTCCAGGCCGTCGGCGCCAAGATCCCCAAAGGCGTCCTGCTGTACGGCCAGCCCGGCACTGGCAAGACACTGCTGGCCCGCGCGGTGGCCGGGGAGGCCGGGGTGCCGTTCTACTCGATCTCCGGCTCGGACTTCGTCGAGATGTTCGTCGGGGTCGGCGCTTCCCGCGTCCGCGACCTGTTTGAGCAGGCCAAGGAGAACGCTCCCGCGATCGTCTTCATCGACGAGATCGATGCCGTCGGCCGGCACCGGGGCGCCGGCATGGGCGGCGGCCACGACGAGCGCGAGCAGACGCTGAACCAGCTGCTGGTCGAGATGGACGGCTTCGACGTCCGCGGCGGGGTGATCCTGATCGCCGCGACCAACCGGCCGGACGTCCTCGACCCCGCGCTTCTGCGGCCGGGCCGGTTCGACCGGCAGATCGCGGTCGACACGCCCGACCTGAGGGGCCGCTACAACATCTTGAAGGTGCACGCCGAGGGCAAGCCGATGGCTCCCGATGTTGATCTGGAAGCTGTGGCGCGGCGTACGCCCGGGTTCACCGGCGCCGATCTGGCCAATGTGTTGAACGAGGCCGCATTGCTCACCGCGCGGCAGAACGCTCGGATGATCACCAACGAGTTCCTTGACGAGGCGATCGACAGGGTCGTCGCCGGCCCTCAGAAGCGGAGCCGGCTGATGAGTGACAAGGACAAGCTGGTGACCGCCTATCACGAGGGTGGCCACGCGCTGGTTGCTGCGGCGCTGCCTGGCACCGACCCGGTGCAGAAGGTCACAATCCTGCCGCGCGGCCGGGCACTCGGCTACACCATGGTGCTTCCGGAGCAGGACAAGTACGCCAATACTCGCGCGGAGCTGCTCGACCAGCTGGCGTACATGATGGGCGGCCGGGCGGCCGAGGAGCTGGTCTTCCACGACCCGACCACGGGAGCCAGCAATGACATCGACAAGGCGACCAACCTGGCACGCGCCATGGTCACTCAATACGGGATGACCGAGCGGCTGGGAGCGATCAAGCTCGGCTCCGGAGACGCAGAACCGTTCCTGGGCCGCGACATCGGCCACGGCCGCGATTACTCCGAGGAGGTCGCCGCGATCGTCGACGAGGAGGTCGCCAAGCTCATCAGCAACGCCCATCAGGAAGCGTTCGACATCCTCAACGAGAACCGGGATGTGCTCGACGACCTGGTGCGGGCGCTGTTCGAGAAGGAGACGCTGGATCGGGAGCAAGTGGCGACGGTCTTCCAGCCGCTGCGTCTGTGGCCGAAGCGACCGCCGTGGACCGGTTCGGACGAGCGCGTTCCCTCGGCCATCCCCCCGGTAACCCCACCGCCGCCGTCCATCAATGGGCAGAAGGGGCCGAACGGTCATGCCAGCGGCCCAGCACCAAGTCCGGGTCATGAGGTCCCGGCGGGCGGCACGCCGCAGCCTCCGGGGCATCCGCCGGTTCCCTCGCAGCTGCCAGCCACTGGCGACTCCGACCCGAAACCGCAAAGAGGTCCAGACTTTCGGTGACGGAGCTCGAGGAAGCCGCCGACATTGGTCGTGACGGCGCCGGCAGCATGAGGGGTATTGATCCGATTCACTTCCCCGAGCGGGTCGGAGAATTCGACCATCTACGGGTCGTAGCCGCCGTACGCGAGATCCTGATCGGAATCGGTGAGGATCCGGATCGGCAGGGCTTGCGCGAGACCCCAGAGCGCGTCGCACGAGCGTACGCCGAAATGTTCGGTGGCCTGAGGCAGGATCCGGAGAAGGTCCTGGCCACTGTCTTCGACCTCGGTCACGACGAGTTGGTCCTGGTCAAGGACATCGAGGTCTGGAGCTGCTGCGAACACCACCTCGTGCCGTTCACCGGGGTCGCTCACGTCGGCTACATCCCTAGCCGAGAGGGCAAGATCACCGGACTGAGCAAGCTCGCTCGCCTCGTTGATATCTACGCCAAACGTCCCCAGGTGCAAGAGCGGCTGACCACCCAAATCGCAGACGCCATCAACCGCATCCTGGAGCCGCGCGGAGTGATTGTAGTGATTGAATGCGAGCACCTCTGTATGACCATGCGCGGTGTCCGTAAGCCAGGCTCCAAGACGATCACCAGCGCCGTACGCGGTCAGTTGCGCAACGCCGCTACCCGCGCCGAGGCCATGGGCCTCATCACCAGCTGAATCCGGCCTCCCCTTGCAGGAAAGTGGTCGAAAACCACGTAAATCTCGCCGGAACTGTGTTGTTCCTGACCACTTTCGGGGGAAGACGAGCTGCGCGGGCCTACTTGACCGATTTCCTCTTGGCTGTCCAGGTATTGCAGCGGCCGAAATCGGCCGAGTCCAGCCCACGGTTGAGCCAGCGAATCTGCGCCGCGCTGCTGCCATGGTCCGGCTTACGACTTGTCGGCGGGTCCTCGTCACCGGTGTAGGCGTGCCAGATCCTGAGCTGATAACGATCATCGCTGCTGAGCGTCATCGATCGGGCGGCCGCCGCGAGGAAGATGCCCTCAAAGCATTGCGCTTGCAGCTCCAGGCGACGGCTTAGCAGGTACCGTTCGCTGCGGCTCTTCGTCCGGTATGAGCGCTGGCCGTACTGCCTGAGCATGCCGCTCGTGGCCTGCAGGTGGTGACCGAACTCGTGAGCGACAAGTCCGACGTACCCGAGTCGCGCGTAGGTATACGCCTCGGAGCCGTCGTCACCCCTCACCGGCCAATAGATCGTCCGGGTTGCGGAGCAGTAGTAAGCCGGGGCTCCCCGCTGGGCGAACCGTCCGCATGGCGTCTTGATCGTGCTGCGGTATGCCTTGATCTTCGGCGTGGTCAGTGCAATGCCCTGCGCCGCCAGCGGCTCGGCAAACGCCTTCACCAGGCAGCCGACCAGTTTCTTGCCGTACGAGCCCAGGTTGGCATCCTTCAATGGCGGCTTCGGCGAGCGGACCTTGACTTTGCAGGAGACCTGGGTGCCGCCGAGATCGACGTCATAGATGCTGTTCTTTGCGAGCGACTTATTGGGTCGAGTGGGCGTGCGGCCGGTGCTGGATCCTGCCGTGCTCGCAGGCTCCGACGGCGAAGAGACAGGCGTGGGACTCGCAGTGACGCTTCCCGCGGATGCAGTCTGAGGTGCTCGCGGGGGCTGCAGGCCAGGTATCTCACCGCCTGATGTGGAGCACCCGGCAAGCGCCACAACGCCGGTCGCCAGCCCAAGAACCAGCAGGGCCCGGGCGCCACTGTTCAGCCGATGCGACGGACGCGATGCGCGAGCCGAGACAGTATTCCGTGGTGGGGCGTGGTTCTGCTGTGAGGGGGCAGACCCGTACGGCGGAAGCGGCACGGGGGAGAGCATAAGGTGATCCGGGTGAGTCCGCTGTATGCCGTGCCCGACCTGCCACAGCCGGCTCGTACTTTGGTCGTGGGTGTGGTCAACGTCACGCCAGACTCCTTCTCCGACGGCGGTGAGTGGTTGGACCCGGCCGCTGCTATCACCCACGGCTTGGACCTGCTGACCGAGGGCGCCGACATCATCGATGTCGGCGGTGAGTCAACCAGGCCTGGTGCGACTCGGCCGGACATGTCCGAAGAGCTACGCCGGGTGCTACCTGTAGTCCGTGAACTGGTAGCCGCCGGTGCTTGTGTCAGCATCGACACGATGCGTGCCGCGGTCGCGGAGGCGGCGATTGCAGCGGGCGCGCGTCTGGTCAATGACGTCTCCGGCGGCCGATCCGACCCAGGCATGCTCGGCCTGGTCGCCGATGCCGGCGTGGCGTACGTCTGCATGCATTGGCGCGGCCACTCCGAAGACATGCAAAGCAGGGCCTGCTACGCCGATGTCGTGGCGGAGGTCATAGCCGAGCTGCGCACCCAGCTCGAGGAAGCCGATCGCGCTGGCGTCGCCACCGACAAGTTGATCATCGATCCAGGTTTCGGATTCGCCAAAACCGGCGAGCACAACTGGCAACTGCTACAGCGCCTTGAGGAGTTTGACATCCTCAGGCGACCGATGCTCGCCGGCGTCTCCCGCAAGACATTTCTTGGCCGGCTGCTCGCCAATACTGATGGCAGCCCGCGGCCTGCCAAGGAGCGGGACGACGCCACCACCGCGCTCAGCACTGTGCTTGCGTTGCGAGGGGTTTGGGGTATCCGGGTGCACTCGGTACGCGCGAGCCGGGACGCTATTGCCGTCGCACAGCGACTGCTATCACACTGAACCGCAAGGAATGCTGGAGCGAAGCGACCTCCAGCCTGCAACGAAGAGCTGTGCCCTGTTGCAAGGTCAGATAGGGTCGCATGCGTCAGGAGGTGGTATGGCGGCGCACACAGTCGTTGAGGCCGAGCACCGACCCACGGAGGCCGGCGGCGATCGCATCAGCCTGACTGGAATTACCGCCTTCGGTCACCACGGCGTATTCGACTTCGAGCGCGAGGAAGGCCAGCGTTTCGTGGTTGACGTGAGCTGCACGCTGGATCTCTCGTCAGCAGCGAGCACTGATGATCTTGGACAGACGATCGACTATGGCGCCCTTGCGCAAGCGGTCGCTACCGACATCGAACGGGACCCGCTGAACCTGATCGAAGCCCTTGCCGACAGAATTGCCCTGACGTGCCTGCGCTATGACGCCGTTCAGTGCGTCCAAGTCACCGTGCACAAGCCGCAAGCGCCAATGCCGGTCGACGTTGCCGACGTAGCGGTCACCCTGACAAGGAGTAAAGGATGTGAGTAGCCCCAATCCTCATGCCATCGACGCGGACACCTTGAGCGGCATGAAGCCGTTGCGCAAGGTTGTCTACTCCATCGGCTCGAATCTCGGGGATCGGCTCGGCAATGTGCAAGGTGCCGTCGATGCTTTAAGCGACACCCCCGATGTGATCGTGGTGGATGTCTCATCGGTCTACGAGACCCGGCCTGTCGGGGGGCCGCCCAACAGTCCGCAATTCCTCAACATCGTGGTGGTCGCGGAAACCACACTCGAACCGCAAACCCTGGTGGAGCGGGCATTTGCCATCGAGGACGCCTTCGGCCGGACCCGGGACAGCGACCGGTGGGGCCCGCGTACTCTGGACGTCGATTTGATCATGGTCGGAAATGCCGTCGTTGATCAGGAAGATCTCAAGCTGCCGCATCCGCTCGCGCACGAACGCGCATTCGTGCTGGTGCCGTGGTACGAGGTCGACCCGGCCGCGGAGATAGCGAGCAGGGGAGCCATTGGCGACCTGCTCGGCCAGGCGGACGCATCGGGTGTGGTTCGGCGAGACGATCTTGTGATCGACCGAGACTGAGGATCATCGAGCTTGGCTCAGCAACCGTCCGGCGGCTCAGTCAAACTGACACCGTTGCGCGCTCTCGTCGTGGCCGCTCTGTTCGGCGGCCTGGCCGGCTGGTTTTTGGTCGTAACGGCCAACGCCTTTGACCTGATCCCCCCCGAAGTGCCCTGGACCGCCCCTATCGGTTTGATCTTGGTCGCCGCGCTGGTGGGCGCACTGGCGTACTCCACGCATCAGCGAGTCCAGGTACGCCATGAACGCATCGAACCCCAACGGGCGGTTGCCTTCTTGGTGCTCGGTAAGGCGTCCGCGCTGGCTGGTGCCCTCGTGGCGGGTGGCTACTTCGGATTCGCGTTGATGTTCCTGACACGGCTGGACGCGGCAGCTCCGCGTGATCGGGTGATCCGATCGGCCCTAGCGATCGTCGCCGGGATCGTCCTCTGCATCATGGGCCTGCTGCTGGAGCGGGCGTGCAAGGTCCCCACCGAGCCCGACGACGAGGTGGCTGCCGGCGAGGACGACTTGGAGTCAGACACTCGCGACTGAGCACCGAAATCCCCGGCGCCCAGCAGACCGAGGCATATGGTGACCAGCGTGACTTCGCCAGCCACTGGCAGCCGCGGGCTCAAGGCCTCGCCGCTCCGGCGCATTTCGGAAATCGTTTTGGTCGTTGGCACAGTGGCAGCGGCGGCTGCCGCCTCCTCCGGATCCGTCTGGTTTGTTCGCCTGGGAGTCGCGACGGCCATCACAGCCGCCTTGGTGGCGTGCGCTTTCGCCTGGCGCGAGCTGAACACGGCCAGACACACTCATGCACAGGCCATGCTCAAGGCCACACGTGAACATGGGGAGGCGCTGACCGAGGATCGGACCCGGAACGCTGCGGTGGTCCACACCTTGCGGCTGCGGATCTCCGATGCCGGCAAGTTGATCGAGAAGCAGCGGGTGACGATTGCCCTGCAACGGCAGCAGATCTCAAGCTTGAGGGACGATCGGGCCTATCTGAAGGGAGAGGTCGCGTACCGCGAGAAGGTCATTTCGGCCCTTCGCGAGACCGTACGCGAGCGTGAAGCGGAGCTCATCGTGCTTCGTGACGAACCCGACGCCGAAATCCACCACATGCCGCGCCGCGTACTGGCTGAGCATGAATCCGTTTGGCGGGAGCTGAGCGCCACCGACGAATTGCACCCCACAGAGGTGGATTTCACGGTCATTGAGATGGTCATGCCGAATTACGAGGCAGATCGCCAGTTCGCGTGATTTCTGCGCTCGCTCCGCTCGCGCGCGGATTGCGCTCAGAACCCGCCGTCTTCGTCGCATCTGGTGAAACGGAAGAGCGTGTTTCACCATCTGCTCCTGCACACAGCTCGCCGCTGGGGCTGGTGCTCGCTGCGCTCGCGCCCTTTTCTTGAGATCGGCGGCGCGCAATCCGTGTTATCTGCGCTCGCTCCGCTCGCGCGCGGATTGCGCTCAGAACCCGCCGTCTTCGTCGCATCTGGTGAAACGGAGGAGCGTGTTTCACCAGATGCTCCTGCACACAGCTCGCCGCTGGGGCTGGTGCTCACTGCGCTCGCGCCCTTTTCTTGAGATCGGCGGCGCGCAATCCGTGTTATCTGCGCTCGCTCCGCTCGCGCGCGGATTGCGCTCAGAACCCGCCGTCTTCGTCGCATCTGGTGAAACGGAAGAGCGTGTTTCACCATCTGCTCCTGCAGATCGGCGGCGCGCAATCCGGGCGTGATCGGCCTTTACGCCGCTTTACTTGTCAATGTCGCCGACCACGTAGCCGATGGAGGCGAGGGTTGCCTCCAGGGCCTCCGCGCGTACGCCGACCAACACCCGCTCGAGGCTGGAGATGTTGTTGAACGACGGCGTCCGCAGCTTGAGTCGCCACGGAGTCTTCTCGCCTCGGGAGACCAGAAACACGCCCGCGATGCCAAGCGGCGCCTCGATCGCCAGGTATCCCTCACCCTCCGGCACGCGAATGATCTTGCCCAGCTTCACCGACACTGGACCGGGCACGTCCCTCAGGCGGTCAATGCAGGCGATGATCAACGACGCACTGATCGTCAGCTCCTCAGCGAGAACGCCCAACCGCGACTGCGCGTCGCTCGAGCGGCGTCGCGGAGGCGCGATCAGGCCAGCTAACTCGCGATAGGCAAGATAGGGCGTCTGCAGGCGCAGATCAAGATCGACCCCGCTTGCCCGTGCTGCCGGGCCGCTGACTCCGAACTGCTGGATCGTCTCGTGGTCTAGCAGGCCAACTCCGCTTGTCAAGCTGGCAAAAGGCGGAGAGTCGATCATGGTCAGCACGGCCTCAGCTACCCGTGCCGTCTGCGCCGCGACCTGTCGTTCTGCTTGTAGCCAAGCGAAATCGGCATCGATGGCAAGGCCGCCGACTCGGGTCGCCATCGGGTGGATGCGGTTTCCAGTCAGTCGCAGGGTCTGGGTACGCAGCTCCTCACGCAGTGCGCGGAGTCCAGGATCACCAGGGACCCGATGCGGTACATAGCCGAGGAAGCCGCAATGACTCAGGATGCGGGTGTGCTCGGCCAGCAGCGTACGCAGCCAGATGGCGCGTTCTGGGACCGCAAGGCCCATCATCTGCTCGCAGACGAGGGCGACTGCCAGCTCGCCAAAGAAGGGAGCCTGCCAGTCGTGGCGATCCGCCAACATCAAGATCTGCCGGTAGTCACGTACCTCGAAGAGCTTCTCCGCGCCGCGATGCATCGCTCCGACCACGACCCGCGCCGTGGTGATCACGTCGTCCTTTGTCCAGAGCCGTAGTTCGATCAGCCCGGCGTTGCTGGGGTGCTCGGGACCGAGGTCGAGCAGAATCGTTCCGGTCGGCATCTTGGCTGGTTGAGTGGAAGGCAGGACGCCAGGGGCAAGAGATCCGACCAAGACATGGAGCTGCTGGTGGCCCATCAGCGGTCGAGCCCCCAGGGGAATGTTTTCGCGCCTGTGACGGCAAACGCAACGTCATCTGGGCTTCCGAGGATGCGGTTCCGCGGCTGTGCTGGAAAACGTACGCGGCGCGAGGAACTCAACACTGCAGCAGCCACCAGTGTGAGCCCCACACGTACTGCGAGCTGAGCGCGGAATGCTGGCTTCGTCGATCAAGATCAACCAGCGGATCGGGATGGGACTCGGCCTGCAGCAACTCCGGTATGACCTCGCTCTGCAGACCGCAGAAGGCGGTGGTCGCTCCCGCCTCCTCGCCCGCAGCGCGGACGGCGTCAACGGCGACATGGGCTGTGAGGTTCACGCTGGTCCCGGGCACCGGCTCGAGGGCGCGTCCGTCGCGGTAGGCGGCGAGCGAACCGCTGGCGGGGCGCCGCCCCGCAGTGTGCCCATAGTCGATCATGAGTGCACAGCCCCCACGTTCAATGATCACCTTGACCAGCTCGACCCATGCTCGATCCCTGCTGAGACCGATCTCGGCACGCTCACCGCCCGGCCACCACCGATCGGCCCACGCGAGCTGCTCACTCTCCAATCGTGGCCCAGCCTGTTCCTGGCCATCATCGTTGACGATCACTTCCCGCCAGCCGTCGGCATGCCGAGCGACAACCGGACACGGCAAGTCGTCCAGCCACTCGCAGCAGATGATCATGACCGGCTCTGGCTGGGCCAGCGCCGCCCCGGCCTCACCGCTGGTCCAGCACCCGTACCGCACGTCCCAGAGATCTTGGGCCCAGCTCACCTGCGCTGCCAAGCCTTTGGGCCGTGTTCGAAGATCAATTCCCAGCAACTGCAGGTCAGGTCGGAGCGCTGAGAGTTCCCCGAGCAAACGGCCATTACCAGCGCCGACGTCGATCACCCTGGTGATCTCATCGTGGCGGTCGGTTAGCGCGGCCAGCAGCTGGGCGATCATCGGCCCGCTCGTTGCTGCGGTGCGGAAATGTTCCTCAGGGCTGTGCATGCGCCAGAATCCGTCCGCGCCGTACGCCGATTCCACCCAGGCGTCGAACCAGGTACGCGATCCCCGTGCAGGCGGATCAGGGGGGCCCGCTCCCCCCGACGACGAATGCGGGAGCATGGCCCTATGGTGCCTGATGCTGCGTCCCTGACGTCCAGCACCGGCCAGGGAAACTCGCTACCGTCGTTACCCCAACTACCGCCCATGCCCACCGTGCCGCGCCGGCTCTCCGCCGAACCGCCCGGGTGGGTACGCGAGGTGGACATTGTCGTGGTCGGCTCGGGCATCGCAGGCTTGACGGCTGCTCTGGAGTGCCGGGATCTCGGCACGATCATGGTCGTCACCAAGGATGAGGTCGCCGCCGGCTCAACCCACTGGGCGCAGGGTGGGATCGCGTGGGTACAGGCCGAGGGGGACACCCTCGAGCAGCACATCGACGACACCCTGGTCGCGGGTGCGGGCCTGTGTATCGAAGAAGCGGTACGCATCTTGGTCACCGAGGGCCCCGACGAGGTGGCGAAGCTCATCAACCGAGGGGCCGAGTTTGATCGCGACCTGGCCGGTCAGCTGGAACTGACCCGCGAGGGCGGACACAAGCGGAACCGGATCGCCCACGCCGGAGGCGATGCCACCGGCGCGGAGATCGAACGCGCACTCATCTCCGCGGTGACCGCCGATCGCGGGATCGAGATCGTCGAGCATGCGTTGGTCCTCGACCTGATTCCGGCCGAGGTCGGCCCGGATGAGAGGCCCGCAGTAGCCGGAGTGACGCTGCACGTCCTAGGGGAGGGCACTCGCGGTGGTGTCGGTGCGGTGCACGCCCGGGCGGTCGTGCTTGCCACGGGCGGCATCGGCCAGATCTACGCCGTGACGACGAATCCGCCGGTCTCCACCGGAGATGGGGTCGCGGCCGCGCTGCGCGCTGGGGCGCGGCTGCGGGACATCGAGTTCATCCAATTCCACCCGACAGTCCTCTACCTCGGCGCGGGTGCCCGCGGCCAGCTGCCGCTTGTCAGCGAGGCGGTGCGTGGCGAGGGCGGCCAGCTCGTCAATGCCCGTGGCGAACGCTTCATGGTCGGGAAGCATGAGCTTGCTGAGCTAGCGCCTCGCGATGTCGTCGCCAAGCAGATCATGAAGGAAATGGCGACAGACGGTGTTGATCATGTCTATGTTGACGGCCGAATGTTGGGCGAAGAGGCCTGGCGCGTGAGGTTTCCGACCATCTGGCACAGCTGCCGCCAAGCCGGCATCAACCCCGCCACAGATCTGATCCCCGTCGCGCCCGCGTGTCACTACTTCTGCGGAGGCGTGGAGACCGACATTGACGGCGCAACGAATCTGGTCGGCCTTTATGCCTGCGGAGAAGTGGCATCCTCAGGTGTGCACGGCGCCAATCGGCTGGCCTCAAACTCCCTCTTGGAAGGGCTGGTTTTTGCTCGTCGAATCGCAGTACGGCTGCAGGACACCCCGCCACCCCGCCGACCTCCGGCGCAGGATGGCCGGCAACCAGGACTCATCGATCGATCCGTGGTTCCGGCGTTGCAGCAGGCCATGAGCCGCCACGCTGGAGGGTTGCGGGATGCCGTGGGACTTGATCAGTGCGTCGGCGAGTTGGCGGAACTGGCTCAAAAGATGGGTGCGGAGCCCGGCCTGGAGTCCTGGGAGGCGACGAACCTGATGACGGTGGCAGCGGCCGTTGTCGCCTCCGCCCGGCTCCGCGAGGAATCGCGAGGAGCTCATTGGCGCGATGATTTCGAAGGCCGTCGTGAAGCCTGGCGTGGCCACCTTCTGGTGGAACACGACGATCAACAAGGCCTGCGGCATCACTTTGTGCCGGCACGGCTGATGAGCCCGGATGGGCAGCCGGGCGGTCAATGATTTACACCACGCTGGCCGAGATCGAAGGCCTGGTGACAGCCGCGGGCCTCGACCTGGATGCCCTTTCCTTGATCATCTCCGAGGCTCTCGATGAGGATCTAGGCGGCCGTGGTGTGCTGCCGCCGGGCAACGCGGCCGGGCTCGACGTAACGTCCTATGCCACGATTCCAGCCGCAGACACAGCGCATGGCAATTTCGTCGTACGCCAGTCCGGCATCGTCGCTGGGCTGTCCGTGGCGGCGTACACCGTCGCATCGGTCTGCGCGCAGGCTGGTGATTTCGAACTCACGCTGCACGCAGCCGACGGCGACCGCGTCGTACGCGGCGACGTGTTGATCTCGGTCACGGGCAATGCGCGGGCGCTGTTGACGGCTGAACGGGTTGCCCTGAATTTGATCACCATGATGTCGGGTGTTGCGACGGCCACGCGCGCTTGGGTCGACGCGCTCGCGGGAACGAATACCAAGGTTCGGGACTCGCGTAAGACTCTTCCGGGCCTGAGAATGCTGCAGAAGTACGCGGTCCGTGTCGCCGGCGGTATCAATCACCGGATGTCATTGGCTGATGCTGCGCTGATCAAGGACAACCATGTGATCGCGGCCGGCGGAGTGGTCGAGGCTTATCGCGCGGTCCGGCAGTCTTTTCCTGAGATCTCTGTGGAGGTCGAGGTGACCTCGGTTGAGCAGGCGCGTCAAGTCGTTGCCGCGGGAGCTAGCGCCGTCTTGTTGGACAATATGAGCACTGATGCGATGGCCAGTATCGTCGCCGAGTTGGCGGATCGGGCCACTTTTGAGGCCAGTGGCGGCTTGACATTACTGAACGCGGCAGAAGTTGCGCAGACTGGTGTCAATTTCGTTGCGGTAGGAGCGATCACCCATTCTGCGCCTGCCTTAGATATTGCTCTGGACTTTGCTTCTAGAAACTGAAGAACGCGAGTAATCTCGCTTCTGTCAGGTACTTCTCACTTTCAAACTGGAGGAACGTATGGCGCAGCGCGTACAGATCATTCTCGAAGACGATTACGACGGGGGAACCGCCGACGAAACGGTCAGTTTCGCACTGGACGGAGCTGACTATGAAATCGACCTCTCGTCGAGGAATGCGACCGGGCTCCGTGACGCGTTGGCGCCATGGGTATCGCACGCACGCAAGATTGGTGGCCGGCGCAAGCGAGCCACGAAAGCTACCGGTTCGGCCAGCACCAGCGACATCCGGGCCTGGGCACTCGCCCATGGCCACGAGGTCAGCAGCCGCGGCCGGGTCTCGGCGGACGTACGGGACGCTTACGAGAAGGCTCATGCTTGATCTGAGCGACGATCGGCTGTCCGAGCCGCTCTCTTGAGGTCTCGTCGGTAGGCCCCACGGGCGTCGAGCGATCGCAGTCATTGCGCCCTGGGCGAACATGTTTCGCCCAGGGCGCTCGCTGTCCACCGCCAGGTCGCGATGGGTTTCTCGCTTGGGTTTCCGGCTATCGACCGGCACTCGGGCCGCCTGAGAAATCGTCACCGGCAAGGAGGAATATCCGGCAGTCGAATGAGGGTTGTAACCCAAACTGCACTCTTGTCGATCGAGCCCAGCACGAGCAGTCCCGGGTGCCCGACAGCCTGGGCTGCGACGAATGAGGAACAAGGCAACCGAGGGTGTGGCCGACTAGAGTGAGAGACGTCGGTGGCGGTCCGAGCCAGCAGGGCGAGAGCCGCACCGAGAACGAGGGAGCAACCATCATGTTCGAGCGGTTTACAGACCGGGCCCGACGCGTCGTGGTGTTGGCGCAGGAAGAGGCTCGCATGCTGAACCACAACTACATCGGCACTGAGCACATCCTGCTGGGACTCATCCATGAGGGCGAGGGCGTGGCCGCCAAAGCTTTGGAGTCCCTCGGTATTTCCTTAGAGGCTGTCCGGCAAAAGGTTGAAGAGATCATCGGCCATGGGCAGCAATCCCCAAGTGGACACATCCCATTCACGCCGCGGGCAAAAAAAGTACTGGAACTGAGCCTGCGCGAAGCGCTCCAGATCAATCATTCCTACATCGGCACCGAGCACATCCTGCTCGGCCTGATTCGGGAAGGTGAAGGCGTTGCAGCCCAGGTATTGGTGAAGCTTGGCGCGGACCTCAACCGGGTCAGAAATCAGGTCTTGCAATTGCTCAGCGGCTTCCAAGGTAAGGAAGCTGCTACTTCAGGCGCACCGGAGCAGGGCAGTACTCCGTCGTCGTCGATGGTGCTCGACCAGTTCGGTCGTAATCTCACCCAGGCGGCTCGGGAGAACAAGCTTGATCCGGTTATCGGCCGGGAGACCGAGATCGAGCGAGTGATGACCGTCCTGTCGCGCCGTACCAAAAACAATCCGGTACTGATTGGCGAGCCGGGCGTTGGCAAGACCGCCGTAGTTGAAGGCCTTTCACAGGCCATCGTCCGCGGCGACGTTCCCGAAACACTCCGGGATAAGCAGATTTACACACTCGACCTTGGTGCGTTGGTTGCTGGCAGCCGTTATCGCGGTGATTTCGAGGAGCGCCTGAAGAAGGTGCTGAAGGAGATCAAGACCCGCGGCGACGTTGTGCTGTTTATCGACGAGATCCACACTCTCGTCGGCGCCGGTGCGGCCGAGGGGGCTATCGATGCCGCCAGCATCCTCAAGCCGATGCTGGCGCGCGGCGAGTTGCAGACCATCGGCGCCACCACATTGGACGAGTATCGGAAGTACGTTGAGAAGGACGCCGCGCTGGAGCGGCGCTTCCAGCCGATTCAGGTAGCGGAGCCGTCGATCGCGCACACCATCGATATCCTGCGTGGGCTTCGCGACCGCTACGAGGCGCACCACCGGATCACCATCACTGATGAGGCACTGGTCGCTGCGGCTCAGATGGCTGATCGGTACATCTCTGATCGTTTCCTGCCAGACAAGGCGATCGACCTGATCGACGAGGCAGGAGCCCGGCTGCGAATCCGCCGGATGACCGCTCCGCCGGACCTGCGCGAGTTCGACGAGAAGGTGGCAGCCGTACGGCTGGAGAAGGAAGCCGCGATCGATGCCCAGGACTTCGAGCGGGCTGCCGGTCTCCGCGATGACGAAAAGAAGCTGCTGACCGCGCGCGCCGAGCGTGAGGCGCAATGGAAGTCTGGTGATCTTGACGTCGTTGCCGAGGTGGATGAGGAGATCATCGCCGAGGTGTTGTCCACGGCAACGGGCATCCCGGTTTTCAAGCTGACAGAGGAAGAGTCGGCCCGACTGCTGCGGATGGAAGAGGAAATCGGTAAGCGTTACATCGGCCAGCACGACGCGGTCAAGGCGCTATCTCGATCAATCCGGCGTACCAGGGCCGGCCTGAAGGACCCGAAGCGACCCAGCGGCTCGTTCATCTTTGCCGGCCCCTCCGGTGTCGGGAAGACCGAGCTGACGAAGGCACTGACGGAGTTCTTGTTCGGCGACGAGGATGCGTTGATCCAGCTCGACATGAGCGAGTACTCCGAGAAGCACACCGCCTCCCGGCTCTTCGGCTCGCCTCCCGGCTACGTCGGCTACGAGGAAGGCGGCCAGCTCACCGAGAAGGTACGCCGCAAGCCATTCAGTGTCGTGCTGTTCGACGAGGTGGAGAAGGCTCACCCGGACATCTTCAACTCGCTGCTGCAGATCCTGGACGAGGGGCGGCTGACCGACGCGCAGGGCCGCAAGGTGGACTTTAAGAACTGCGTGATCGTGATGACCACCAACCTGGGCACCCGGGATATCGCCAAGAGCGTGACGCTCGGGTTCAGCCAGGGCAGCGATACCGACGGCGGCTACGAGAAGATGAAGGCCAAGGTCTCCGACGAGCTCAAGCAGCACTTCCGGCCGGAGTTCTTGAACCGCGTCGACGAGATCGTCGTGTTCCGACAGCTCACCCAGGAAGACATCGAGCGGATCGTGGACCTGATGGTGGCCGAAATCGAGGTCCGGCTGAAGGACAAGGACATGGGCATCGAGCTCACGCCCGCGGCGAAGACGCTGATCGGCAAGCGCGGCTTCGACCCAGTACTAGGAGCTCGGCCGCTCCGCCGGGCGATTCAGCGCGACATCGAGGACCTGCTTGCGGAGAAGATCTTGTTCGCCGAGCTGAAGCCGGGCGAGATCGTCGTGGTCGATGTCGCTGATCCGGGCTCAGAGCACCCGTTCACCTTCACCGGCACACCGCGTTCGGCAGCTCCGGACGTACCACCGGTGGAGTTCGGCGGCATCGTCGAGGGCTTGAACGAAGGTTCCGAAGCCGCCAACGAGTAGCAATTCCCGAACGGCCAGCCGGCCGCATCCCATATGGGGTGCGGCCGGCCTCGTTTCGCCCGTCAACATCCCACGCAGCGTGGGATGTTGACGCCGTACATGCGTTGTATGCCATGCACAGTGTGGGGAAGTTGGGTACGGCCTGGTTGACTCGCCGATCACCCGAAAGGCGTACGACGGCACGGGAGTGTGACTCGTGCCCCTGACGCGTGTTGTCAGCATCTGGCAGAGTGGCGCGGTGCGACTGCCAAACCGGATTCCGGCCGTTTGGCTGGTGATCTCGGGAATCGTCTCGGTCCAGGTTGGGGCGGCAATCGCGAAGAATCTGTTCGACCTGGTGCCGCCGACGGCAATGGTCTGGCTGCGGCTCATAACATCCGCTGTGATCTTGCTCTTGGTGGCACGGCCACGGCTAGCGGGCCATTCAGGTCGGGACTGGCTCATCGTGCTTGGCTTTGGCGTCAGCCTCATGACGATGAACTGGGCGATCTATCAGTCGTTTGCGCGGATCCCCTTGGGCATCGCGGTGACGATCGAGTTTCTCGGTCCGCTCACCGTTGCTGTGATCGGTTCGCGTCGTTTCGCCGACCTGATCTGGGTTGTGCTCGCGGGGATCGGCGTCGCGCTGCTCGGTGTCTCGAGAGCCAGCCTGACACTCGCCGGAGTTGGATTCGCTCTGCTTGCGGCTCTCGGTTGGGCCTTCTACATCCTGCTGAGCGCCCAGACAGGCCGTCGCTGGCCCGGGATCAGCGGCCTTGCCATTGCCAGCATGGTCGGAGCAATCGCCTTGGCACCTCCGGCAATCGTGGAGGCCGGCAATCAGATGCTGAACTCAACGGTGCTCATGCTGGGATTGGCGATTGGCTTGCTGAGCTCGGTCATTCCGTACAGCTTCGAGCTGATCGCTTTACGTCGTATTCCGCCCCGAGTCTTCAGCATCTTGATGAGCCTCGAGCCTGCGGTGGCGGCGCTCGCCGCGATGATCTTGCTTGGGGAGTTTCTGAGCTTGGTGCAGTGGCTCGCCATGGCTTGTGTGGTAATCGCCAGTATCGGCGCAACTCGTACGTCAACGACTTTGGATCAGCCGGCGCCGGACTGAGTCGACAAATGCCGGTAGCGAAGCGCTAATGGCCGAATGCATCAGAATCGGTGACAACGGATTCGCCCCGGTCGAGCCCGCTGATTGTGCTCATCTCCTGCTCATTCAGCTCGAAGTCAAAGATGTCGATGTTCTCCGCGATTCGGCCGGGATTCGACGACCGTGGAATTGCCACCAGACCGAGCTGGATGTGCCAGCGGAGTACGACTTGCGTCGGGGACTTGCCATGCTCGATCGCGATCCCGGTGATCACCGGGTTGTTCCTCAGCTCGTCGCTCGATGCACCAACCGGGCTGTACGACTCGGTGACAATGCCGTGGGCGGCGTGGTACGCCCGGCTCTCCTTCCTAGACGAGTAGGGACTCAGTTGAATCTGGTTCACGTCCGGCGTGATACCGGTCTCGTCGAGCACGCGCTGCAGATGGGCCGGCTTGAAGTTGGATGTGCCAATGGCGCGGAGTCCGGTGTCTTTGAGCACCGTCTCGAGACCCCGCAGTGCATCGACGTAGCGATCTTGGTCCGGGTTCGGCCAATGCACCAACAGGAGATCGACGTAGTCGACGCCCAGTCGCTCCAGGCTCGCTTTGTACGCGTGACGGACGCCATCGACGCTATGCCACCGGCGATTGAACTTCGTGGTGATGAAGACCTCGGACCGATCGATACCAGAGTCCCGGACGGCTTGTCCGACCGCATCCTCATTGCGGTAGTTCTCGGCCGTGTCGATCAGGCGGTAGCCGGCCTCGAGCGCCGTCCGGACCTGAGTCGCTGACTCGGCCCCCTGGAGGGGCGATGTGCCGAGTCCGAGGACCGGGATTTCGGCACCACTGCGGAGCGGGAGGTTCGGAGCGAGTCCAGACATTAGACAAGTGCCTCCTGATCAAGGGTCTCAAGACCTAGCCGGGCAACGACCATCGGTTACCTGCAGCGACCACCAGCCCGTCTTGTACGAGCGAGGCCAGCGCGCGGTCGCGCTGCGGAGAATCTTGCCACGCCTCCGTGAGGTCGGTATCTGGGATCGGCTCGTCGCTGGATCGGAGCACCGCGAGCAGCGCACCCCGGCACTGCCGGTCAGTCCCCACATACGGCTGACCGCGCCTCGGCGCCCCAACCCACGCCGGATAACCGGCCTGACGCCACGCACACAGCGTAGCGACGGGGCAGGCATCGCAGCTGGGATTGCGGGCGCGGCACACTACAGCGCCCAGCTCCATCGAGGCGATCGCCCAGCGCGCCGCACGCTGCGGGTTCCGGGGAGCCAGCTCCTCCGCCAGCGCCCGCTCCCGCCTAGTCGCCGCCGAACTGGGGTACGCGACACCCGATACGAGTCTGCTCAGCAGACGGCGGATATTCGTGTCCAGCACGATCTCGCGCCGACCGTACGCGAAGCTTCCGATTGCCGCCGCCGTGTACGAGCCGACTCCCGGCAACCTCAGCAAGGCCTCGTGATCTTCGGGCACCTGGCCGTCGAAGTCGTTCATGATCATTTGGGCCGCCTGGTGCAGCCGCAGGGCTCGCCGTGGGTAACCCAGCCGGCCCCAGGCTCGCAGGGCGTCACCGGGCGGCGCGGTGGCCCGCGCTACGGGCGTCGGCCACCGCTCCAACCACGCCTGCCATGGGCCGCGTACCCGCTCCACCGGGGTCTGTTGCAGCATGAATTCGCTGACCATGATCGCCCAGGGGGTCGCGTCCGGACGTCGCCACGGCAGATCGCGAGCATGCTCGGCGTACCAGCTCAGGATTCCCCGAACCGCGGTCCGAGCTCTGCCGATCGGCAGCTGCCGGTCCTCGACGCCATCGGACACGTGCGTCACCGTACTCTGTCCAATTGCTCGCTCCGCTCGCTGCGGATCGCGCTTTGCGAGTCCGCCTACTTCGTCGTCGCTCGGGGACGAGATGCGTGTCCCCTCGCTTCTCCTCAGCACGGCGGCGCGCGATTCGGGTTCCAATTGCTCGCTCCGCGTCTGATTGCTCGCTCCGCTCGCTGAGGATTGCGCCAGCTAGCCGCTGCCTTCCTCATCTCGCTCGCAGACGAAAAGCATGTCTGCTCCCTCCCTCGTCCAGGCAGCGGCGCGCAATCCTGGTCGCTGCGGATCGCGCTGTGTTTGATTGCTCGCTCCGCTCGCGGCGATGTTCGCTGGGTTGCCGCCGTCTTCGTCGGAGCTGACGGAACGGAAAAGCGTTGTTCCGTCATCTCTTCCTGCAGATCGGCGGCGCGAACATCGCGAGTCCGCCTACTTCGTCGTCGCTCGGGACGAGATGCGTGTCCCCTCGCTTCTCCTCAGCACGGCGGCGCGCGATCCGGGGTGCAATGGCAGTCCCGTCGTGGGCGGCGTGGCTCCAGGCCGGGCGCCGCCATGCTGCCTAGGCTCGGCTGCATGAGCGGCCTGCTGCGCCCGGTTGGGCCGGAGACTGCGCAGACCTATTGGGTTCGGCGCGCCCTGATTTTCGGCGCGACGATGGTGCTCGCGGTCGCCGTGGCGTTGATCGCCAACGGCACCAGCAGCGGTTCTGCAGTTCGAGCGAATCCGTCGCCTCCCACTGCCGGGTATCCAATCCCGAGCTCCGCTTCACCAAGCTCGATGCTGACAGCCATGGCCACGCCAGCAGCGGCCGAGCCTTCGGCTTCAGCAACGTCGACCCCAGTGCCGAAGGCCACCACACGGAAAGCGTCGACGAAGAAGGCAGATCGGAGTGGCAGAGTGGACTGCCCCGTCGATGAACTCCGGCCAACCCTGACTGGCAAGCAGCGCCTAGCACCCAAGAAGCCCTACACCTTCCAGCTGTCGTTGATCAACGGCTCGGACAAAACCTGCATGGCGCGGGTGACCAAGAAGAACTTCGAGTTCGCCATCGATTCCGGCAGCGACCGCATTTGGAGCACCGCTGACTGTCCGTCCACCATCAAGCCCATCAGGCGAAAGCTCGCTTCCGAACATGCCGTTGCATGGTCTCTGACTTGGGACGGTAAGCGCTCCAAGCCCGACTGCAAGTCAGGTCGCAAGGCGCTGCGTCCGGGGACGTACGTCGCGACCGCCCAGCTAGCGGATGCAGAGCCGGTGCAACTCCGGATGATCTTGGGGGAGTAACGGGCAGTCAGGTGATTTCCGACGTTCGCAGCTAGGAGATGCGCTCCGTGTACGCCGACTCGGCCAGCCGGACCAGACCGTCCCGAATCACCCGGGCACGGCTCTCGCCGACTCCCTCGACTGCCTGTAGGTCAGTGCTGCTGGCACCAAAGAGAGCCTGAAGAGTGCCGAAGTGCTCGATCAGCCGATCTCCGAGATATGACGGCAGGCGATTGATCTGCGACATCTGCCGGAACCCTCGGGTTGTGACGTGAGTTTCCAGGTGCACGTTGTGCGAGAAGCCGGCGGCGCGCGCGACGGTGAGTGGATCCAGGAGCTCGTCGGTGTTCAAATGATCAAGACCGGCGAGACCGAACCCTGATGATTCGGCTGGGCAATAGTCCCGCTCGAGCAGGCAGCGCAGCTCGTGGATACCCGCGCGGAGCTCATGCAGCTGCAGGGTGAGCAGACGGCCGTCTGTGCCCAGCTCGACGACGTAGGTGTCGAGTTCCTCCTCCAGCCGCCGCACCATCTCCAGTCGCTGGGCCACGAGAGCAAAGTCTCTGACCGTTACCTGATCTTGAACCTCCAGTGAGGACAGCCGGGTGGTGACCTCCCAGAGCCGCCCTCGGTACCGTTCCAGGGTCTGCAGTGCCTGGTGTGCTCGCGTCAAGATCTGGTCGGAGTGCTCGACGAGATGGCGGCGGTGATCCAGGTACAGCGTGATGGTCGACATCGATGCGGAGATTGAAATCACGGGCAGCCCGGACTGGCGTGACACCCGGTCAGCCGTGCGATGCCGGGTTCCAGTTTCGACGGTGTCGATGTCCGCGTCGGGCATCAGCTGGACTCCAGCGCGGACGATGCGGTCGTTCTCCCAATCAAAGATGATGGCCCCATCCATCTTTGCGAGCTCACGCAGCGCTGTTGGCGTGTAGACGACATCGAGCGCAAAGCCACCGGTCGAGATCTGAGAGATGATCTTGTTTCGGCCGAGCACCACGAGAGCCCCGGTACGTCCCCGCAGGATCCGCTCGAAGCCGTCGCGGAGGGGCGTTCCGGGTGCCACCATCGCGAGGTAGTCCAGCAGCCGGCGGTGCTGATCGAGGTCCGACGCCACAATCGCTCCCTCCGTCAGCCTCAAAAGATTGAAAAACGGGGGCGGGTCCTGCCGCGCCGTTGCGACCAGACCCACTCCCTCGGCCGACGGTATCAACTGCTCCGCTTACCGAACGCGCAGTGTCGCACCAGGGTCACATCATTGTCACGTTAGTCGGGCGGGAGCAGCGCCAGAGCTGCGAGCGCCTGCTCGACTGTCGTCACCGAATGCACCAGCATGCCCGCATGTACCGTCATGATCTGCTCCCCTGAGTCCCGCAGCTCGGCAGGGATCACCGCCTCGGCGGAACCGAGCCTGGCTGCCTCGTTGAGTCTCCGATCGGTTCCGGGCACACGCCGCAGTTCGCCGGCCAGCCCGACCTCGCCGAGGGCCGCGATGCGTTGCGGCACTGGCCTGTTGCATGCGGCTGAGGCGATCGCGAGCGCAGCCGCTAGGTCGGCCGCAGGCTCGCTCACCTTGGCCCCGCCGACAGTCGACACGTAGACGTCGCGGTCGTTGAGCCGCAGACCGCAGCGTTGCTCTAACACTGCGAGAACCATGGCGATCCGGCCGGATTCGACACCGTTCACAATGCGCCGCGGCTGTGTCGTCGAGGACTTGGCGACCAGCGCCTGAATTTCCGCGAGCAGCGGTCGGCGACCCTCCATCGTGACCGTCACAGCAGTGCCAGGCACTGGCTCGGAATGCTGCGAGGTGAACAGGCCTGAGGGATCGGGTACCTCCAGGATTCCTGAGTCGACCATCTCGAAGCAGCCGACCTCATCGGCCGGGCCGAAGCGGTTCTTGGTCGCGCGTACCATCCGAAAACCCGAGTGGCGGTCACCTTCAAATGCGAGCACGACATCGACCAGATGCTCCAACAGCCGAGGACCAGCAATGGCCCCGTCCTTGGTCACGTGTCCAACGATGATCACTGCCATCCCGCGTCGCTTCGCTACCCGCACCAATGCACTCGTTACTTCGCGGACCTGAGTTACACCACCAGGTGACCCATCAGCCTCAGCGGTGCCGATTGTCTGCACCGAGTCGAGCACCATGAGAGAAGGCCGCACCTCCTCGATGTGGCCAAGTACGGTGCCGAGGTCGGTCTCAGCCGCCAGGTAGAGCTGATCGGCCACTGCGTTGGTGCGGCCGGCCCGTAGCCGCACCTGCGCAGCCGACTCCTCGCCAGTCACGTACAAGGTGGTATGCCCACTTCGAGCCCAGCGGGCCGCGACCTCCAGCAGCAGTGTGGACTTTCCCACGCCCGGCTCTCCAGCCAGCAGCACCACAACCCCTGGCACGAGGCCGTCGCCTAGCACCCGGTCGAGCTCGGCGACGCCGGTGCGGGCACGAGTCGCCAGCGTGGCGTTGACATGGCCGATCGGAACCGCCTTGCTGACCGGCACCGACGAGGAGATCTGGCTCAGTTTCGGCGCGGCGTTCTCAACCACACTGCCCCACATCTGACACTCGCCACAGCGGCCGACCCAGCGACTCGACCGCCAGCCGCATTCGGTGCAGACGTGGCTGGGTCTGGTGCTCGTCTTGGGCATGTGGGAGACGCTAGAACCCAGGGCTGACACTTCTTGAGCCTCGCTGCGCGAGCGCTGAGGCTACTCTGACGACAGCACCGTTCGTCCCAGGGAGTGCCATGACCATCGAGCCTGCTCGCGACGTCCGCCGGGGCACGGTGGACGAAACAGCCTGGTTCGTCGCCGGCGGATTACTGATCGTCGCCGGCCTGACAACGGCGGTATCGGTCCTGCGGCAGTGGTCGCTGTGTGGTGCAAGCCCGGCATCTGAGGCTTGCGCGGCGTTGAAACAGACCATGAACCTGCTGCCGATCCAGGCCGACTCCATGGCGCTGCGCGTGCCCTGGGCAGCCCCATTGGCGGCGCTGGCGCTCACGCTTGCTACCAGCGCCTGGATCGCTTTTCTACTTCTGCACCCATTGGCTCGCGGCATCAAGATCTTCGGTGCGGGCCTCGCCGTCGCGTTGGTGATCATGAGTATCGGCGGGTGGTTCGGAGTCTGGTCGGTTGAGAGTTGGGTCGCTCACGGCGGTTTCTGGATCGCCTTTGGGACGATCTCAGAATTCGTGGCCATTGCTTTTCTGGTCTACGCGACCATGAGCCGGCAAGCGGTCAACCTCCCCACTACGCAGCGACTGGCGGTTCTGCTCTTCGGTGTGACCGCATTCGGCACCATGCATCAGTCTGCCGAGTTCATCCTGCTCGGCTTGTCCAACCAGTCGGCCACTGGTGTGCCGCACTACCTGGGGCTGGGCACGGCGCTCACTCTCGCCCTGACCGGCGCGGGTGTCATCTGGATGACGGTACGCGCGCGCAAGGATCCTCAATCCCACGCGATTTCCATCGCTGGCTAGGGCAACGAGCTAAGTTTCCTGACCCGGCAGCGTTGCGGCCACCTCCAGTACGCGCGTGTTCGCGGCCGGCTCACCGACAGTGATCCGGAGACCATCCCAATCACTGCCCGAGGCGTACGGACGCACTGCCACCCCGGCACGGGCAAAGGCCGCTGCGTACGCCTCGGTTCGTGAACCGCCAGGCAGCCACACGAAGTTGCCTTGCGCATCCGGCACCTCGAAGCCGAGATCCCGCAGGCCGACAGCCAGCGCGTCACGTGCTTTGACGAGATCGGCGACCCGGTCGAGCAGCAGCGCCTCCGCCTCCAGTGAGGCGATCACCGCTGCCTGGGCGGCGATGGATACCCCGAACGGGAGCGACACGGCGCGTACGGCAGCGGCAATGCGAGCATCGGCCACGCAGTAGCCCACGCGAAACCCGGCAAGTCCGTACGCCTTAGAGAAGGTCCGCAGCACCACGACATTGGGTCCTCCGGCCATGGCGTCCAAGCCACGAAGCCCCTGCGGGTCAGTGACGAACTCCACGTACGCCTCGTCGAGAATGATCATGATGTGATCGGGCACCGAGTCGATGAAGTCGATCACCTGTTGATGCTGCAGCGCCGGACCCGTCGGATTGTTCGGCGTACAGAGCATGATTGCCTTCGTAGCCGAGGTGACAGCCCTTCGCATGGCGTCAAGATCATGAACGGCGCCGGGACCAAGCGGCACCGGCACTGGTGACGCGCCGGTGAGCGGTACCGCGATCGGATAGGCCTCGAAGCTGCGCCACGCGTAGACCACCTCATCGCCCGCCTCACAGGTGGCTTGTAGCAGGTGGTAGAGCACGGCCACCGAGCCCGTGCCGAACGCGACCTGTTCTCCCGGCACTCCAAGCCGGCTACTCAGAGCGTGGGTCATCTCGCTGTTGGCAATGTCGGGATAGCGGTTCATCTGAGCCACGGCGGCGGCGGTGGCCTCCATCACGCCAGGCAGAGGTGGGAAGGGATTCTCATTGCTGGACAGCTTGAAGGAGGGCACATGACTCGTGCGGGGAGCAGGCTTGCCGGCGGTGTACGTCGGCAGTCCCGCAATGGCAGACCGCAACCGGATCAAATTCGGACCTCACCGCGGGGGGTGCTGAAGATCGCAGCGGCCAGGCCAGCCCGGTTCCGCGGCGGACACCAGTCGATGTCGACGTCGGACAAGATCTCTTTGCTGCGTCCGCCCAGCCACTCATCCACCCGCTCTTGATCACCGGCGATCTCGATCTTGAGGAGCTCGACCTGGCGGCCACCCGAAGAGGGGTGGACCGCTTCGGGCGACCACTGCACGAAGAAAGGAAGCTGGGGATCGACCTGGAGGTCCTTGACCCCGAGCTGATGCCAGGTCAGCACCGTCCCATCCGGCAAGTGACGATGGCCCTCGATCGCCGGCCGACCCATCCGCTGCTCGATCGGAGCAAGATCATCGACTGCAATCACCCAACCGAGCCAACCACCGCCCTGCGCCGATCGCGCCCGGACCGCCTGGCCAAACGGCACCTTGTCGGCCGCGGGGTGATCCAAAACACCGACCACCTCGAGATACTGCCCGCCCGTCAGCGGCAGAATCCAGTTGCGGGTACCGAACCGTGGATGGAATCCTCCGTCGAGAAAAGGCACTCCCAGCTGCGCTCCGAGTCGCTGTGCCGTTGCCTCGAGGCCTTCCGGTCCGGCCGCGAACGACAGGTGGTCCAAGTGCATGTCCACATTGTTGCCGGGGGCCATCTCCGCAGAGCAGGGGGTCCTCTTCACCCAGCCTGACGGCCGCGGCAGCCTATGGGGTGGGATCGGCCGGATGCCGCATCGCGTTGCCGCGCCGGGACTCGAATTCTTGACACATCTCGACGAGGACCTGGTACGCGGCCGCGCCCATCAGCGCAACCAGCTCGGCGCGATTTTCCAGGTACACCGGGCGTACGCCATGATGCGCCTCGGTGTTGGACGAGCAATACCAATCGAGGTCGGCTCCTCCGGGACCCCAACCGTCTCGACTGTATTCGCCAATGGTGATCTCGGTGTAGGTCGTGTCGTCGGTGCGAGTCACCGAGCGGAACTGGCGGCGGATCGGGAGCTGCCAGCACACGTCGGGCTTGGTTTCCAAGAAGTCGCGGCCCTGGCTGAGGGCAAGCAGGTGCAGCGCGCAACCCTGGCCGGCTGGAAAGCCGGGACGGTTGAGAAAGATGCAGGCACCGTCGATCACCCTCGTCTTGCGGCCAGGCAGTTCACCCTCGGCAAGATGATCAGGATGTTCCTCCTCGGCCCAGCCGCCGACGCGGCCGTCTTTCTTGTACTGCCACTGGCTGCCCTTTAGCTGCCGGACTGCCTTGCCGACGCGTTTCTCGTCGTCGGCGTCGGCGAAATGGGCGCCGAGGGTGCAGCATCCATCATTCGGCCGGTCGGCGTAAATACCGCAGCAGCCCTGGCCATAGATACAGGCCCAGCGTGAGGTGAGCCAGGTGAGGTCACAGCGAAAGATCTGGCCGTTGTCGGCTGGATCGCAGAACTCGACGAAGGCGCGAGGGAAGCCGATCAGCACTTCTGGCACGCGCGCCAGTGTATGCCTGCTGCCGGGCCGTGAGCGTCGGTAATCGCGCACCGCCGTGCTGAGGAGGAGCGAGCAGACACGCCTTTCGTCTGCGAGTGACGACGAAGTAGGCGGATTCCACGCGCGATGCGCGAACGGCCCCACAAAAACCGGGTCTAGGCTGGGCGCGTGCCCGCACATGACCCGTCCTCGTCGACGGCGCGGGGAGCGGAGCTGGTGCAGAACTCGGAGGGCCAGCTGATCAAGATCCCCCCCGCCCGGATCGGACTCTCCACCTCGTCGGTGTATCCCGAGAGCACCTCAAGTGCGTTCGAGCTTGCGCGGCGGCTTGGCTACGACGGGGTCGAGATCATGATCGGCATCGATCCGGTGGCGGCAGATATCGATGCAGTAGAGAAGCTCCGCGACTACCACGGGGTGCCCGTGCTAGCCATCCATTCGCCCTGTTTGTTGATCACTCAGCGGGTCTGGGGTACCGATCCTTGGTCGAAGCTCGAGCGATCAGCCGAGGCGGCGCGCCGACTCAACGCCGACGTCGTGGTTGTTCATCCCCCATTCCGATGGCAGCGCGACTACGCCAGAGGGTTCGTCGAAGGAGTCCGGCGGCTGGCGGAGAGCACCGGCATCCTGATCTCTGTCGAGAACATGTATCCATGGCGCACACCAGGCGGCGAGCTGAAGGCATACGTGCCCGGATGGGATCCCACCGAGCTGGACTACGACGATCTGACGCTGGATCTCTCTCACGCCTCGACCTCCAACCAGCAGTCGATTGATCTTGTTCGTTCCTGGGGACCGCGGCTACGGCATATCCATCTCACCGACGGGACAGGGTCGGCTAAGGACGAGCACCTCGTGCCCGGCCGCGGCGACCAGCAGGCTGGCCGGGTGTTGCAATACCTTGCCGAGCACGACTTCTCCGGCCACGTGGTGCTCGAGGTCAACTCGCGCAAGAGCGGCACCCGGGCCCAGCGGGAAGCAGACCTGGCCGAGTCACTGGCCTTCGCACGGCTGCACCTCGCCGCGCCGATTCAGGCCTCGTACGCCGTGGATGCTGCCGGAGTTGCCAGCGAGCTATAGCGGAGCAGCACGGCACCTGAGATGAAGGACCGCGTCTCCAGCAGTCGTAGCGGCACTTCCGCGGACTCGAACAAGCGTGCGCCGCGGCCGACTACTACTGGGAAGACGAACAGTCGGTATTCGTCGACCAGGCCTGTGGCGACCAGCGCTTGGACGAGTTGCACGCTGCCGGTGGCGACGATGTCGCGACCCGGTGCGGCCTTCAGCGCTCGCACCTCCTCGACGAGATCGCCCTGCAGAAGGGTCGTGTTCTGCCAGCCGGGATCCTTGATCGTGCCAGAGACGACGTACTTGCTCACGCGGTTGAGGTAGTCGGAGACACCGGTCGGATCGTCGGTCTGCTTGGGCCAGAAGTCGCGGAATGCCTCGAATGTGTTGCGGCCGACAAGCAGCGCGTCTGCTGCAGCGGAGTGCTCGGCATTCGTGGCGATGATGTCGGACTGATCGACGTCTTTGGCGAGCGGGTCGAACCAGCCCGCGGCCATGTCGATGACGCCGTCGACAGTGATGTTCTCGGTGACAACGAGCTTGCGCACGGCTCTCCTATGCGATCGAACGGATCCTCTCTGGCGATTAGACCGATCGGCGGATGCGAACTCATCGCGATCGGCTCACGGAGCGTCGGGTGAGTTGCCGGTCACGCAGAAGACCATCCCGACCGGGTCACGCAGCACGATCCAGCCGCGGCCGGGCCCAAGGCGCTCGCCGCCCAGCTCGACCAGCCGGGCCGTCTCCGCCTCGACATCGTCGGCGCCTAGGTCGATATGGGCTCGTACGGCGGTCGCCGGGTCATCGGAACCGAGCCGCTGGAAGAGAAGCTGGACGCTGGAGCCCGTTGGCGGGTACAGCTTGCCGGCGAACTCGTTCTGGTCGCCTTCGCGCCACCGCCAGCCGGTTGCGGCCCGCCAGAATGCCACCTCTTGATCATGCAAAGTCGGCGGTGAGTCGATGCAGATCTGGACCAGGCGGCTGCGGTGCCCTGCGAAGCGCTGGGCTGGCGGGCGAGCGTGTTCCTCCCGGTCCACAAGGCAAAATGGCAGTCCACCAGGCGATCTCATCGGGCACCAGCCCTCAAATTGGCCAGTGACGGCCGCTCCCAGCTTGACGAGTCGGTCAGCGGAGCCACGATCGGCAACCTCAAGATCAAAATGGATTCGCGGGCCGTGATCCCCGATCTGCTGGTGGATGTAGGAGTCGCCCTGGGGCGGGACGAAGCTGCGGAATTCCGGGAGGCCAGGCCACGGCTCGCCGAGCGGCCAGCCCAGCGCCGCCGACCAAAAGGTCGCCGACTCCTCGGACACATCGAGGGCCACGTCGATGAGGACGTGCAGCCATTGGGTTTGCTCGGCCACGGAACTTGATCTAACGAGGACCATCCACGCGGTAGCGCAGATGGGTGACGTTGGGCCCGTCGATAGCCCGGGTCTTGGTCAGATGCCATGTTTGATCGAAGCCTTCGAAGAGGCGGATACCGTTCCCAAGGATGAGCGGCACGACGTGCAGCTGCAGCTCATCGACAAGCCGAGCCGCGAGACACTGCCGGGCGATGTCGGCACCGCCACCGATTGTCACGTAGCGGTCGGTGGCCGCCTTTTTCGCCGAAGCGATCGCAGCTGCAACGCCGTTGGTGACGAAGATGAACTCGACGGTACGGCCTGGCACCGGAGGCGGCGCCTGGTGAGTGATCACGAAGTGCGGCACCGCGTACGGCGTGTCCTCCCAGCCGCCGGCCTCCTCTCCGGTAGCGAACGCGCCGCGGCCCATCACGATGGCGCCGGTCGTTGCGACCAAGTCCTCGATCACCGGTCGGCTGGCGTCCGACGGATTCAAGTACCAGTCGTACAGACCCGCATCGGCACCGCCGGGCCCGGCGACGTACCCGTCGAGCGAGACCGCCATGTCCAGGAGGACGTCGGCCATCACAACACCTCTCTCTGGCCGGTGATCAACGGCGATACGGCCACGATCTCATGATCAGACTCGCGACGCGCGACCGATTCATCACCTCCACTAGGTTCCCTCATCGCAGGAAGGTAAACAGTTGTCGATCCGGGATCAACGGCTGAAGCGGGCCGTCGCAGCGGGCTGAACCGAGTGCCGCGCGTTCATCCTCATCATGATCGATTTCCAGACCGTTCAAGCTCTATTCCAAGCCGGACATGAAGTCGAGGAGTAACTTCGCAACGACTTGGGGTTGCTTGGCCTGCCAGCCGGCGCCCGCCCGCGGCACTACGGACAGGTTGCCGAGCGGGAGAGATCTGGCCACGACCGAGCTAGGCCCGCGGTTGGCCACGTCACGCTCACCAACGATGACGAGCGAAGGCGCTTGCACCCGCTCGGCAAGCGGTCGGAAGTCGGCTGGCCGGACCTGATCGAAGAGGTCGAGAACTTGAGGTGGCCGGGCGCCAAGTTGTTGGACGACCGTTGCGGGGAGGAGATTGAGGACTCCGTAGTAGAGGGAGCGGAGCACGATGGTCTCGAGGCGGGCGTTGGTACTCAGCATGAGTGCGGCGACCCGTTCGCCATGGGTGGCGGCGAGCTGCAGTGCGACCATGCTTCCCCAGCCGTGACCGACCAGCACCGCTCGATTGATGCCGGCGGCTGCGATGGCGCTGAGCACGGTGAGTGCTGGGTCTTCCAAGATCACTGGCGAGGTGCTGCTGACAGTGATGTCAGGAGTGAGCACCGGCCCAGCATCGGCCAGTGCCGCCTCCAGCGCCGTCGTCTGGGCGCCGATGTCGCGCAAGCCGGGCAACAGCACGACCGTGGGGCCGATACTCATGAGCCAAGGTTAGAGTCGGGGCAGTTTGCAGAACGTGAATCGCAAGGCATCCGCGAAGGGAGGAAGCGAATGCTGCGCCGCGCCCTGCTTCAAGTCTCCCGTAGCCATAAGATCAAGAACCTGGTGACCACGGCGCCAGTGACCGCCGGTGTCGTGCAGCGATTCATTGCAGGCGAGACCTCCGACGAGGTCGTGGCCGTGACCCGCCGATTGGTCGGTGGTGGGCTGCTGGTCAGCATCGACTTCTTGGGAGAGCACACCACCGACCGGACGCACGCCGACGCAGTGGTGGTCGCCTACCTCGATCTGCTCACCAGGCTTCGAGAAGCTGGTCTCAGTTCCTCGGCGGAGGTTTCGATCAAGCTGACCGCATTAGGCCAACAGCTCCGAGACGGCCCCCAGCTCGCGCTGGAGAACGCCGAGCTGATTTGTCACGCGGCCCGGATGGCCGACACCGCGGTGACACTCGACATGGAAGATCACACCACCACCGACTCGACTTTGGAGATCCTGCACACGCTGCGCAAGGAGTACCCCGACACTGGCGCGGTGCTACAGGCGTATCTGTACCGGACCGAAGATGACTGCCGGGATCAGGCGGTAGCCGGATCGAGAGTGCGGCTCTGCAAGGGAGCGTACGCGGAACCCGAGAGTGTGGCGTTCCAAGATCGGCAGGAGATCGACAAGTCTTAGTACGCTGCATGAAGATCTTGATGGCGGGCAATGGCTTTCCGATGCTGGCGACTCATGATCCCAGGTTGATCGGCATCGGTCTCAAGCTGGCCGATGATCACGGGCGCGGGCCAGGAGACTTCGAGTTCCAGATGCTTTACGGCATTCGGCCGACTGAGCAGCAACGACTCGGCAAACTCGGCCATGCCGTACGCGTCTATGTCCCTTACGGCACCGACTGGTACGGCTATCTGGTACGGCGCCTCGCCGAGCGGCCCTCAAACCTGAGCTTCTTCGCGCGCAGCTTGATCACCAAGGCCTAAGGCTCTTCGCCCGACACTGCCCAACTCCAGCTGCGGGAATCTACGTTCACCTAGCTTCCTGACGGTCTGCACAGGTTGCAACATATGCAGACCGTAAGCAACCTGGGTTTACGTAGGTACCGCCGGGGCCTCAGCAGCGCACTCAGAGCCAGGCGACGTGGGGAGCAACGAGGGCGTATCCCACGAAGGCTGTGATGTCGAGCAGGGTGTGGGCAACAATGAGCGGGCCGACGCGCTTCCAGCGCAGGTAGATCAAGCCGAAGATCACACCCATGATCAGATTGCCGACAAAGCCGCCGATGCCTTGGTAGAGGTGGTACGAGCCACGGATGACCGCGCTGAGAGCAATGATCGCGGCAGCGTTCCACGCGAGTTGCCGCAGTCGAGTGAACAGGTATCCGATCACGACGACCTCCTCCAGCAGGGCGTTCTCGGCAGCTGACAAGATCAACACGGGGACGGTCCACCAGTGATCAGCGAGCCCCGACGCCTGTACCTCGGTGTTCATGCCGACTGCGCGGGCGAGGGCGTAGAGACCAAGCCCGGGTATGCCGATCACGACAGCGATGAGGACTCCGAAGCTGAGGTCGAACCGGGGCCTGCGTAGGTCGAAGCCGATGGTGCGACCGGCCGGCGGATCGGTGAGGTTCAGTAGATACAGCGCTAGCAGCACAGGCATGAGGCCGATCCCGATGCCGACGAGCTGGTAAGTCAGGTCGAGCCAGGGCCGGTCAGGGGTTACCGAGGCATTCAGGGTGGAGGTTTGCTCGGCCAACGGCACATTGCGGGTCAGCCGCTCGATGATGCGCAGCACCGAATAGACCGCCGACTGTCCCAGCGAAAGACCGAGCACGATGACGACCTCAAAGCCCAAACGCTTCCGGTCCACCGCAAGCTCAGGCGCGCCCAGCTGTGTCACGACGCCCATCCTGCCTTCTCGGTCAGGACCTGGAATGACGGCGTGACCGTAGATGGATCGCCGGAAGCATGAGCATTGCTTTCGTACTTGATAGCTCAGGTGGGTTACGCGGTCGCCTCGGACGATTTCGGGGTCGTCGAGGAGCAGCGGGGATTCGCTGTAGTCCCCGAAATAGCGGATGCCGGCGCCGAGTACGACCGGTACCAAATCGATCCGCACTTCGTCGATCAATCCGGCTTGCAATGCCTGTCCGGCAAGATTGCCGGCTGCTATGGAGACGTCCCTGTCACCGGCGAAGGCCTGCGCCTCGGCGAGGGCACTTTGCACGCCGTCGGTGACGAAGGTGAATGGTGCTTCTGGATAGGGCCAGTCAGTGGGTGGCTGGTGCGTCACAACGAAGACTGCATCTCCCACTGCCGGTCGACCGTTCCATCCATTCGTTATGTCGAACAGCCGGCGACCGATGACGTCAGCGGCGATGTTCGACCATACGTTGCGCAGATAATCGGCGCTGGCTGCGGAAATATGAAACACCATGGTGGGATCGCTACCGGTGAACTCGACGTCTCCGTTGTCATACCAGTCGAACAGCGGTCCGACTTGATCGTTGGTGTCAGCGATGAAGCCGTCGAGTGACATGGAAGCCGGGACAATTACTTTCCCCATGTTTGTGCCCTTCTAATGTTTGGAGCATCATGCTCCCAGCTTTGGGTTGATCTTGAACCTGCTCCCGGCCGCAGGGTTGGTGTGGACCTGCTTCCGGCTTGGGGAGTGTGGCGTCGTCCTCGCTGGCCTCAAGGCCAAGCCCTACGGGTGGCCAACGGCCAGCCTTGACCCCAGCTCCGGGCGACACCGATCTAGGAAGCGCCGGAAGCAGGTCCGGGGTTCAAGAGCAAGATCCGGGGGAATGTTGTGGAGGGGTGTTTGTCCAGGGGGTTGAGTGGGGCGGTTCGGTGCGAGCTTTGGCCTATTTGTCCTTTTTTTGTTGGAG
>Ga0307294_10000033_pt1 | contig 34280 bp, 31 predicted proteins | sample ER_DNA_151_FD_194468 | JGI IMG/M metagenome (GOLD analysis project Ga0307294, IMG submission 194468) | Bulk soil microbial communities from the East River watershed near Crested Butte, Colorado, United States - ER_DNA_151 | ecosystem: Environmental > Terrestrial > Soil > Floodplain | place... | reverse complement strand
GGTACTCAACGACGACGACTTGGCCGAGCAACTGCGGTTTCACCAGAATGCCATCGGTGGAGTCGCCAGCCCGTTCGACTGCTGGCTGGTCCTGCGCGGCTTACGAACGTTGGCGGTGCGGATGGAACGACACTGCGACAATGCTGAACTAGTGGCGGCCTTTCTGGCCGATCATCCGCGGGTCTCCCAGGTCTATTTCCCCGGGTTAGATGCCCATCCAGGACATGACCTGGCCAAGCGGCAGATGCGTCGGTACGGCGGCATGGTCAGCTTCCGAGTGGTCGGTGGCGAGCAGGCAGCGCTGCAGGTTTGCGAAGGCACCTCAGTGATCATCCTGGGGGAGTCCCTGGGCGGGGTTGAATCCTTGATCGAGCATCCCGGCAAGATGACGCACCTTTCTGTGGCCGGCACTCAGTTGGAAGTGCCGGACGACCTGATCCGGCTCAGCGTCGGCATCGAGGATGCGGAGGATTTGATCGCCGATTTGGACAAAGCCCTCGCCTGAACCCTGGAAACGCATCACGAACGCTTCATCGGTGACTCATTCCGGAACCTTTCGCATCGCTGGTGATGCACAATCAGGGAGTTCCTTCGAGCGCCCAGTCGATTGGCTCTCCGCCGGACCGCACTAGAAGCTCGTTGGCACGGCTGAAGGGTCGTGACCCGAAAAAGCCCGCCGCAGCGGACAAGGGCGAGGGGTGTGCGCTCGCCAGATAGGGGACTGCGCCGAGCATCGGTATCAGTGACTGCGCGTCACGCCCCCACAAGATCGCCACCAGCGGGCCGCCCCGAGTGACCAGTGCCTCGATGGCCCGCTGTGTCACCTGCTCCCAGCCCTTTCCGCGGTGCGATCCGGAGCGACCGGGTTGCACGGTGAGCACTCGATTGAGCAGCAGAACACCTTGCTGGAACCACGGGGTCAAATCGCCACTGGCTGCCGGGCGGATGCCGAGATCGGCCTGCAGCTCGGCATAAATGTTCTGCAGCGACCGCGGGATCGGACGCACGTGGGAAGCAACTGAGAACGACAACCCCACCGGGTGTCCCGGGGTCGGGTAGGGATCTTGTCCGACAATCAAGATCTTCACTTGGTTGAGCGGGCGGCTGAAGGCGCGGAGTACATGCTCACCGGCTGGTAGGTAGCTGCGGCCAGCGGCCAGCTCGGCCCGCAAGAAAGCCCCCATCGCTGTGACCGTTGCCGCAACGGGCTCCAGCGCTTCGGCCCAGTCTGGGCTGACCAGCTCACTCAATGGACGCGGACTCATGCATGTCCCCCGAATCCCCCGTATTCCCCTTTGACGGCGCTGCCTGACTCCGAGGCATCCGCCATGAGAGTGCGGCTGCCACGAGCATCAAGGCGGCTCCGACACCGAATGCTGCCGGATACGACAAGGTGTCGGCCAGCAGGCCGGCCACCAGCGGTCCAATGATCGCTCCGATATCAGAACACATCGAGAAGACCGCTACAGCAGTTCCGCTTCGACTTCCTGCAGCATCACCGACCGCTGCCGCCGGCGCGGTGCCCAGGAAGGCTGAAGCGACGCCGTACAGGGACAGCACCACGGTCAGCAGCCAGATGTTCGGCGCGAACGGAACGGCCATGATCGATATCGCCCCAACAATGCCCCCGAGGATCATGGCAGGCCGCCGCCCGACCGTGTCTGTGAAGCGTCCGGCCGGGCCGACGGCGACGGTTTGTGCCACCGCGGCAATGGCGAACGCGATGCCGGTCCATGAGGCCGGCCGATTCAGCAGCTCCACCACCAGTACCGGAACCAGCGATGACCGGACTCCGAAGGAAGTCCAGCCTTGCGCGAGATTGCTGAAGCATGCCGCCTGGTAACGGGCATCGCGTACCACAGCTCGAAACAGCACGGGCGCCGCGGCGCTCTCGTCCCCAGGCTTCGCACTTCTGCTGTGCAGCAGCACCAGTCCGACGGTTCCGGCGACGACAAGTGTCCCGGCGTAGAAGAAGAACGGGGCCGTGAGGGAAATCGCCGACAAAACGCCGCCGATGGCAGGGCCGGTTATACCGCCGATCAGGAAGCCGGCCTGGAAGAAGCCGGCGGCGCGACCACGTAAACCAGCCTCCACTGAGGTCAGCAACAAGGTGAAGGCAGACACCGTGAACATCGCCGAGCCGATTCCGCCGACGCCGCGGAGGGTCAGCAGTTGGAGGTAGCTGTTGGAGACCCCGGCCAAGCCGCTCGAGATTGCCACGATGAAGATGCCTGTGGCCATGATGATTCGCTCACTGAAGACCTTGATCAGCCACCCGCACAAAGGGCTGGAGATCAGGCGCATCAAGGCGAACGCGGAGATGACCGCACCGACTTCGGCATTTCCGACGCCGAAGCTCCGGGCGAAGACGGGCAGCACGGGTACCAGGACTCCGAAGCCCACCGCGACACAGAACGCGACGAGGCCCAGCACGTAGACCTCACGTGGGAGCGAATGTCGCGCACCGACCCATGCCCGCGCGGCTCCCAGCCTGCCCACCGGGACAGTCTGCCAGGGGTACTAGGGTTGGGGCCTCGAGATCAAACCCAGGAGGAGTCGAATGAGCTCATCGGCTCGGAATGGGCCGCGAGCGTCGGCACGCCGCACCCGCCGCACTCTGCCGGTGCTCCCTGCCGATGATCACGCGGCCCCAACGACTGCAGAGCCAGCGCCGCCAGCCGAGACTGTGGTGGATACCGCGGACCAAGCTGACCTGAACGCCGGCGTGCCTCGCGGCCTGCAGATTGCCGCCGCCTGGTCTTGGCGAGTGATCCTCGTGGTCATCCTGCTCTGGGGAATTGTCTGGCTGGCGCGCTATCTCTCCGAGGTCTTCATTGCAGTTGCGGTAGCAATTCTGCTGACTGCGCTGATGTTGCCGGTAGCCAACTTGCTCAAGAAATGGGGTTTGCCGAGGGCAGCGGCAACGGCCATTACGGTGCTCGGCGCGGTCGCCTCGATCGTCGGTGTTCTGATCGTGATCGGCGGACAGATCGCCGGGCAGGGGGCGGAGCTCTCAACCAACGTGGTGAACGGTTTCAACCAGCTGAGCAGCTGGCTTAACAATGGCCCACTGACCGAGTGGCTTCGCAATGGCCCGCTGCACGTCAATGCCGCGTGGCTTGATTCTTCGACCTGGGTATCCAGGATCACTGACTTCTTGAAGGCAAGCGGTGGCGCAATCGCGGGCTATGCGGCCGAATTCGGTGCCTCGGTCGGACACTTCCTTGCTGGTCTCGCCCTCGCCCTCTTCTCTCTTTTCTATTTCATCTTTGACGGCCGCGGGATCTTCTCCTTCGTGCTGAACTTCGTTCCGCGCGCCTCGCGGGATCGGGTGGATCAAGCGGCCGTGCGCGGCTGGCGCTCGCTCTCGTCGTACGTGCGGGCAACAATTCTGGTGGCGCTGACCGACAGCATCGGTGTGCTCATTGTGGCGCTGATTCTGGGTGTGCCGGTTGCTCCGGCACTAGCGGCGCTGGTCTTTCTGGGTGCCTTCGTCCCGATCGTCGGGGCGCTGGTGTCAGGTTTCGTTGCCGTCCTGGTCGCGCTGGTCGCGCTTGGCTGGGTGCAGGCATTGATCATGCTCGGCGGCGTGATCTTGGTGATGCAGGTGGAGGGGCATGTCCTGCAACCCTTCCTTTTGGGACGGGCTGTGAAGTTGCATCCGCTGGCTGTGCTGATATCGATAGCGATCGGCATCATCGTTGGCGGGATCGTGGGGGCGCTGCTGGCAGTACCGCTGTTGGCCTTCACCAAGTCCTTCGTACTGTCCCTGGCCGGCGGAGCCGAGCCACCATTGGGCAGAGTGCATCCGCCGGCTTTGCCGCTGCGTCGCCCGCACCTGTCCCGGGCGGCCCGGACGCAGTCCTAGAGGGCAGAACCCTTCTTGTACTGGGCGTAGGACATGTTCCAGTCGCTATAGCCGTTGCCGTATTCCATGCCGCGGCTGCTGCCAGTGGTCACCACTGGGTCCCCGATCAGGGTGCGGCTGAACAACCAGGCGGCGTTCCCGGTGCTCATCCCGACGCACCCGTGACTGGCATTCCGTCGGCCGAAGTACGCCGCATTCCACGGCGCAGCATGGAGGAACTCACCTGAGGACGTAATCCGCATCGCGTAGCGCACTCTCAAGCTGTAGTGCTCCCGGGCCCCGATCATCGCATTGGTCATCTTGGTGGTGTAGAGCTTGTCCATGATCAGCTTGACGCCGCTGCGCGTCTGCCAGCCGGGCTTTCCGCCGCTGACGTAGATGGTGCGAACGTGCTTGCCGTTCCGATAGACCTTGGCTACGTGGCTCGCCAGGTTGATCTTGGTGATCTGCGATCTTCCGACAGTGAAATGGGTCTTCGTCGAGTTCTGGCCATAGATGCCATTGCCGGCGTACAGGCCATTGAGGTTGGCTGTCACGGATACCTTGGTGCCCGGCTTCCAGTAGTTCTTGGGCCGGTACCGCGCCTCCTTGCTGGAGTACCAATGCCATGTGCCGGCTTGAGCTGGGGAGGACTTGACGTGCAGATTCTTCTCGAACTCACGTTTGTTCCTCACCGGGACATCGAAGGTCAAGACGACCGGCATGCCGACACCGACATGCCAGCCTTTGAGCGGATAAAGCGTCGGGTAGGTCTGCTGATCCAATCTCAACTTTTGGGTGCGGAAGGTCGTCGTGTGGGTGTTGGGCTGGTTGACGTGGTTCTTGCCCACTGAGGTCAACTTGTACGCGGCCGCTGGCTCCAGCCGCCCGCTGGCCGTCCATTGCGTGTGGTCCTGGCTGATCTTGCCCGCAACCGTGCCGTGCTGCGTACGTCCCTGGCGATCTTTGTTGGTGTAGGTCAATTTCACCTTCGTCAGAGTTCCCCAGTCGGCCGAGACAGTGATCAGGGTGTCGACCTTGACGTTGCTCGCGCCGTCCTTGACGTTCGGTTTGAAAGTGACCGGGTTAGGTTTCTCAGCCGGCGGTGCCGAAGGCTGGGTGGAGGCGGATGCTTCCGGTTGTGAACCGGTTCCGGCCGACTGCTTGGTCGTGGTTCCGCCGCATGCGGCCAGGATGGTTGCCAGCACGACCACTCCGGCCGCCCCGGCCAGCCTGCGCATTCCCCTGGTTGGCATCAACGTCCTTCTGTCTGACTGCGTTCAACGCAGCCGGCGCACCGACTGAGTAACCAATGTGCCATCCGCATATGACGTTCTCATAATTGACCTAATGTGCCATCGACACGAGGTCAGTATCGGCCGGCGCGCTGGGTGTTGCAGAATCGGTATCCGGCGCCCGGCCTCTCAGCGGCTTCTCGTGCATGGTGAGAGCGATGACGAATGCGACCGCCATGAAGGGCACCGCTACCAGGAACACATCATCCATGGATCGGGTGAACGCCTCGAGCACCCAACTCTTGACTGGTTCAGGCAGAGCTTGGATCGCGGTCACATCGTTGGTATTGATCGGTGCACCGGCTCCATGACCCTGCGCTGCTCCGACAATCTCGCTTAGGTGGTGCTTGAGCCGGATGTTCAGAATGGCGCCCAGCAACGCGGTGCCAATGGCGCCGCCCATGGAACGGAAGAAGGTCACAGAGGCGGTGGCCACACCCATGTGCCGCCGATCGACGCTGTTCTGTACGGCTGTGACCACAACCTGCATGGTGAAACCAAGTCCCATGCCGAACGCGTACATGATCAACGCCAGCACATAATACGGAGTGTCGACCTGGAGCCTTGAGAACGCGAAGAGCGCTGCTCCGACTACCAGTGCACCGGTGATCGGCATCCATTTATAGCGGCCAGTTCGCACCATGATCTGCCCACCGCCGATGGAGGTAGTGAAGATGCCGATGACCAGGGGCAAGATGGCGAGCCCGGAGTGGGTCGCGCTCAGGCCCTTCACGGCCTGCAGGTAGATCGGCAGGAAGATCAAGCCGCCAAACATGCCGATACCCATGATCATCGCGAAGATGATGTTGGAGGTAAACGTCCAATGCGTGAAGAGCTCCAGAGGGATGATTGGCTCCTTGGCCCTGGACTCCGCGAGCACGAAGAGCGCCGCTAGCGCGACAGTGCCAACGAGGAGCCAGATGCCGGTCGCTGAGGTCCAGCCCTTGTCTGGACCGGCCCAACTGAGATACAGCACGAGGCTGGTCACCGAGCCAACGATGGTCGCCGCCCCCAGGTAGTCGACCGAGGCTTGGCGGCGTACGTGATGCAGCTTGAGTGCAAGTGAGGTGACGACCAGCGCAGCAACACCGATCGGAATGTTGATGAAGAAGATCCATTCCCAGCCGAGGTTGTCGGTGAACCAACCGCCCAGCAGCGGACCGGCTACCGACGAGACGCCGAACACCGCAGCGAAGAGTCCTTGATACTTGCCTCGCTCGCGAGGGGGGATTACGTCACCGATGACAGCGAGCGCCAGTGCCATGAGTCCGCCGGCGCCGAGGCCCTGAACGGCTCGGCCCGCGATCATGACATTGATGCCCGAAGCGTTGAGGGCATCGGCGATCTCAGGGGAGAAGCCGCAGATCAGCGAGCCGATCAAGAAGACGACGATCGCGGCTTGAAACATCGGCCGCCGACCGCGCAAGTCGGAGATCTTCCCCCAGAGCGGAGTGGCTGCAGTCGAGGTCAGCAGGTATGCGGTGACCACCCAGGAGAGCTTGTCGAGGCCGCCCAACTCGGAGGTGATCTTGGGCAAGGCAACAGCAACAATGCTCTGGTCGAGAGCGGCGAGGAACATGCCGGCCATCAACCCGCCCATGACGACGAGAATCTGGCGATGGCTCAGATAGTCACCGCCAGGGCTGGCCGTGACGGCTGGCGCATTTGCTGGACGCGCGGCCGATTCAGACCCGGCGGGCGCCGTGTCTGTAGCCGATCCGGTCGGGGTCTCATCCTCCTTCAGCGCGCGACGCGGCTGGTACTTGGTCATGCTCTCTCCACGATCTGGGTCTGAGCCTCGACATCGGCGGCGAAGCGTGTCAGTAGCCGTTCAAGTTCTTCAAGATCGCGGCGGGTCCATGACTCGAGGGACTTCTCGAGCAGATCCCGGCGAGAGCGCAGGGCAGCATCGAAGCGTGCGGTGCCCGCATCGCTCAGCTTGACGCGTTGAGCGCGCCCGTCGAGTGGATCAGGTGTCCGCTCGATCAGACCTGCACTATGCAGTTGGGCAACATGCCGGGAAACGGTGGAGGCATCGAGGTTTGCGCAGACGGCGAGGTCGGTGACGCGTAGCGGTCCGGATGCAGCGAGGGCTTTCAGTAGCCAGAATGACCCGGTGTCGAATGTCTCGCCCTGACCTCGCTGCCGCATGAGCCGCCCGATGCCCAACAATGCGCGCAAGAGTGACTCCGCTGACCCGGTCCGTGAGCCGGATGGCGACTCCATAGAAACTTGCATGCACCAAGCATATAACTATTTGCATGCTACACACAGTTGTCTCAGATCTTTCGCGGCCCTTCGCTTGACGAAACCTACGTACACGTACTTTTCAGTCGCTCTGCATAGGGTGCAACCTATGCAGACCGCCAGCAAGGTGTGCAGAGCACCGTGGAACCTGCGAGGTGGCCCGCAATCTAGGAGATTTGCTTGCCGCAATCGCAGCTGGCCGTAACGGGGAAGACCCCAAGGCATCCCTGAAAATGGAAAGCAAGCCTTCTTTTTTGGAAAGATGCGGTTTACATTCGCGACATGAGCACTCCTGATATGAAAGCGATCCTCGAGGAACTTGCCGCAGGACGCATTGACGCCGCCGAGGCGGCCCGCCGGATCGACGCCTTGAAGGCGTCGCAGTCGACGTCAGAAACGGCGCCGCCGGAACCGACCAACGAGCAGCTAGCTGGATCGGAAGCTGACGCGGATGCCTGGGCGGCCGCCACTGACCGACCGCAGGCAAGCTCTGGTTCCCCCACTCCAGAGCCCGAAACCTCGGCCGAAGAGCCGGCAGAAGCCAAGGCGGTCAACGTTGGAGGGGTTGAACGGATCTCCGTCCGGGCGGTCGGACGCCGGGTTCGCATCATCGGCGAGACCTCGGTGGCCACGTTGTCCGCCGATGGACCGCACGTGCTGCGTCGCAACGGCTCAGTCCTTGAGGTCTCCAGCGACGGTGAGTTGGGTGCCTCACTCGATGGGTTCAGCATCCTGCGAAGTGCGCCACGTAGCCTCGACGACTTCCGTTCCCTGGGGCTCGGCAAGGAGCTTTTTCTCCGTGTCAACCCGAATCTGATCGTCGATGTCGAAGTGACTGCGGGCAGCTTGAACACCGAGGGGGTGTCGCACCTCGGCAAGGTACGTGTCACAGCCGGAGCAGCCAAGTTGTTGGACGTCGCTGAGATCAACGATGCTCTGATACAGGCTGGGCAGGCAACGATCAAGGGCGCGATCAAGACCGGGCGTAACCGGGTCCGAGCCGAGTCCGGAACGTTGTCCATCAGTCTGGCCGATGACTCCAACGTCACCGTCACCGGTGAGGCCCAGCTCGGCAAGATCAGCTGGGCGGGCGGTCACAGCGGCGCCGGCGATGAGGTCGTGATGGGCAGCGGCAGTGCCAGGCTCGACATCGAGGTCGTCATGGGTCATGCCCAGGTTCGAGTCGGCTCCGACCTGACCAGTGAAGCCGGTGTCGGATGACGCAGCGGTCGCGCAGGCCGCAGGAACAAATTGAGCACCGCGCACCGAGCGAATGCCCGGTGTGCGGTGATCAGCTCGCAGTCATCCGTCTGGGTTGCGCCTCGTGCGGCACGGAACTCGTCGGGGTGTTCCGCTCCTGTGAATTTTGTGCCCTCAACGAGAAGGAGACGGAGATGCTTCGTGTGTTTCTCTCGTCTCGGGGCAATCTCCGCGAGGTGGAGAAATATCTTGGCGTCTCCTATCCCACCGCCCGGCTGCGTTTCGCACAGTTGCTGGAGAAGCTGGGCCTTGGCGAGGCGGCAGAGCCCGAAGCCACCTTGACCAGAGATCAGATACTTTCCGAGGTGGCTTCCGGAGCGCTGACTCCAGCCGAGGCCCAAGAGCTGATCAGTCGGCTTCAGTAGCGTTGGTCGAGGGCTGAGCAATCAGCCCCGAAATCAGCCCCGAAATGCCTCGACTTTCACAACCGTGACGTTGATCGAGCGACCGTTAGGGGCGACGTATGAGACCGCGTCGCCAGTCTTCTTGCCAAGGATGGCTGAGCCTAGCGGCGATTGCGGGCTATAGACATTGGTGGCGTCAACGCTCTCATCGAGTCCGAGCAACTCCCGTGACCCCAGCAAGAACGTGTCCGTATCGGCCTCATCTCCGTCAAAGGCGATTGTCACCTGGGTTCCCGGCGCGACTTCGTCGGTATTCGCTGGTGCTTCCCCGACTTGGGCTCGATTGAGCATGTCGATGAGCTGACGAATCCGTGCCTCCTGGTGAGCCTGCTCCTCACGCGCGGCGTGGTAGCCCCCGTTTTCACTAAGGTCACCTTCTTCGCGCGCCGCGGCGATCTTCGCGGTCACTCCAGCACGTCCCGGCCCAGAGAGGTAGTCCAGCTCCATCCTGAGCTTGTCGTACGCCTCCTGGGTCAGCCAGATCGCCTGGGCGGAGTTTTCAGACATCCCCCAAGGCTATCAAGGGCAGGCCAAATCAAGTCAGTTCACAGTGCACCCTTTGACCACAACCGCGGTGGCTCGTCGCAGTGTGGTCAACACGAGGTTCACATCAACAAGAGGGTCCGCGCTGGCCGCAATCTGGATCTGCTGTTCGCCAACCGGCTGGAAATCTACGGCTTGAGCCAGCACACGGCAGGTCGCAGGCAATGACGGATCGCGCCGCTCGACAGTGATGGTGACGGAGACCGCGGTATCGGAGTCAATTCGGAAGGCTTGCACGTGCGCCGCAACCGCCGGCCGGGAGTGCAGCAGCGCTGTCCACACCAGCCAAGTCATCGCGAGCACCACGCCGACGCTGATCAGACCCACCAGCAGCGGACGCGGCATCCGCGACTTCGGATAGCGGCGGCTGAGCCGCTCGGCAGCATCGGTCACGTCGGTAATCTAATTGTCGCTTCTCGCGCGCGTCGCGCGGGGAGCTGACGTTACAAGATCTGCTCGAGATGCTGCGAGCGTCGGGAATCGCGCGCCCGCCGTGCTGAGCCAGGCTGACGCGCCGCTGGCCTGGACGAGCGAACGAGCAGGCACGTCTTTCGCCTGCGAGCGAGTGAGGAAGGCAGCGGCACACAAGCGTCAGCCTCAGCGAGCGGAGCGAGCAATGTACATGGAGAGAGCGGAGGCGTTCTTTCCTCTGCGACCGACGACGAAGTAGGCGGATCGGAAGCGCGCGATGCGCGAGCGGCAGGCCCAAAAGGGCTGTCTCGGTAAACGGGAGGCAGCGACAGAGGCGACGGGTCGGGTGGCAGCATGACGCCATGCCTCGTCCAGCGCTCCGCGTCGATGCTCACGGTGAGCGTTTGAGGCTGCTTCACGTGCACGCTCATCCCGACGACGAGTCGAGTAGAGGCGCAGCGACGACGGCGAAGTACGTGGCCGAGGGAGTCGATGTTGTCGTCGCAACGTGTACCGGCGGTGAGCGGGGCTCGATCCTCAACCCAGCCATGGACCGACCCGACATCCTGGCCAACATCGCCGACATCAGGCGGCAGGAGATGGATCGCGCGCGGGAGATCTTGGGGATCAAGCAGGTGTGGCTAGGTTTCGTCGACTCGGGTCTACCCGAGGGCGATGATTCGCATCCGCTCCCCGAGGGTTGCTTTGCCCGTGCTGACGTCGCTGTCGCGGCTGCTCCGCTGGTCAAGATCATTCGGTCCTTCCGGCCCCATGTGATGACCACGTACAACGAGAACGACGGGGGCTACCGTCATCCAGACCACGTCATGTGCCACAAGATCAGCGTTGCGGCCTTCGATGCGGCGGCCGACCCAGACGCATACCCTGACCTCGGTGCGGCCTGGCAGCCGCTCAAGCTCTATTACTCGTTCACCTTCCATCGCGCGCGGACGGTGGCGCTGGATCAGGCGATGGTGGCGCGTGGCCTCGAGTCGCCATACACCGACCGGCTCCGTGACTGGCCTGAGGACCCCAAGCACGCGGCGCGGATTACGACGCGGGTTGACTGTGCCGCCTATTTCCATGTCCGTGATCGCGCACTCCTTGCGCACGCGACCCAGATCGACCCAGACGGACCCTGGTTTGCTGTGCCGCTGGCGTTGCACAAGTCAGCCTGGCCAACCGAGGAGTGGGAACTCGTGCGCAGCCTGGTTGACACGAGCATCCCTGAGGACGATCTGTTCGCAGGGGTCGCGGAGCCTGTGGCGAGTAGAGTTTCAGCATGACTCTTCTCGACGTCGACATGATCCTTCTCGACGTCGACCCGAACGTGGTCCAGCCGGGCTGGGCCCCCTTGTTCATCGTGCTCCTCTTGGGGATCGTCATGGTCTTCTTGTACTTCAGCATGCGGAAACAGTTCCGAAAGATCCGCCTGCCGGAGGACGAGGAATCAGATAACGCCGAGGAGTCAGCTTCAGAGCGGCCGCCTCGCACGCCAAGCTGAGGCCCGGCCAGAACATTCGCGGCTGGTTGCTGCGCATAGGGTCGAAGGATGACTGGCCGCAACCACCTCGCTTCGGCGACCAGCCCATACCTCCTGCAGCACGCCGACAACCCAGTGCACTGGTGGTCCTGGTCGGACGACGCTTTTGCTGCGGCCGTCGAACGGCAGGTTCCCGTCTTTCTCTCGGTTGGATACGCTGCATGCCATTGGTGCCACGTGATGGCGCACGAGTCCTTCGAGGACGAGCTGACTGCTTCCATGATCAACGAGCACTTCGTCGCGATCAAGGTTGACCGCGAGGAACGCCCGGATGTCGACGCCGTCTACATGCAAGCCACCCAGGCGCTGACGGGGCAGGGTGGCTGGCCCATGAGCGTCTTCCTCACTCCCGACCGCAAGCCCTTTTACGCCGGGACCTATTTCCCGCCCACGGCACGACACGGCTTGCCCTCCTTCCGGCAGGTGCTGCAAGCAATCAGCGACGCCTGGCGCGACCGGCAATCAGAGCTTCTCGATAGTGCTTCCGAGATCGTTCGCCAGCTGTCCAAGCAGCCGACACTTGGCGGCTCGGAGCTGCTGACCGTAGCCGAGTGCGCGGAGTCGATCTTGCTGCTGCAACGGGACTTCGACTCGACCTACGGCGGCTTCGGCAGGGCACCCAAGTTCCCACCGTCGATGGTGCTCGAGGCGTTACTTCGTGACGGTGGCGAGGCGGCGATGCTGATGGCTGGGCGGACTCTGGAGGCAATGGCACGAGGCGGCATCTACGACCAGATAGGTGGTGGCTTCGCGCGCTACAGCGTCGACGCGAGGTGGGTGGTACCGCACTTCGAGAAGATGCTCTACGACAACGCCCTGCTGCTCGGCGCGTACGCGCACTGGTGGCGCGGTACGCGCAACCCGCTGGCCGAACGCGTCGTCACTGAGACGCTGGCTTGGCTGCTGCGCGAGATGCGGACCGAGCAGGGCGCGTTCGCGGCCAGCCTTGATGCCGACTCGCAAGATGATCATGGTGAGCTCCGCGAGGGTGCTTACTACGTCTGGAGCCGTGATCAACTTCTGGAAGTGCTCGGCGAAGAGGACGCAGCCTGGGCGGCGGAGGTCTTCTCGGTGACGCCAACGGGCACGTTCGAGCATGGTGCCTCGACCCTGCAGCTGCGGTCCGATCATGATCAACCCCGGCTGGCGGACGTTCGGGAGCGACTCCGGATCGCGCGTGATCAGCGCTCGCGCCCCGGGCGCGATGACAAGGTCGTGGCCGCATGGAACGCGTTGCTGGTGGATGGACTGGTGCAGGCCGCCATGATCTTCGATCGTCCGGAGTGGCTGCACATCGCGACCGAGGCGGCCGAATACGTCTGGCAATTGCACTGGCGAGATGGCCGGCTCCGCCGGACCTCACGCGACGGCGTCATTGGAGAAGCATTCGGCATCCTCGAGGACTACGCGGCATTTGCCCTTGCTGCCGTCAGGCTGGCGGCGGTCCACGCAGCACCCGTGTGGCTGACCCGCGCAGAGCAGCTCCTCGAGCTGATCATGAAGCAGTTCGACGACCCAGCCGGCGGCTTCTTCGACACTGCCGCCGATGCCGAGCAGCTGTATGCCCGACCCCAGGACCCGACCGACAACGCGACCCCGTCCGGTCTGAGCGTTGCCATCCATGCGCTGCGGCTGATGAGTGAGCTGACCGGGGAAGATCGCTACGCCGAACGCGCCGATCGAGCAGCGGCGAGCGCCGGCGAGTTGGTCCGACGGGCGCCGCGGTTCGCCGGCTGGCTGCTCGCCGACGCGATCAGCCAGACACCGGGGCACTTGCCGGCTGAGGTTGTCGTGGTCGGCGTGGATGAGGCGGCTCGAGCAGAGCTCGTTCGCACTGCTCACCGGCTCGCACCGGCCGGATCAGTCGTGATGGCTGGTACGCCGGACCAGCCCGGCCTTGCGCTGCTGGCGGACCGTCCGATGATCAACAACCAGCCGACGGCGTACGTCTGCCGGCACTTCGTCTGCAAGCTCCCGGTTTCCTCGGTCGAGGATCTGGCTAGCCAGCTGCAAAGAACTGACAATCCAGCAGCCCTGGAATAGCAAAGAGTCCAACTGGCTACGAGCGACGATCAAGACGGCGGCAACCCAGCGAACATCGCCGCGAGCCGCAGCGAGCAATCAAACAGCGGATCGCGCGCCGTATTCTCGATGTTCGCGCCGCCGATCTGCAGGAGGAGATGGCGGAACAACGTTTTTCGTTTCGTCAGCTCCGACGAAGACGGCGGCAACCCAGCGAACATCGCCGCGAGCGGCAGCGAGCAATCGAACACAGCGCGAGCAGCTCAAAGTCAGAGGGTGATCATGGAGATCGCGACATAGTGGCACACGAAACCGGCGATCGTAGCGACGTGGAAGATCTCGTGGAAGCCGAACCACGTAGGGGAGGGGTTGGGATGCTTTCGGGCGTAGACGAGTGCGCCCAAGGTGTAGCAGATGCCGCCGGCCACGATCAAGATCAACACCGTCAAACCGGCTGCGTCATAGAAGGATCCGAGCCAGCCAAGCGCGGCCCATCCCATGACGATGTAGAGCGCTGTGTAGAGCCAGCGCGGGGCCGATAGCCAGATGAGCCGGAAGAGCAACCCACCCACGGCAGCCGACCAGATGAGAGTAAGGAGTATCACCCGCGAAGCCCCGTCGAGCAAGATCAACGCCAGCGGGGTATAGGTTGCCGCGATGAACACATAGATGTTGGAGTGGTCAATCCTGCGGAGGATCGCCGCACCGCGCGTGCCCCAGGTTCCGCGATGGTACAGACCGCTGATGCCGAAAAGGAGCACCGATGCTGCGAGGAAAACCGCCCCGCCGATTACGCCGGCAGGCGTCGCTGCGAGACACACCAGCACAATTCCGGCAGCCAGCGCGAGGGGAGCCATGCCGGCATGCAGCCAACCACGAAGCCGTGGTTTGACCGCTTCCAGCACCTCAGTCAGAGGCGTCTCGGAGTCGGGTCCGCGGCTCGGCGGCATGGAATGATCTTCGCCTAGGCGGACTGCCGGCACGGCTTCCCCCTTCCGCTTGGCCTCCAGTAAGGGCGTTACCTGCCAAAGGTACGGCTCAGTAGGTTTAGCGTAGAGACGCTAGCTCTGATGACCAACTGTTGTTGCCCGGACTAATCGCCCATCGCCGCGGGATACGCTGCCAGTTGTGGCACGTCTCGATCGGTTGCGCGAGTTCGTGGACCGCTTGCACCCGTCGGGGCTGCTCTATGCGACCTATGAGCATCGGCTCATCGCCGAGCTCGACCCCACGCGGTTGCCACGACATGTTGCTGTACTTGCCGACGGAAATCGTCGCTGGGCGCGTACCAACGCTCCTGGGCAACCGCTCATAGCGGGGTACCAGGCCGGCGCGGATAAGCTCAAAGAATTCGTGGAATGGTGCGACGAGATCGGTATTCCGGTCGTCACGTTATGGGTGCTCTCGACGGACAACTTCTCTCGCAGCAAGCGTGAGGAGATTGAGCCGCTGCTCGGGGTGATTGAGCAGATGGTGAGTGACCTCGCCGCGACCAGGCGTTGGCAAGTCCATCCCGTAGGGGCGCTCGATCTGCTACCAGCTCAGTCCGCCAAGCGGCTCAAAATGGCCGATCGGGATACCGCTGACGTCAACGGCATGTTGGTCAACATTGCGGTCTCCTACGGCGGGCGGCATGAGCTGCGTGACGCGGTGCGTTCTCTGCTTGCTGAGCATGCAAAAAACGGCACCTCCATCGATGAGCTCTCGCAAACCCTCGATATCGAGCACATCGCGGAGCACCTCTACACCAAGGGCCAGCCTGATCCGGATTTGATCATCAGAACGTCTGGCGAGCAGCGGTTATCGGGGTTCTTGATGTGGCAGTCCGCACACAGCGAGTTCTACTTCTGCGAGGCGCTGTGGCCAGACTTCCGCAAGGTGGATTTCATCCGCGCGCTGCGCTCCTACGGACAGCGGAAGCGGCGCTTCGGTCGCTGACCCGACTTGTCAGACTCTCAGGGGGCTATAGCCTGCTGAGACGCTGACAAGTCGAGGGCGGCGCGGCAGCGACCCGAGCCGCTGCTCGGTGGCCAATTTGGCTGGAGAATGATTTCTTGGGGGTGAGTGGGCGGCCGGTCAGCCGGGTACAGAGCGATATGGGCGTGGACGAGCCCACGCCGTCTAGGGAGGCACCCGATGTCTACCGTCAGTCCCATCCCCGCCAAAGCGCCGTCGTCGGTGCGCAGGGTGATCGTGGCCAGCCTGATCGGCACCTCGCTGGAGTGGTACGACTTCTTCATCTACGGGACCGCCGCGGCTCTGGTCTTCAACAAGATCTTCTTTCCGACCTTCGACCCGCTGGTCGGCACGCTGCTCGCCTTCACCACCTATGCCGTCGGCTTCATCGCCCGCCCGCTGGGCGGGTTGGTCTTCGGCCACTACGGCGACCGGCTGGGCCGCAAGAACGTCCTGGTAGTGACTCTGCTGCTGATGGGGATTGCCACCTTCCTCATTGGCCTGCTGCCGACGTACGCGAGCATCGGCGTCTGGGCACCGATCCTGCTGGTTGCGCTCCGCTTCCTGCAGGGCCTCGGCCTCGGTGGCGAGTGGGGCGGCGCGGTGCTGATGACCTTGGAGTCGGGCGACCCCAACCGGCGCGGTCTCAACGCCAGCTGGCCGCAGGTTGGCGTCCCCCTGGGCCTGCTGCTGGCCAACGGCGTCCTGTCGCTCATGGGCGTGCTGACCAGCGACGCCGCGTTCTTGAGATGGGGCTGGCGGGTGCCGTTCCTGCTCAGCGGCTTGCTAGTGCTCGTCGGCCTATGGATCCGGCTGACAATTGCGGAGAGCCCGCTGTTCCGCGAGGTTGAGGAGTCCCATACCAAGGCCGGCGCGCCGATTCTGGAAGTCGTGCGACGCTACCCCAAGCAGGTGCTACTCGCCGTCGGCGCGCGCGTCGGCGTCGACGTTGCGTTCTACACCTTCGTGTTGTTCATCACCACCTACGTGGCCACCTATCTCAAGCTGCCCCGGAACTACGCCCTGAACGCGGTGCTGATCGCCGCCGCTGTCCAGGTCGTGTTGATCCCGTTCTTCGGCAACCTGTCCGACCGGATTGCGCGCCGGCCCGTCTACCTGGCGGGCGCGATCGGTGCAGCGGTATGGGTCTTCGTCTTCTTCGCCCTGCTCGACACCGGACAGTTCTGGCTGATTGTGCTGGCCACAGTGGTTGCGCTGATCCTCCACGCAGCGATGTATGGCCCACAGGCGGCGTTCATCTCCGAGATGTTCCCGACCAAGGTTCGCTACACCGGCGCCTCCATGGGCTACCAGCTGGCCGGCATCATCGGCGGGGCGCTCGCGCCGATCATCTCCGTTGCGCTGCTGGACCGCTTCGACACCTCCATCGCCGTGTCCGTGTACGCGGTCGTCATGCTGCTGGTGACCATCATCTGCGTGCTGCTGGCACCCGAGACCTCGAAGATCGACCTGCACGCCGATACCGCGAACCAGCCGACGGGCGCCCGGTGAGCGAGCCGCCCGCCGCGCTCCTCGTCGACCTCAATAGCGATCTCGGCGAGGGTTTCGGCATCTGGACCCTTGGCGACGACGACGCCTTGCTCGACGTCGTCAGTAGCGCCAATGTCGCCTGCGGCTTCCATGCCGGCGACCCGAACATCCTGCGCCGGGTCTGCGACGCAGCCGTCAGCCGCGGTGTGGCGATCGGTGCTCAGGTGAGCTACCGCGATCTGGCCGGCTTCGGCCGTCGCAGCATCGATGTTGATGCGCCAACTCTGACCAACGACGTGATCTACCAGATCGGTGCCCTGGATGCGTTCGCCCGGGTCGCTGGTTCGCGGGTGCGCTATGTCAAGCCGCACGGCGCCCTCTACAACCGGACGGTGCACGACGAGCATCAGGCGGCGGCAGTAGTCGCTGCGCTGGTCGCGTACGACCCGACGCTTCCGCTGCTCGGGCTGCCAGGGTCGGCGTTGCTTCGCCACGCCGAGCAAGCGGGATTGAGCGCGGTGACCGAGGCCTTCGCCGACCGCGGGTACACCGGGCAGGCCACTCTGGTGCCTCGCTCGCAACCTGGTGCATTGCTGCATGACCCGGCGGAGGTGGCGCAGCGCATGGTGCGCATGCTGACCACTGGACGGCTGCAATCGGTCGACGGTACTGAGGTGGCTGTGTCCGCGCAGTCCATATGCGTCCATGGAGACTCTCCGGGAGCGGTGGCAATGGCGGTGGCCGTACGGAAGGCCCTGGCTGAGGCAGGGGTCGAGATCCGACCCTTCGCGCCATGACCGGGCACCGCACCCTGCTGGACTGTGGGGAGCATGCGGTGCTGGTGGATGTCGGTGAACTGGATGAGGTGCTCGCGCTCACCCACGCCGTACGAGAGGCGGTTGCGGCAGGGACAGCTGGATTCACCGAAGTCGTCGACATCGTCCCAGCCGCCAGCACAGTGCTGGTCGTCGTCGCCGATGAGGCTCGAGTCGCCGCACTACGGCAAGCGCTGGCGACCCTGCCGGCCGCCGACCCCGGGGAGATTGCTGCGAGCGGCCAGGTCATCGAGATCCCCGTGCGCTACGACGGGCCTGATCTCGCCGACGTTTCCGAGCTCACCGGGCTGAGCGTGGAGGAGATCATCGACGCTCACACCGGAACTGACTGGCGTGTCGCGTTCGGCGGCTTCGCCCCCGGCTTCGCCTACCTGAGTTGGGGTGACCCGCGGCTCGCTGTGCCACGACGTCGCGAGCCGCGGACCTCGGTGCCATCAGGCGCAGTTGGTCTGGCGGGCGAGTTCAGTGCCATTTATCCGAGGTCCTCGCCAGGCGGCTGGCAGCTGATCGGCCGTACCGACGTCGTCGTCTTCGACATCGACCGGGAATCGCCTGCGCTGCTGCAACCGGGTATGGCAGTGCGTTTTGTCAACGTGTCCGGAGCCGGCGATGGGGACTGAACGCGCACTCGAGGTGCTGGCGGCCGGACCGCTCACGTTGGTACAAGACCTCGGCCGCGTGGGCTTCGCGGAGGTCGGCGTCGGCCGCTCCGGTGCGGCCGACAGGGGTGCGTTCCGCCTGGGCGCCCGGCTGCTCGCTCAGCCGTACACCTCAGCCGCGCTGGAGGTAACCCTTGGCGGCTTGTCACTCCGAGCCCGGGGCAACGCGATGCTCGCGCTGACCGGCGCTCCCGCACCGGCTGACGTCGACGGTCGTGGCATCGGCTATTACGGACCCTTTGCTCTTGCCGACGGTCAGATCCTCACGCTGGGTACGCCGCCGGTTGGGCTTCGCACCTACGTTTCGGTCCGCGGTGGTGTGAGCGTGCCGTCGGTACTCAGGTCGCGAGCGACTGACACGCTGTCCGGTCTGGGACCCGAACCGGTTCGGGCTGGTGACATCGTTCCGGTCGGGCCGCCGCCCGCGGACTTTCCCAACGTCGACCAGGCCCCGACGGCAGCGCTCTCAGGGGAGACTCTCCTCCTGCGCGCCCTGCGCGGCCCGCGTGACGACTGGCTCGCCGACCCAGGTGCGCTTGTCGCGACCGAGTGGACAGCCTCGAGCCGCAGCGACCGTGTCGGCATGCGGCTTGTGGGGGAGCCGCTGCAGCACCACGCCTCTCGGATGGGGCAGGAGCTGCCTAGCGAGGGTGTGGTCCGCGGCTCGATCCAGGTTCCGCCCGGCGGCGAGCCTGTCATCTTTCTCGCCGATCATCCGGTGACCGGCGGATATCCAGTCGTCGCCGTCCTCGTCGACGACGCGATCGATCGGGCGGCACAGGCGGTTCCCGGCCAGCAGATTCGGATTGTTGTAGTCGGGCCGCCTGCTTGAGGGAGTAGTTCACCTGCGCGGCAAGAATGGGCTGAATAATCGCCTAGAGCTTGGTTGCCATCATGTGAAATCGCGGCGTGGCTCTCGCCTTCGACCCCCTTGCCGACGTACGGTCGAGGTGCGGGCGCAGCAACGCGGCCCGCCTGGGAGGCGATGCATGCACCGTCACTCGACGCGGAGCAGACCCGCGCAGCTCAATGCGGGTCAGCTATCCCGGCCAACCACGTAACTGTGGGGCCGGGCGCAGATCGCGTACGGCCCCCAAGAAGGGCAGTCCTGTGTCTTCTTCATCAAGCCGTCGCACCTACGTCATCGACACATCCGTCTTGCTGAGCGATCCGCACGCGATGCGGCGTTTCGATGAGCACGATGTCGTGCTCCCTGTTGTGGTGATCAGCGAGCTTGAGGGCAAGCGCCACCACAGCGAGCTCGGTTACTTCGCCCGTACTGCCCTGCGCCACCTCGACGACCTCCGAATGACTCACCGTCGGCTGGATGCCCCCGTTCCGGTCAACGATCTGGGCGGCACCATTCGCGTCGAGCTGAACCACACCGATCCAGCGGCGCTGCCGGACGGCTTCCGCCTCGGCGACAATGACTCGCGCATTCTGGCGGTCGCATTGAACTTGGCCGCCGAAGGGTGCGCAGTCACGCTGGTGTCCAAAGACCTGCCCATGAGAGTGAAGGCATCGGCGGTCGGTCTGAAGGCTGAGGAGTATCGCGCCGAGCTCGCTGTGGAGACCGAGTGGACTGGGATGAGCGAAATCGATGTCGATGGCGGCGACATCGACCGCCTTTACGAGCAGGGGCTGGTTGAACTGGATGAAGCTCGAGACCTGCCCTGCCATACCGGCGTGGTCTTGCTCAGTGGGAACGCATCGGCTCTTGGCCGGGTCACGCCGAGCAAGGAGGTCAAGCTCGTCCGGGCTGATCGAGACGTGTTCGGAATTCGTGGCCGCTCAGCGGAGCAGCGGGTCGCTTTGGATCTGCTGCTGGACCCCTCAATCGGGATCATCTCCCTCGGCGGCCGGGCCGGTACCGGCAAGTCCGCTCTCGCGCTCTGTGCGGGGCTCGAGGCCGTCTTGGAACGCCAGCAGCACTCCAAAGTGGTGGTCTTCCGTCCGCTGTACGCGGTCGGCGGCCAGGAGCTGGGCTACCTGCCGGGTACCGAAGGCGAGAAAATGGCGCCTTGGGCGCAGGCCGTCTTCGACACTCTTGGTGCGCTCACCACGAAGGTCGTCATTGAAGAGGTGTTGGCTCGCGGGCTGCTTGAGGTGCTGCCACTCACCCATATTCGGGGTCGCTCCTTGCACGACGCGTTCGTTGTTGTCGACGAGGCGCAGTCCCTGGAACGAAACGTGCTGCTTACGGTGTTGAGCCGTATCGGACAGGGTTCGCGCGTGGTTCTCACACATGACGTAGCTCAGCGGGATAATCTGCGAGTTGGCCGGCACGACGGCGTCGTAGCGGTGGTCGAGAAGCTGAAGGGTCACCCGCTCTTTGCCCACGTCACGTTGAACCGCTCGGAGCGCTCCCCAATCGCAGCGCTCGTGACCGAGATGTTAGAAGATGTCGCAATTTGATCGACTTCGGATGAATTAACATACGAAATGGTCTCAAGATGATTTCATTTGGATAACGACATGTGGCACAGTATGGCCCGTGCGTCGACTCGCTCAGCATGCCATAGTCGGGGTTGGCTTCTCAGCATTTGTCGCAACAGCAGCTGTCGCTGGATTGAGCAGCCCCGCAGAACAGACGTCCGCGATTGCCGTGCCCGCCGCGGTTGTCATCTCCGCCCCTGAGGTAGCGGCCGCCGCACCGGCCGCTGACCGGCTCGCGGCTGAACGCGCAGCGGCCAAGGCACGCGCTAATCGGGAGGCTGCGAGAGCCAAGCTGGCCGCTGAAAAGCAAGCGGCCAAGCGGGCCAAGTCCTTGGGCGAGCAGACCAAAGCGATCGCTGCCCAGCATGCCAAGATCAGGGCTGAGCTGGCGGCCGCCGCGAAGAAGGCGGCCGAGGAGAAGGCCGCCCGGGCACGCGCGCTTGCCAATCGTGGCTACGAGCCAGGCGTCACCGATCCCAAGGAGATAGCCCGGCAGATCTTGAATAACAAGTTTGGATACGGCTCCAGCCAGTTTGATTGCTTCAACAACATCATCATGCGGGAGAGCATGTGGCGTGTGAATGCCACCAACCCCAGCTCGGGGGCGTACGGCATCCCGCAGGCTCTACCAGGCTCGAAGATGGCAAGCGAAGGAAGTGACTGGCGGACCAATCCTGGGACGCAGATCATCTGGGGCATCAAGTACATGAAGGACCGATACGGCAGCCCGTGTGCCGCATGGAGCTTCAAGTCTGCCAACGGTTGGTACTAGGCAGCTGGTCGGCTCAGACCGGCCGGCGGGTCATCGCCAGTACGTCGAGAGCGGCATCGAGCTGCTCCTCCGTGAGTTTGCCGTTTTCGACGTAGCCGTTCTCGATAACCACCTCACGGATGGTCTTTTCTTCCTTGAGCGCCTGCTTGGCGACGGCGGCTGCGTTCTCATAGCCGATGTAGCGGTTCAGCGGCGTGACGATTGACGGTGAGGACTCGGCAAGAGTCCTGCAGTGCTCGACGTTTGCCTTGATGCCCATCACGCATCGATCGGCGAGCAGCCGGCTCACATTGGCCAACAGCTGAATCGACTCCAGCAGGTTTCGTGCCATGACTGGGAGCATCACATTGAGCTCGAAGTTGCCGCTCGCACCCGCGAACGCGACCGTAGCGTCGTTGCCCATCACCTGGGCGCAGACCATCAGCGTTGCCTCGCAGATCACCGGATTGACCTTGCCCGGCATGATCGAGGACCCAGGCTGTAGGTCGGGTAGGACGATTTCGCCGAGCCCAGCGCGAGGGCCGGAAGCCATCCAACGCAGGTCGTTGGCGATCTTGTACAGGCTGACCGCAATTGTCCGCAACACGCTTGAGGCCTCGACGAGGCCATCGCGGGCCCCCTGCGCCTCGAAATGATCACGCGCTTCAGTCAGCGGCAGGCCCGTCTTGTCCGCGACCATTGAGATGACTGAGGCGGCGAAGCCGGGTGGGGTATTGATTCCCGTGCCAACCGCTGTTCCGCCGAGTGGCAGTTCTGCGACTCGGGGCAAGGTCGACCTCACCCGCTCAATGCCGTGATGTATCTGGGCGGCATAACCGCCGAACTCTTGGCCGAGTGTGACCGGCGTGGCGTCCATCAGATGGGTACGCCCGCTCTTGACTACCTCGGCGAATTCTGTGGCCTTGAGGCTGAGCGCTGCCTCGAGATGACGCAATGACGGCAACAACGTATTGACCAGGCTGTGCGTCGCCGCAATGTGAATGGCGCTGGGGAAGACGTCGTTGCTCGACTGGGACGCGTTGACGTGATCATTGGGATGCACGTCGTCGCCCAGTTGAGTAGTGGCGAGGGAAGCGATCACCTCGTTGGCGTTCATGTTGCTCGAGGTACCCGATCCAGTCTGGAAGACGTCGATGGGAAACTCGGCATCGTGCTGGTTCGCAGCGATCTCGCTCGCGGCCTTTTCGATCGCGCCGGCATAGTCCTGGTTCAAGACACCGAGTGCGGCGTTGGTCTTGGCGGCCGCCTCCTTGATCAGTCCGAGGGCGGCAATCAACTCGGAGTTGATCGGTACGCCTGAGATTGGGAAGTTCTCAACGGCACGCTGAGTCTGTGCCTGCCACAAGGCCGGGGCCGGCACTCTCACCTCGCCCATCGTGTCGTGCTCGATGCGGTAGTCATTCGCATCAGTTGACTGAGTCATGGGCACATTCTTACCTAGCCGCTTTGAGCGAGGCCTTCGGCCTGGACACTGTGTAGATCGCATACCGAAAGCTGCGCTCACCGCGGGGGACTTCGATGATGTGCTCGCCTACGGAGGGTGCAATGTGTTCTAGCGAGGCTCGCAGCGTCGGTGCAAGACCCTGGCACCAGATCGCGAGTGTGCCTGCGACAGCCAGCTGACCGTAAGCCGCGCGGAGACCAGCCTCGGTATAAAGCCCGCCGTTCTCAGCATGGATCAGGAACTCTGGCCCGTTGTCCACGTCGAGCACGATCGCATCCCAGGGCCCGATCGGGCCATCGCCCAAGCCGTCGAGAACGAGCTGGACATCTGCGGCATACAAGTGAACCCGCGGATCTGAGGCCACTGCTGCCAACGTCGGGGTCACTCCTTGATGTGCCCAGTCGATCAAGCATTGTTCGATCTCCACCACATCGATTACATCCACCTCTTTGGCCGAGATCGTGGCGACGGTGTAGCCCAATCCCAGCCCGCCGACCAGCACTCGCCGCGCGCGACCGCTCGGCAATGCGAGTTCGCCCAGTAGAGATTCCGTGGAGCTGTCGCTGCTGTCCATGGCGAACGTGCCATTGACGATCAACTCCTCAACACTGAGATCGGCACCGAGCCGGCGTCGCAACACGACTTCGCCTCGGGGCCCGTCGTGGCGCCCGATCGTCTGGATGCTTTCCATCAGAGAACAGTGTTCCGGACTGCCGGGCTCGCATGCTCTGCAGCGTCGGTAGGCGCTTCCAGGGGCGCCGCGCGAGCAGAGAACGCAATGCTCTGCGAGCGTCGGTAGGCACCCGCTGGTGATCGGAGGAGCGACGAGCGAAACGCGCCCGCGAGCGGAGCGAGCAATCCAATAGCGTGTTTCGCGAAGAGTGACGACGGCACCAGCTTCCAGGGGCGCCGCGCGAGCAGAGAACGATTGGAGTTGGCGTGCTCTGTGAAGATAGGGGACGTGGCGCGTACGACCCGACAGGCGACAGCGGGCGACATGATCCGTTCGCTTGCTTTGATCGTGATCCCGCTTGTGGTGATCGCGATCATCTTCACCAACACGCCGGATGACCATCCTGTCAAGGAGGTCGACTGGAAACCCGTGCTCGCCACGGCGCGGAAGGAGGCCCCGTACGAGGTCCTCGCGCCCACGAACCTCCCCGAAGGCTGGCGGGCAACGCGTGTGACCTGGGTACCACTGGGAGAGCCACACCTCAACGGCGAAGCGTCGCCGCGCAACTTGTGGCAGATCGGCTTCCTCAGCCCAGATGACGTGTTCGTTGATCTCAATCAGGGCGACGCCCGGCCTCAAGAGCTGGTTGATCAGCAGTCCCGCGCGGGAACACCCGACGGAAACAGTGTTATCGCAGGTCAGATGTGGCAGCGGTTGGTCAGCCCGGACGGCCGCACGAGATCCCTGGTGCTGCGTGGCCCGAGCGTGACCACCGTGGTGTCCGCTGACTTGCCCTACGAGGCCCTGGAGGCGTACGTCTCAACCCTCTCCAGCAACGGTTGAGGAAGCGCTGCTCAGTGGGGCACGGACCTCTTGCTGGGCGGTTTACCTGCCCAGGCCAGGGGTTGGGTGAGGTACCGGTGGCGGCTCGCCGAGTAGCTCAGGTCTCGTCAGTAGGAGCGGGCTCGATGGTTCGAGCAGCGTCCACCTTCGCCTTGGCGCCGTCTAGCCAGGCCTGGCAGATCGCAGCGAGCTCTTCGCCGCGCTCCCACAATGCGAGTGACTCTTCGAGCGAGGCGCCGCCTGACTCCAGCCGCTGGACAATGAGGACCAGCTCGTCGCGCGCCTGCTCGTAGCTGAGTGCCTCCGCTTTGACTGGATCCGTCATGCTCCTCCTCGCGGTTTCAGCTCCATGACCTTGACGCCCAACTGCCCATCGGCCAGCTGGGCTACAACATCGTCCCCGACGTCGACCTGATCGACCGATCGGACCGCCGCGCCGTTCGGGCCCAGCAGGATCGAGTAGCCACGATCCAGCGTGGCCTGCGGCGACATCGCTCGTATCCGCGCCAGGTGGTGCCCGACCAGGGCGGACTCGCGATCAACTGTCGATCCAATGGCCCGATTGGCGCGATGTCTGAGTTCGGTCAGCTGCTCGTAACGCCGGCTGAATGTTCCAGTCGGATCCGTGAGCACCGGACGCGAACGTAGCCCGTCGAGCAGCTCCTGTTGGCGGCCGACAAGACGCGAAACAGCCTGGACCATCCGCTGCCGGGCTTGCTGCACTCGAGTCTTTTCCTCGGCAACGTCGGGAACCACACGTTTCGCGGCGTCGGTGGGTGTCGAGGCGCGGTAGTCGGCGACCAGGTCGAGGATCGGGCTGTCTGACTCGTGACCGATGGCGCTCACCACAGGCGTACGGCATGCGGCGACGGCGCGAATCAGGCCCTCGTCGGAAAACGGAAGGAGGTCTTCTACGGAGCCGCCGCCGCGGGCGATGACGATGACCTCAATCTCGGGGTGGCGATCGAGATGTTGCACCGCGGCGATGAGCTGCTCGCAGGCCTGCGGTCCCTGGACGAGGGCGTATCGGGTGACAATCGGTACGGCCGGCCAGCGCCGCCGCGCATTCTCCATAACGTCCCGCTCGGCTGCGCTGCCCTCTCCGGTGACGAGCCCGACCGCTCTGGGGAGGAATGGCAGCGGCTTCTTCAGTGACCGGTCGAAGAGTCCCTCAGCCTGAAGCAGGCGCTTGGTCTGCTCCAGCCGGGCGAGCAGCCGACCCTCTCCGATCGGAGTGATCGCATCGCAGACGAAGATGAACCGACCGGAACTCTCATAGAACGTCGGTTTGATCCGAGCCACCACGGTCGCACCCTCGGTCAAGGGCCCGGCTGAATCCAGGGTGATCGGTGAGGTGGTCACCGAGACTGAGACCTCGGCCAGCTTGTCACGCAGAGTCAGGAAGATCGTCCGCGTACCCGAGCGGCGGTTGATCTCAATCAGCTGAGCTTCGACCCAGACCGCGCCGAGTCGCTCCACCCAACCGCGCACCGCGTGTGCAATAACCCGCAACGGTTGCGGGTGCTCGGGTGAGGATTCCAGGGCCACGCCGTGAGCGTAGTACCGCAGTCCTGTCATCTGTTGACCGAATCCAGTGACCGGCGGCAGCACCTACACTGACCGGGTGACCGAGACCGCCCAGGCAACTGCGCCGAGCCGCCCACGGCAGGTCGTGTTGGCCGCGCCGCGCGGGTACTGCGCCGGCGTGGACCGTGCGGTGATTACCGTCGAAAAAGCGCTGGAGACCTACGGGCCACCGATCTATGTCCGCAAACAGATCGTGCACAACCGGCACGTAGTGGAGAACCTGGAGGAGCGGGGCGCCATCTTCGTCGAGGACCTCGATGAGGTCCCCGAGGGCTCGACGGTGGTGTTCTCGGCGCATGGGGTGTCGCCGGCAGTCCAGTTGGAGGCCAAGGAGCGAGGGCTCAAGGCAATTGACGCAACCTGCCCGCTGGTGACCAAGGTGCACCACGAGGCAAAACGGTTCGCCAAGGACGATCTCGAGATCTTGTTGATCGGACACGCGGGGCACGAAGAGGTCGAGGGGACCACCGGCGAGGCGCCCACGCATATCACGCTGGTGCAGTCGCCTGCCGATGTCGATCAGCTGGAAGTACGCGATCCGTCGAGACTTGCCTGGCTCAGCCAGACGACGCTCAGCGTCGACGAGACCTTGGAAACGGTCAACCGGCTCCGAGAGAAGTTCCCACTCTTGAAGGATCCGCCGAGCGATGACATCTGTTATGCCACCCAGAACCGGCAACTCGCTGTCAAACAGATCGCTGCCCATAGCGACCTCGTGATCGTGGTTGGTTCGGCAAACTCATCCAACTCGGTGCGCCTGGTGGAGGTTGCGCTCGAGGCGGGGGCCGAGGCGGCCCATCGGATCGATAACGCAACTGAGATTGATCCCGCTTGGCTGGCGGGCGTTGACTCGGTGGGGGTGACCAGCGGAGCTTCGGTGCCGGACGATCTCGTACAGGGCGTATTGGACTATCTGGTCAACCAGGGCTTTCCTGTCGCCCGCGAGGAACGGCTCACCGAAGAGTCGCTGGTCTTCGCGCTGCCGCCAGAGCTGCGCAAGGATCTCCGCAAGGGCGCAGTCAACGATTGAGCTAGTTCTCTCCCACTAGGACGATTCCGCCGCCTGATCGGGCTCAGCAGGCGAACTTTCCTCGATCAGCTCGTAGAGATCCGGGTCAGGTCTGTACAGTTCAGCCGCCTCTGGCATGGCTGCCGTACGGCGTCGGCTACCCCGACCGACCATGGGCTCGACCTGAACTGCGTCATCGACCAGTTCGGTCGCCTGGATCTGGCGTACGGCGTCGTCGATCTGGGTCGGTCCGGGCAGCTCTTTCTGACTGACGTTCAGGTCGCGGAACTTACGCGCGCGGACCAGTACAGTGCCCTCCACGGTGGCGATGGTCTCGTTGTAGGCGTTGACCGAGGTGCGCAACGCGCGGCCTAGTTTGTCGAAGCGGTTTCCCAGGAGGCCAAGCTTCTCGTACAGCTCGCGACCGAGCCGAAACACTTCGGCCGCACTCTCGGCCAGGGCCTCCTGCCTCCATCCGTACGCCACCGCCCGCAGCATTCCGATCAACGTCGTCGGCGTGGCCAATACGACGTCGCGCTCGGCGGCGTAGTCGTAAAGGTTCGGGATTTGATCAAGGGCGGTGGCGAAGAACATCTCGTTCGGCAGGAAGAGTACGACGAACTCAGGCGTCTCCGCGGCCTTCCAATATTGCTTGGAGGAGAGCTGGTCGATATGCGTCCGGACCTGCCGTGCGTAACGCATCAAGGCGTCTGCCTTGACATCCGGATTATCGGTCTCGGCGGCTTCGAGGAAGGCGCTGAGCGGGGCCTTCGCATCCACGAAGAGGTGCTTGCCTCCGGACAGATTGACGCGCATGTCCGGTCGCATCACTCGATCGTCGGCTTTGGTGGTGTATTGCAGATCGAAATCGCAGCGTTCGATCATTCCGGCCAGCTCCGCGACCCGCTTGAGCTGGGTCTCTCCCCACGAGCCGCGGATCTGAGGCTTGCGCAAGGCAGTCACCAAGGCAGCGGTCTCGCGGCGCAGGGTCTCCCCGGTCTGCTGGACGTAGCTGACCTGGGTGCGCAGCTCGGCCGACATGGTGGCCCGCTCTTTCTCCACATCGGTGAGTCGCGAGTTGAACCTGTCGAGGCTTTCCCGGACCGGGGTCATCAACTGCTCGGTCGCCTTGAGCCGTTCTTCTGCCTGAGCACTGGCAGTCTGGCCCTGCCGGTCGAGCGTCTCGGCCGACAGCACCTTGAATTGGTTGATCATCGATTCGCGGTCCGCGGCAATCTCTCCTGCCCGATCAAGTGCTGCGTCCCGCTGGGCGATTGCCTTGGCCACTTCGGCGGATACCTCCGCCGCTTTGGCTTGCGCAGCCGCTGCGTCACCGCGGGCCTCCGCCACGTCGCTGCGGGCCTGGGCTGTTTCAGCTCGTGCCTGCGCGGCTTCCGCGCGTGCCGTCGCCGCATCGCCGTGCGATTGTGCGATCAGCATCTGAGTGTGGGCGGTGTCGGACTGCTGACGGGCACGCGCGATCGCCCAGCCGGCGAGGCTTCCGAGCAGGAGTCCCACCACCAGGCCACAGATCAGCGCAATGACCGTGACACCATCCATGGATGAGATCTTGCCGGGGTGGGACGACAAAACGTCGGAGGCGGCTCCGCGAACTACCGCATCCGCGTACAGATCCGCACTAATCGGTTGTGACTTAGGTTGGAATCATGTCGTCCGAGCTTGATCATGTTGCCGACTTGGCCGCCTTCGTGGAAGCGTCGCCCTCCTCCCACCACGCAGCTGTGGAGGGGGCTCGCCGTCTGGCTGCTGAGGGCTTTGCCGCACAGGATGAGTCAGCAGAGTGGAGCTTTGAACCCGGCGGTCACTACGTCCTGCGAGACGGCGCACTGATCGCGTGGCGGATCCCCGATGCCTCACGATCAGTCCTGCCGTTCCGGATCCTCGGCTCGCACACGGATTCCACGGGTTTCACGCTCAAGCCGCGGCCCGACATGATCGGATATGGCTGGCAGCAGCTCGGTGTGGAGATCTACGGCGCTCCGTTGCTCAACTCCTGGCTGGATCGCGAGCTCGGTTTGGCAGGTCGCCTGGTGCTCACCGACGGAAGTACTCAGCTCGTGCGCACCGAGGCGATCATGCGGATACCTCAGCTGGCCATCCATCTTGATCGCAGCGTCAACGACGAGGGCCTCAAGCTGGACAAGCAACTCCACACCGCACCCGTGTGGAGTGTTAGCCATCCGGGTGCCCATGTTCTTGATCACGTTGCGAATGCCGCTGGCTGCTTGGCCGTCGACATTGATGGCTACGACCTCAGGGTGTACGACACTGCACGTCCTACGGTCTTTGGCCCGCATCAGGAGTTTTTCGCCTCCGCACGGCTGGACAATTTGAGCAGCATGCACGCGAGCATCGTGGCCATGATCAACTCTGGTGAAAGCGATGCCATCCAGATGATCGCAGCTTTTGATCATGAAGAGCTTGGCAGTGCCTCTCGTAGCGGCGCGTCCGGCCCGCTGCTCGCCGATGTTCTGACGCGTGTCTCCGGCAGTCTCGGGGCGACGCTTGACCAGCGGCATCGATCCCTCGCCGAGTCGTTCTGCCTCTCAGCAGACACCGGTCATGCGATCCATCCCAACTATCCGGGTCGGCATGATCCGGTGAATCAACCTCTGCTCAACTCTGGTCCGCTGCTCAAGATCAACGCAAACCAGCGCTATGCCACCGACGGTCGCGGTGCGGCACTGTGGCGGCGCATCTGCCGCAAGGCTGGCGTTCCGACGCAAGAGTTCGTCTCAAACAATGCGATGCCATGCGGCTCAACCATTGGTCCGCTGACAGCCACCAGGCTGGGGATTGCGACGGTCGACGTGGGCATCCCGACGCTCTCCATGCACTCGGCACGCGAGCTGGCTGGCACCGATGACCCGCTCGCCCTGACTCGTGCGATGGAAGGCTTCCTCGCCGGCGACAACTGAAGATCACAGCTGGACAGAACTACCGCCTTGTGTGTCGGAAACCTGGGTTAACCCACGTTCCATACGCCTCGCACACTTTGCAACCCGTGCAAAGTGTTAGCAACCCGGGTTTACCTAGGTTTCGACATGAGGCGGTGGAGCTCTTAGAGCTCCTGTACTCAGCGGTGCGGGATGCAGTGCCTCACGCTCTAGGCTTGTCGCCCGTGGCACTCACGATCGGCATTGTCGGACTTCCCAATGCAGGCAAGTCAACGTTGTTCAACGCCCTGACGCGCAACGATGTGCTTGCTGCGAGCTACCCCTTCGCCACGATCGATCCCAACATCGGAGTTGTGGGCGTGCCGGACCCACGGCTGGCGATCTTGGCGGAGCTTTTCGATTCCGACCGTACGGTGCCGGCGACCGTGAGCTTCGTCGATATCGCCGGAATCGTTCGAGGGGCCAGCAAAGGCGAAGGAATGGGCAATGCCTTCCTGTCCCACATACGTGAGGCGGACGCTATCTGCCAGGTGACACGGGTGTTCGACGATCCGGATGTGACTCACGTCGATGGCGCGGTAAACCCGGCGAGTGACATCGAGACGATCGAAACCGAACTGATCTTGGCAGACCTGCAGACCGTGGAAAAGGTGCTGCCGCGGCTGGAGAAGGAAGCCCGGATCAACAAGGACAAGATCGCAGGGCTGGCGGCTGTCAAGCAGGCTCAAGAGGTGCTCGAGAGCGGACGTACGATCTTCGCCGCCGGGCTGGACCGGGGACCGCTCCGTGATCTTTTCCTGCTCACTGCCAAGCCGTTCCTCTACGTCTTCAACTGCGATTCCGACGAATTGGGCAACGAACCTCTCAAGCAACGCCTGCGTACCCTCGTCGCACCGGCCGAGGCGATATTTCTTGATGCCAAGATCGAATCCGAGCTGGTCGAAATGGAGCCCGATGAGGCACGGGAATTCCTTGCCGAGATGGACATTGCTGAGCCAGGTCTGGAGGTTCTGGCTCGCGTCGGTTTCGACACGCTCGGCCTGCAAACCTTCCTGACCGCGGGGCCGAAGGAGTCGCGAGCCTGGACGATTCGCCAAGGTGCGACCGCTCCGGAGGCGGCTGGCGTCATCCACACCGACTTCCAGAAGGGCTTCATCAGAGCCGAAGTCGTCTCGTTCGATGATCTTGTCGCGGCCGGCTCGATGCAGAACGCCCGTGCCAAAGGCAAGGTGCGGCTAGAAGGTAAGGACTACGTGATGGCCGACGGAGACGTTGTCGAGTTCCGCTTCAATGTGTAGCTCCGACCAAATCACCCACCGAAGGTGCGCCGAAGAAGTGTGTGAGAACGGGTGCCAATGCCTCAGGATCAAGGCCACGTCTCTCGCCGCGACCGCGGCCGGCGTAATTGACGACAGTGAATCGTTCGGCCAGAGCCGGAATGTTTAGATCTTGGTCCAGGCTTCGGTGAGCACGTGGCGCAGGATCTGCTCCATTTCGTCGAACTCGGCCTGGCCACAGATCAGCGGGGGAGCGACCTGGACGACGGGTTCGCCACGGTCGTCGGTCCGGCAATAGAGGCCGTTCTCGAACACCGCGCCGGCGACGTAGCCGCGCAACACTCTTTCCACTTCGGCCGCGTCCAGCGTCTGCTTGGTCGCCTTGTCTTTTACCAGCTCCACGGCATAGAAGTAGCCGTCTCCGCGCACGTCACCAACGATCGGCAAATCGTAGAGCTGCTCCATCGTGCGCCGGAAAGCGTTCTCCTGGCGAAGTACGTTTCCTAGCAAGTCCTCGCGCTCAAAAAGATCAAGGTTAGCCAGGGCGACAGCGCAGGACACCGGATGCCCGCCGAATGTGTAGCCATGTGGGAACGTGGTGGTTCCCTGGCCGAACGGCTCGAAGACGGCCTCGGAGATGATCGCCGCGCCGAGCGGCGAATAGCCGGATGTGAGACCTTTGGCGCTGGTGATGATGTCGGGCTGATAGTCGTACTTCTGAGCACCGAACATGGTGCCCAGCCGTCCGTACGCGCAGATCACCTCGTCGGAGACCAGCAACAGTTCGTAGGTGTCACAGATTTCCCGGAGCCGCTCGAAGTATCCAGGTGGGGCTGGAATGCACCCACCAGCGTTTTGTACTGGCTCGACAAACACGGCGGCTACGGTGTCCGGTCCCTCCTGGAGAACCGCCTCCTCGACCCTATTGGCGGCCCACAGCGCGAACTGCTTCTCATCGCCCGCTACTTCCTGGGGCGCGCGATAGAAGTTGGTGTTCGGCACCCGAACGCCGCCTGGCACCAACGGCTCGAAGGGGATCCTGAAGCCCGGCACACCGGTGATTGAGAGTGCGCCGTGAGGCGTGCCGTGATATGCGACGGCACGAGAGATGACCTTGGTCTTGGACGGCTTTCCGATCAGCTTGAAGTACTGCTTGGCCACCTTCCAGGCTGTTTCCACCGACTCGCCACCGCCGCACGAGAAGAACACCTTATTCAGATCGCCGGGCGCTTCCGCGGCAAGCCGATCAGCCAGCTCGATTGCCGTCGGGTGGGCGTAGGACCAGATCGGAAAGAAGGCCAGCTTGCGCGCTTGGGCAGCTGCGGCCTCTGCCAGCTCGACGCGTCCGTGACCGGCCTGCACGGCGAACAGGCCTGAAAGGCCGTCAAGATACTTCCGGCCGTTTGTGTCCCAGATGTACGCGCCCTCGCCACGCTCGATAGTCGGAACCGGCTTGCTGGCGTAGCTGGACATCCGCGTGAAATGCATCCACAGGTGTTCTGCAGCGTTGCTCTGAGCGACGAGCTCCGTTGCGCCGCTGTCGCCGATCATGCTCTCTGTGCTCATCGGTACCCCTTCGTCGTCGCCGCCAACGACTCTGTTGTCGTTAGTGATGGCAGGATCTGGAGGTTCACAGCCTCAGCCGATGACATCGTCCCTGCAGCTCAGGATCAGGGCGCTGACACTGGACCCTTGTGATCGCCCCAGCCGCCGCGATAAGACTAGCCATGGAGGAAACGTTTGCAGGTACCCCCTTTGTCTGGCATTAGGACTGAGATCACAATTATGTTGCGTGTTGGCCCCCAATGAGCGACAAGTCTTGTGGGTATTAGTTTGGTCACCTAGAACTGTTTCCGTTCCTCGGGGAAGTCTGAACGCTTCCCACGTCAGGCGGACGCGCCCACCGAGGCGCTTATTGGAGGAGGACATCGGATGCGTGGAAGAACTCGCGGGCTGGCGCTTGCAGCCATCACGTCGGTCGCTCTCGTTGCGACGGCGTGTGGCGGTGGGGGGTCAGAGCCACAGCCGGGTTCGAGTCAGGCCGGCGGGCAGTCCGGCGGTGAGATCACGGTCTACGGCTGTACGCCGAAGAACCCACTCGTTCCTGGCGACACCAACGAGGCGTGCGGCTCATACATCGTAGTGCCGATCACTGCGAAGCTGATCCGCTACGACGTCGAAAACGCATCACCGATCAACGACATCGCCGAGTCCATCGAGACTAAGGACAACAAGCTCTTCACCGTCAAGCTCAAGCCGTACAAGTTCCACGACGGCACCGAGGTCAAGGCCAAGAACTTCGTGGACGCCTGGAACTACACCGCGTACGGACCCAACGGTCAGGCCAACAGCTATTTCTTTGGGCCGGTCACCGGCTACGCGGACACCCAATGCCCCGACGCGGACTGCAAGCAGGCGCCGAAGGCCAAGACCCTGGCCGGCCTGAAGGTGGTCGATGACAAGACCTTTACGATCCAGACCTCCGAGCAGGTGTCGAACCTCCCGGTGCGGCTGGGTTACAACGCCTTCGCGCCGCTGCCGGACTCGTTCTTCGCCGATCCCAAGGCCTACGAGGCGAAGCCGATCGGAGCCGGTCCGTTCAAGCTGGAGAGCAAGACCAACACCGAGATCGTGCTCACCAAGTTCGCCGACTACGGGGGGAACCCCAAGCCCAGCGTGGGCAAGGTGACGCTCCGGATCTATCAGGATTCGGCGGCCGCATACGCCGACATAGTGGCCAACAACCTCGATTACCTCGACACCATTCCGCCGGACCAGCTGGTGGGAGAGGCCTTCAAGGACGACCT
>Ga0307294_10000030_pt1 | contig 35324 bp, 34 predicted proteins | sample ER_DNA_151_FD_194468 | JGI IMG/M metagenome (GOLD analysis project Ga0307294, IMG submission 194468) | Bulk soil microbial communities from the East River watershed near Crested Butte, Colorado, United States - ER_DNA_151 | ecosystem: Environmental > Terrestrial > Soil > Floodplain | place... | reverse complement strand
CTCGCGACCAACCGTGCGACCGCTTTACGCCTGAGCGCAACCTCCGTCGAAGGTTCGGGGAGGCTCGGGCAGCACGCGCAGAAAGCTAAGATGCTCGAAACTCCAGGCACGCTGATCTCAAAACGTGCCGCTCAAGACGACCATCAACTTTCGGCGCGTGCTGCCCCGAGTCTCCCCGAACCGAACGCCAGCAACGAGAGCGCTCAGACGTTGAAGCCGAGAGCGCGCAGTTGGTCGCGACCGTCGTCGGTGATCATCTCCATGCCCCACGGGGGCATCCAGACCCAGTTGATCACCCACCGATCGACTAAGCCCTCGAGCGCGGATTGGGTCTGATCCTCGATCACATCGGTCAGCGGGCAAGCAGCCGAAGTGAGCGTCATGTCGATGGTCAAGGATTCGTCGTCCTCGAGGTGCAATCCGTAGACCAGCCCGAGATCGACCACATTGATGCCAAGCTCAGGATCGACAACGTCCTTGAGCGCCTCTTCAATTTCCTCTAGCAGCGCCTGATCATCGTTCTGCGGCTGCTCACCAAGATCAACCTCGGGAAGATCATCGGCGACCAGATCGGACGGCCGACTCTCCCGGTCTCCAGGATCGGTCGAGAGGTCCCCGTAGCTGCGAGTGTCGGTCATTGCTTCATCTCCTTAACTGCTTACAGTCTGCGCTCGCATGACCGCGTCCCTGAAGGCTGACCAGCCAATCAAGGCGCACTTCACACGCGCCGGGAACTTCGCCACGCCAGCAAACGCGACGCCGTCCTCGAGCCGCTCTTCATCGGGCTCGATCTGACCTTTGCCCTGCATCATGGTCAAGAATTCCTCGTACAGATTCAGATCGTGGGTTATGTCGTTGCCAATCACCAGGTCCGTCATGACGGAGGTCGATGCCTGGGAGATCGAACAACCCACCGCCTCATACGACACATCGGCGACGGTGTCGCCATCCAGGTGTACGCGGAGCCGCACCTCGTCTCCGCAGGTGGGATTGACGTGGTGGACCTCGGCGTCGTACGGCTCTCGCAGCCCGCTGTGATGTTTGCTGCGATAGTGATCAAGAATGATCTCCTGGTAGAGGTCCTCGACCTTCATCGCAGCCCCCCGAAGAAATCGATGGTGTAGTCCAAGCCTTCGATCAACGCATCGATCTCCGCATACGTCGTGTAGAGGTAGAACGAGGCGCGGGTCGAGGATTGCACCCCGAAACGTTCATGGAGCGGCCGCGCGCAATGATGCCCGGCTCGTACCGCGATACCCCGCGAATCGAGCAGCTGGCTGACATCATGCGGGTGGATCTGCTGGCCATCCGGACTTGCCAACGTGAACGACACGGCGCCGCCGCGATCCACCGGCTCGTCGGGTCCAAGAATGCTGAGACCGGGCAACTCACGCAGTCCCCGCAACGCATACGCAGTGATGTCACGCTCGTGCGCGTTGATTTGATCCATCCCGATAGCCGCCAGGTACTGCGCTGCAGCAGCCAGGCCGACCGCCTGAGCAATCGGCGGAGTGCCCGCCTCGAACCGATGTGGCGGCGGGGCGTACGTCGAACCCTGCATGGTGACGATCTCGATCATTTCTCCACCACCCAGGAAGGGCGGCAGCGCTGCCAAGAGCTCGTAGCGTCCCCAGAGCACGCCGATGCCAGTGGGACCGACCATCTTGTGCCCGGTGAAGGCAACCAAGTCGGCACCCAAAGCAGCCATGTTGACTGGCAGTTGCGGCACGGCCTGCGAGGCATCGACGATCACCGTGGCGCCCACCGCATGACCCATTGCGGCGATTTGGCTGATCGGGTTGATGGTGCCGAGCACATTCGACACATAGGCCACGGAGATGATCTTGGTGCGTTCGTTTACCAGGCCTTCGGCTGCCGCCTTGTCCAGATCCAGCCGCCCCTCGTCGGTCACATCGAACCATCGCAGCACTGCGCCGGTGCGCTGGGCGAGCAGTTGCCAAGGAACGATATTGGAATGGTGCTCCATGACCGAGATGACGATCTCGTCACCGGATCGCAGAGCGGCGCCGAGCGTGTAGGCGCACAAGTTCAATGCCTCGGAGGCGTTCTTGGTAAAGACCACTTCCTCAGAGCGGTCGGCGCCAATGAACTTCGCGAGCTGGGCGCGGGCACCCTCGAAAGCCTCAGTGGCTTCGGCGCCCAACATGTGCATGGCGCGCGCAACATTGGCATTGTGGTTCAGGTAGTGATCTTCGATCGCCTCCACCACGACGCGTGGTTTCTGTGAGCTGTTGGCGCTGTCGAGGTAGGCCAAGGGCCGCCCACCGACGGTCCGTTCCAAGATCGGAAAGTCGGCCCTGATCGCGTCGACGTCGAAGGCGATCGGCTCCTCGGCGAGCGCCAAACTGCCGGACGCCGCCTCGGAGAGATCCGTGGTGGCCGGGTACTCCGGCCCACCATCAACCGACATGATTGCTACTCCGCTCCCGCTGCTGCCGCCGCTCGTACGTAGCGGTCATAGCCTTCGGCTTCCAGCCGCTCGGCCAGCTCATGACCACCTTGCTCGGCGACCCGGCCCGCTACAAAGACATGCACGTAATCCGGCTTGATGTAGCGCAGGATCCGGATGTAATGGGTGATCAACAACACGCCGCGGTCACCTTGGGCAGAGAAGCGATTCACACCGGCGGCGACCACGCGCAAGGCGTCGATGTCGAGTCCAGAGTCGGTCTCGTCCAAGATCGCAAACCGGGGGTTCAGCAGCTCAAGCTGGACGATCTCGTGCCGCTTCTTCTCACCACCGGAGAAGCCCTCATTGAGACTCCGGTTGGAGAAGTCGGGATCCATCTGGACCCGTTCCATTGCGGCGTTGACTTCCTTAACCCAGGTACGCAGCTTGGGCGCCTCGCCGTCCAGTGCGGTCTTTGCCGAACGCAAGAAGTTGGAAACGGAGACGCCTGGCACCTCAACCGGGTACTGCATGGCCAAGAACAAGCCCGCCCGGGCCCGCTCATCAATGGTGAGTGAGAGCAGGTCTTGGCCGTCCAGGGTCACACTGCCGGATGTGATGTGGTACTTCGGATGCCCGGCGATGGAGTAGGCCAAGGTGGACTTGCCTGAACCATTGGGCCCCATGATCGCGTGGGTCTCGCCGCTGCGGACCGTCAGATCAACACCCTTGAGGATCTCCTTGGGACCGGTTTCGGTATCGACCGAAACGTGAAGATCACTGATGGCGAGAGTGGACATGACAGATCAGAACTCCTGTGCGTAAGTAGGTGCGTTGGCGGGATCTAGTGGTGCGGAGACATCGACCAGGACGTCCTCGCCCTCGACGACACAGCGGTAGATGGGAACCGGCTCCGTTGCCGGCAGGCCGATCGGCTCGCCGGTGCGCAAATCAAAGCGCGACCCGTGTAGGTAGCACTCGATCTCGCCGTCGCCCACGTCCCCCTCCGAGAGCGGGATTTGGGCATGTGAGCACTCATCGTAGATGGCGTAGAAGTTCCCATTGCTGTGCACTATGGCCAGCTCCAGACGGCTGCCGTTTCGAGGGACCTCGACCGGAATGGCAGACTCCGGCGGCACGTCATCGACCGAGCAAACCCGAACCAGCGTGCTCATGATGGCAGTCCTATGTTGATCGCCAGCTCCGCCTCGACAGCCTCGAGCAGCCGCTTTTCGATCTCTGGTACGCCGACCTTCCGGATGATGTCGGCGAAGAATCCATGGACGACCAGCCGACGAGCCTCGGCCTCGTCGATGCCCCTGCTGCGCAGGTAGAACAGTTGCTCATCGTCGAATCGGCCAGTCGTCGATGCGTGGCCGGCGCCTTCGATCTCGCCGGTCTCAATCTCCAAGTTGGGGACCGAGTCGGCGCGGCAACCGTCCGTCAGCACCAGGTTCTTGTTCGACTCATAGGTGTTGATCCCCTCGGCAACCTTCCGGATCAAGACGTCGCCAATCCAGACGGTGTGCGCTCCTTGGCCCTGCAGCGCGCCGCGGTAGTCCACATTGCTGCGAGTGCGCGGCGCATTGTGATCAACGAATAGCCGATGCTCCAGATGTTGTCCGGCGTCGGCGAAGTACAGGCCAAGCAACTCGGCCTCTCCCCCAGGACCCGCGAAGTCGACCGAGGAGGAGATCCGGACCACCTCGCCACCAATGCTCACCAGCGCCTGGCGGTAGCTGGCATCGCGGCCTACTCGAGCATGGAGGTGAGCAAAATGGACGGTGTCATCGTCCCAGTCCTGCACCGACACGAGCATGAGCGAAGCGCCGTCTCCAACGATGATCTCCGCATTGCCGGCCCGAACAGTCGAGCCCTGATGTTGCAGCACGACGGTGGCCTTGGCATTGGCACCTATGTCGAGGACCAGATGGTTGAACACCGCGGCCTCGCTGCCGACACCGAAGACATTCAGTACTAGCGGCTCGTGCAGTTCCGTACCCGGAGGCACGGAGATTACCTGGGCCTGCTCAAAGGAGTTCCAGGCTTGGGCCGCGACGCGGTCGTTAGGGGTGTAGATCGTGCCCAGCCGTGGGTCATCGCGGTCGACCAAATCGATGACGACCTCCGGCGGTGCCTGTATCTCGACCCGGGCGCGACCGCCGGGCACGAAAGTGCCGTCATGCAGCCCTCGTAGGCGCTTCATCGGTGTGAACCGCCAGGCTTCCTCGCGGCCGGTCGGCACGGGATGATCGGCGAGGTCGAAGGAGCCAGGCGGGTGCAGCCGGCTGACCGCCTGCCGGCTGCTCTCCACCGCATCGGCTACCCGCGCGGCACCCTGATCAAGCAAGGTCACGTCGACAGATCTCTTTCTGGTTTCGGTTGGGTGAGGTTTCGTCGCTGAGTGATCAGCCGACCGCACCCTCCATCTGCAGTTCGATCAACCTGTTGAGCTCTAGCGCGTATTCCATCGGAAGCTCTCGCGCGATCGGCTCGATGAATCCGCGGACGATCATGGCCATGGCCTCGTCTTCTCCAAGGCCCCGGCTCCTGAGGTAGAACAGTTGATCTTCGCTGACCTTGGAGACAGTCGCCTCGTGACCCATCGACACGTCGTCTTCCCGTACGTCGACGTAGGGATAGGTGTCAGAGCGGCTGATCGTGTCCACCAGAAGCGCGTCGCACTTCACTGTGCTGGCCGAGTGATGGGCGCCTTCCTGCACCTGGACCAGGCCGCGGTACGACGTCCGCCCGCCGCCCCGAGCCACCGACTTCGAGATTATCGAGCTGGAGGTGTGCGGCGCGCAATGCACCATCTTGGATCCGGCGTCTTGATGCTGCCCCTCACCGGCAAAGGCGATCGACAGGGTCTCGCCGCGGGAATGCTCGCCCATCAGGTAGACGGCCGGATACTTCATCGTGACCTTGGACCCGATGTTGCCGTCGATCCACTCCATGGTCGCGCCCTCTTCGCAGGTGGCCCGCTTGGTCACCAGGTTGTAGACGTTGTTCGACCAGTTCTGGATCGTGGTGTAGCGACAACGCGCATTCTTCTTGACGATGATCTCCACAACCGCAGAGTGCAGCGAGTCCGAGGAGTAGATCGGTGCCGTGCAGCCCTCGACATAGTGCACGTAGGCGCCCTCGTCGACGATGATCAAGGTCCGCTCGAACTGACCCATGTTCTCGGTGTTGATCCGGAAGTAGGCCTGCAACGGAATCTCGACGTGCACGCCCTTCGGCACGTAGATAAAAGAGCCACCAGACCAGACGGCGGTATTCAGGGACGCGAACTTGTTGTCCCCGACGGGAATGACGGTGCCGAAGTACTCCTTGAAAAGCTCTTCGTGCTCCTTGAGCCCGGTATCGGTGTCGAGGAAGATCACGCCCTGCCGCTCGAGCTCTTCGTTGATCTTGTGGTAGACGACCTCAGATTCGTACTGAGCCGCCACACCAGACACCAGCCGGGCTTTCTCCGCTTCCGGGATACCCAGCTTGTCGTAGGTGTTCTTGATGTCGGCCGGCAGATCATCCCAGGACGTCGCCTGCTTCTCGGTGGAGCGCACGAAGTACTTGATGTTGTCGAAGTCGATGTCGCCGAGCTCGGCACCCCAGGTGGGCAACGGCTTGCGGCCAAAGAGCCGGTGGCCCTTGAGCCGCAGATCAAGCATCCACTTCGGCTCGTTCTTGAGCCGAGAGATATTGGCGACGACCTCAGGTGTCAGGCCACGCTGCGCCGAGGCACCGGCAACATCACTATCGGCCCAGCCCCACTCATAGTGACCGAGGGCAGCCAGATGTTGATCTTGGGTCTGGCCGGTACCAACCGGTCGGGTAACAGTGGGATCCTGAGTTTGGGTCATGATCATGGCCTTTCAGATGGGGTCATATCGGTCGCTGTCTTGCGCCCAGATGACGAAGACACGTGCGGAACATGGGTCGTGCAGATACCGTCGCCGTGCGCGATGGTGGCGAGGCGCTGCACATGGACACCCAGGAGACGGGAGAACGCAGCGGTTTCCACTTCGCAGATCTGCGGGAAGCGTTCGGCGACATGTGCCACTGGGCAGTGATGCTGACACAGCTGTTCGCCGGTAGCTGACGGCAGTGTGGATGCCACATAGCCGTCCTCGGACAAGGCCGCTGCCAAAGCTTGCGCCGGAGTGGTGGCCGGAGCGGCGTTTGCCATCCGTTCCAGGTAGCGCTTCTCGCTGTCGGCCATTCTGGACTCCGCGAAGAGCGTGACAGCCTCGGGGCCGGCCGCGGATGCGAGGAATTCCAGAGCCTCGATGGCCAGGCCGTCGTACGCGGTGTAGAACACCGAGCGCCCGGCGTCAGTCAGCACAAAGACCTTGGCAGGGCGTCCACGGCCGCGAGTGCCGTAGACGCGCCGCTCGCGAGCTTCGAGATGGCCCGCCGCAAGCAACACGTCGAGATGCCGACGAATGGCCGCTGGGGTCAGCCCCAGCCGCTCGGCCAACTCGGCGGCAGTCGACGGCCCGTGCTCGAGAATGGAGCTGGCCACGCGGTGCCGCGTCGATGCGTCGGTCTCTACGCTCTGAGGAACCCCAGCGGCGCCTGACGAGGCCCGCTGATGGTTTTTCACAACACCAGTGTGCCTTAATTCCGCGAGCGGCTTCAAATAAGGCTCGCCTTAGTCGCCGACGACCTCAAGCGCGCCGAGCGGCAGCGGTTTCGTCGAGCAGCGCCAAAGCCGCGTCGCGATCCTCCGGCGGCAACCGGTGAAGGTAGATCCGCGCGTAGAAACCGGCTTGAGTGCGCCGCGCGCGCCGTGCTCCCAGCAAAGAGACGCCGGCCATCAACGGCAGGGTGACGAACACGCCCGCGACTATCGCTGCTGTGCCGAAGCCCGGAATGTCGCTGGGGCCGCTAGCAAGCAGGATCGCGATTCGCATCACCGCGTAGATGCTGATGCCCAACAGGATCCAGCGCCGCGAAGCCTCACCGAGCCGGTGGCCGGCCGCGATCGCAAGGAGAAAGGTGCCAGCGATCACGTACGGGAGTGTCGTAACAGAACCCAGCAAGGTATAGGTCTGGACGAACCGATCTTGATCACCGTGGGCAAGGTTGATCGCGGCTCGGGTGACCCGGTACATGACCAGCCCGACGACGCTGTCCAGAAGCAGGACGGCAAAACCGAAGATCGACGCAATCAACAGGCGGGGCCAGATTTGCCGTCCCCGGCGTAGGGCGTTGAGGTCATCGCGCGGGTCCCGGCGGCGACGCTGACGGATACCGTCGATGATCAGCGGCGCTGCTCCGCTAGTCGCACCGGCAACCTGCGATGCCCATTCACCGCCCCACCCGATAAGGCCGAAGAAGGCGCTGACCCCGACGGCGAGCACGATTCCGAGGGCGAGAGCAATGATGGAGCTGACGTAGGAGTTGGCGGGCTGCCGGTCCGATATGGACCCTTTCTCAGCGGCGATGGGGCAAGCCCATCATGTCCAGATACCGCCTCACTCGTTCGCCTTCTCGCCAAAAACCCCGGATGCACGGTTGGATATCCACACGAGTGCCTCCGGTGCGGAGTCGAGCACTGAGACATGGCCCTCGCCAGGTACGAGACGTAGCTCGGCGGTCGGACAGCGCGCTGCCAGCCACTCGGCGTGCGAGCTCGGCACCATGCGGTCTGCCGTCCCGTGCATGATCAACGTCGGTGTCGTGATCTTTGCGAGATCGAAGCCCCACGGGGCCATCAGGCCAAGATCATCTTCAATCATGCCGTCGGGCCCATTCGCGGTTGCGGCTTGCACAATGCCGTTGAACCAGGACCAGTTGCCATCCAGCGCTGCATTGTCGGCAGTAATAAACGACTCCGGATCAAATTCATTGGCAGCAAGGACCTGCTCCAGCTCAGCGCGTCCCTGCCGGGCAGCACGCAGTTCTCGGGCAGCGCCATCTGACATTCCGGCGAAGAAGTCGATGCCAGGTGCTGGCCATGGCGCAGGGGACGAGATGGTAGCTGCCGCAAATATCCGGTCAGCAAGCAACGCGGCACATGCCAGAGCCCGTGGACCGCCGCCGGAGCTTCCCAAAACGGCGAACCGCTCAATGTCGAGATGATCGGCAACTCGGCTGGCATCGCCGGCCGCGGAGGCAACGGTTGCGCCGCGGTGCGGACTGGAGCCTCCGTAGCTGGGTCGGTCATAACCGATCCAACGAATGCCCAGCGAATCCGCGACGTCAAAGAGCGGCTCCGGCGGAGCACCCGTGTTAGGTGTGCCGCCATGCCACAACAAGACCAACTCATCCGCCCTGCCGGTGGGCCCAACATCGTACGCGTGCAGGACCCGGCCATCGGCTGCGGCGACATCAACCTCGAGCATGATCGACTCCTTTAGCGCGATCCCCAGTTCCATGGCGGCTGCTCGAGGGGCTCAACGCCCTCAAGGGTTGTTGCGCCGAAGTTCTTGACCAGGCACAGCGGCTGGGCGCCGGCGGTCGTCAGTTCCTCGACCAGCTCCTGGGCATGCGTGACCACGACAATTTGGGTGTGCCCACTGGCGCGGGCAATGAGCCGTGCGAGCGCCGGAAGCAGATCGACGTGCAGGCTGGTTTCCGGTTCGTTCAACACCATCAACGACGGTGGTCGCGGGCTGAGGAGCGCAGCAACAAGGAGCAGGTAGCGGAGAGTTCCGTCGGAGAGTTCTGCCGCGGAGAGCGGCCGCAGCAAGCCATGAGCGCGAAGCTCCAGGTCGAAGCGACCGCGAGTCTCCACCACCTGCAGCTGTGATCCTGGAAAGGCATCCTCGATGGTGCCGTGCAGGGCGTCGACGTCGCCGATCTCAACGATGGTCTGCAGTGCGGCCGCCAAGTCGCGGCCTTCCGCATCGAGTACTGGCGTACGAGTGCCGATCTGGCTTTGCCTCGCCGGGGCGTCCACATCGGTGCGGAATTGATCATAGAACCGCCAGCCTCGGATCTGCTCCCGAACCGCTAGCAGTTCCGGCGCTCGTACGGGGTCGAGCACCTCGGTCAGCACGCTCTCATACGGTCGGAGCGTGCTTTCAAAGGGCTGCCAAGCGTCCGCATTCGCGGCGCTGCCGCGGAGTTCGGCGAGCGTCCACTTTCGCTTGACCAGCACACTCGCCGGCCGCATGATGGGCCCGCTCCACACGACCTCCCGTTTGATCTCCGGATCGAGATTGAACGCCGAGGAGTCGTAGCGTTTCGGCAGGCCAAGGTCGATCAAGTACGAGAAGTCGTCGGATGCAAAGCCCAGCTGCAGGCTGATTGGCCCCGAGCGTACTGTGCCCTGAACCGGATGCCGGCCCGAGCGGACCGACCCGGCAAGATGTTCAGGTCCAGCCCACAGCGCTGACTCAAGGCCACCCTCGCGAGCCAATGACGAGATGACCCGACCCGAGGCGCAGTCGGCCAGCAGCCGCAGGGCGCGATAGAGACTCGACTTGCCGCTGCCGTTGGCACCCGTCACGACATTGAGCCGCTCCAGGGAGAGCCGCAGATCTCGCAGGGAACGATAGTTCTCAATGGCGATTGTGGTCAGCACCCGCTGCGTTCCCGTGCCAGGGCGGTCAGTTCGCGCGCGAAAGCTTCCGGTTCCTCCCATGCCGTGAAATGGCCGCCGGTGGGCAGTTCCGTCCACCGAACGATCCGGAAGAAGCGCTCCGCGAATTCCCGCGGCGCCGGCACCAGGTCCTTGGGGAAAATCGTCACACCGGTGGGCACGGCGACTTCGCTGTCATCGCTCGGCTCATATTCCACATATGGCACGAACGACGACCCAATGGTGTTGGTCACCCAATACAGGGTCACCCAGGTCAGGATCTCGTCGCGGCTGAAGCGCCGTTCCACCTCGCCGTCACAATCACTCCAGGAACGCAGCTTCTCCACGATCCAAGCGGCCAGTCCGGCGGGCGAATCCGCTAGGCCGACGGCGGCGGTCGTTGGCTTGGTGGACTGGATCAGCGCGTACGCACCCTCGCTCATTTGCCATTGCTGTCCCGCGGCCAGATAGGCGCGCTCGGCCTCGGTCAGCTTGGCTTGGTCCACCGAGAACAGATGCATGTACGGCACATCGGTCAGGTGCAGCGCGATGAGCCGATCCGGGTGGCGCCGGGCCAGTTGCTCCGCAACCGAAGCACCAACATCTCCACCTGAGACGACGAAGCGCTCGTAACCGTTGGCCGTCATCAAGTCCGCAATGGCGTCCGCCATTCGCGACGAGTTCCAGCCAGGTGTGACAGGCCGCTCCGAGAAACCGAAGCCCGGAAGCGAAGGCACGACTCGATGGAAATTGTCTAGCAGAGGCAGCACCTTGGTGTAGCGCAAGAACGAGTCAGGCCAGCCGTGCAGCAAGACAACAGCAGGTGCATTCGGATCCGCTGCGCGCTCGTGGATCTGGTGAAGTGACAAACCTGACACCTGCACCTGTTCGTGGGTGAAGCGGCTGAGGGCAGATTCCTGAGCGCGCCAGTCAAAGCCGGTTCGCCAGTAATCGACAAGCTGGCGAAGGTAGTCGAGATCCACGCCCCTAGCCCAGCCTTGGCCCTCCACGGCTGCAGACCATCGGGTGTTGTGCAATCGCGTCCGAAGATCGTCTAAAACCGCGTCTGGCACCGGCAAAAGCCCAGGCAGGATTCCCTCTGACATGTCGTCCAGCCTTTCATCTCGCACTGACAGTCAGAGCCGGGTCCGATGCCGTAGGTGACAATGGCCAGCATGCAACTGCCCGTCATGCCGCCAGTCGCGCCGATGCTCTCCAAGGCGGTGCCCAGCATCCCAGAGGGGCCGTTCAGCTATGAGCCGAAATGGGACGGGTTCAGATCCATCGTGTTCCGCGACGGCAACGAGGTCGAGATCGGCTCTCGCAACGAGCGCCCCATGACCCGATATTTTCCCGAGGTTGTGGAAGCGGTGAAAGCCAATCTGCCGGAGAGGTGCGTCATCGACGGCGAGATCATCGTCGTAATCGACGATCGGCTTGAGTTTGAGGTCTTGCAGCAGCGCATTCACCCCGCCGCCAGCCGGGTGACGTTGTTGTCCCAGGAGACGCCCGCGAGATTCATTGCCTTCGACCTGTTGGCAGTGGACGACAGGGACTACACCACACAGCCGTTCGAACAGCGCCGCGCCGCCCTCGAGGAGGCACTGGCAGATGCGAAACCACCGATCCACCTGACCCCGGCCACTCGCAATCACGACCTGGCAGTGCAGTGGTTTTCTCAGTTCGAGGGAGCGGGTCTTGACGGGGTAGTGGCCAAGCCGCTTGCTGGCCCGTACCAGCCGGACAAGCGCACCATGTTCAAGATCAAGCACGAACGCACCGCAGACTGTGTTGTTGCTGGCTACCGATTGCACAAGAGCGGCCCAGACAGCATCGGATCCTTGCTGCTCGGTCTCTACAAGGACTCCGGTGAGCTCGCCAGTGTCGGTGTAATCGGCGCCTTTCCAGCCACCCGTCGCAAGGAGCTGTTTGCCGAGCTGCAACCGCTCGTCACCAACTTTGATGATCATCCGTGGGCGTGGGCCAAGCAGGAAGAAGGGACGCGTACGCCGCGCAGCTCAGAGTTCAGCCGGTGGAACGCCAAGAAGGACCTCTCCTTCATTCCACTCCGGCCGGAGCTGGTGGTCGAGGTCCGGTACGAGCACATGGAGGGTGACCGGTTTCGGCATACGGCCCAATTCCTTCGCTGGCGGCCCGACCGTGATCCACGCTCCTGTACCTACGAGCAACTGGAGGAGCCGGTCAAGTACGACCTTGCTGAGGTCCTCACCACCGGCAAGTGAGTGCCTCCTGGAGCGCGCCGTCTTGGCCTGAGACACTCAGGCCGCTTCCCCAAAATTCACGCGTCTAGAATTCATCGGTGCCCAGTCCCGACAGCGCCGTTCGGGTAGCCGATCTGGTCGTCAGATTTGGCCACCGCATCGTTCTGGACGGGCTTTCGCTCGAGGCCGAGACTGGTGCACTGACTGCTGTGCTGGGGCCGAACGGCGCGGGCAAGACCACGCTGATCCGGTGCTGCACCGACCTGATCCGACCAGCCTCCGGAACTGTGGCAGTGCTCGGCTCGTCGGTCGACTCCCCGCAGCTGTCCGGCCGGATCGGGCTGATGCCACAAAGCGCTGGTTCTTGGTCAGGAATCAAGACCATCGAGCTTTTGCGCTACCTGGCCGGCCTATACGCCAATCCGCTGCCGGTGCCAGCGCTGATAGAGCGGCTGGGGCTCAGTGACTGTGCCAAGACCCCGTACCGCCGCCTGTCCGGCGGTCAGCAACAAGCGGTGAATCTTGCCGGTGCCCTGGTAGGACGCCCCGAGCTCGTCTTCCTCGACGAGCCAACCGCAGGCATGGACCCGCACGCTCGTCGCGCAACGTGGCTGTTGCTGCGGGAGCTGCGTGCCAACGGGGTCACCATGCTGCTGACCACACACGCAATGGATGAGGCCGAAGCCCTAGCCGATCAGGTATTCATCGTGGACCACGGCAAAGTCACGATTTCCGGCACGGTGCGGCAACTCACGAAATCGGGCGGCACGCTCGAGACGGTCTTCCTGAACCACACCAGTGCCCGGGCGGCCTCATGACAGCACTCGATCTCTCGCCCGCGCCGGCGCCTGCGCCGGCTGCCAAACGGATCGTGCGGCATGGACTAATCGAAGCCCGGCTGCTGATCCGCAATAGTGAACAACTGCTGCTGGCCTTGGTAATTCCACTGGCGATCCTGGTGGCCGGCCGGTTCGCCGACGCCGCTATCAGCAATTCCCCGATAGCCAGTCTGGACCTGCTCGGACCCTCAGTGCTGGCCCTGGCCGTGTGGTCCTCAGCGTTTACTTCAACGGCGATCACCACGGCCTTCGAGCGGCGCTACGGCGTTCTGGAGCGACTGGCGACGACACCGCTTGGCAGGCCGGGTCTACTCGCCGGCAAAGCGCTGGCTCTCATCATGATCATGCTCGGGCAGCTAGTGATCTTGACCGCTGCCGCGCTCGGCCTCGGGTGGCGACCGGAATTCACGGTGCTCTCAGCTTTGCTCGCGGTACTGATCGTGATTTTGGCTACCGCAACCTTCGTCTGCCTGGCATTGCTGCTGGCCGGCCGGCTACGCGCGGAGTCGGTTTTGGGCCTCGCCAATCTGATCTATGTCATCTTGCTCGTCGGCGGCGGGCTCATCATTCCCGTGGCGCGGTACCCGGCCGCGCTGCGTCCGGTGATCGAGGCGCTGCCCACAGCAGCACTGGGCGAAGGCCTGCGAGCTGCCGCACATGGGCAAGTTCTGGGCTGGCCGGTGCTGGTGTTGTTAGCCTGGCTCGTGGCCGCTGGACTCGCCGCGTGGAAAGGCTTTCGTTGGACGTCGTGAAGCAGCTGAGTCCGGAGGCTGAAGCGCCTCCGCGCCGCGGACTGCTACCCGAAATTCTCCGGATCGTGCGTGGACCGTACGCATTGCGGCGTTGGGCAGTTGTCTCTTTGATCATGAATGTCCTGATTGTGGTGACCGGCGGTCTGGTTAGGCTGACCGAGTCCGGGCTTGGCTGTCCCACATGGCCGAGGTGCACCGAAGACTCTTACGTCTCTCATCCTCAGTTGGGTATCCACGGTGCGATCGAGTTCGGGAACCGGCTATTTACTTTGGTACTGGTGATCGCGGCCGCGCTCACCTTCATCTGTGCCCTGCTCTATCGCGAGAATGGCAAGCCGCGATCTGACCTGCGCTGGCTGGCCGGTGGTCTGGCGTTGGGGATCCCGCTACAAGGCGTCATCGGTGGGATCGCCGTACTCACCCAACTCAATCCGTACGTGGTGGGGCTCCACCTGTTGCTGTCCATGGTCCTGATCGCCCTCGCCGTCTGGCTGGTACGAAAGACGTGGCACGTCACGCCTGTTGCCGCTTCGGGCCTTTCGCTGGTTCTGACCCGGGTCACCTTCGTACTGATGTGGCTGGCAATCTGGCTGGGGACATTGGTGACGGGCAGTGGACCGCACGCCGGTGACGAGAACGCTCCACGAAACGGCCTCGACGGAATGCTGCTGACCCGGTTGCACACCAGCGTTGTCTACGCCACCGTTGCCGCGAGTGTGGTCTGCTTCGTGTTGCTGCGCAACAGGGCGGTACTGCTGCTGATCTTGGTCGAGCTGGTGCAGGCAGGCATCGGCATCGCCCAGTACCAGCTGGGGTTGCCGATCTGGCTGGTCGCGCTACATCTACTGGGCGCATCGCTGGCGATTGCCGCGGTCACGAACTTGATGCTTTCGGTAAAGCGCCGGCCAGCGGACTGAGGACACTCCATGGGTGAGGTGGTAGGCGCGGGCCTGCTGGCGCATGTCCCCACAATCGTGCTGCCTGAGTCCACTCGCCGAGAGCTCAACAACGGGAACGACACCACGCTCGTCGCTGGCCTGCGGCAGCTGCGCACGGACGTGTTCGAGGTGCTCGACTACGACACGGTGGTGGTTCTCGACTCCCATTGGGCGACAACCGTCGAGTTCATCGTTACGGCGCACGAGCGCCGCAGCGGTCTGTTCACGTCCGAAGAGCTGCCGCGCGGCATGTCGCAACGGCCGTACGACTTCCCGGGCGACCCTGAGCTAGCCCATCTCATAGCCTCCAAAGCTGAGCGCCACGGCACCTGGATCACCGCCATCGAGGATGATCATCTCCCGATCTTCTACGCGACCACGAACCTCTGGGAGTTCCTGGGACAAGACCTGCCCGACAAACGGTGGATCTCGATCGGCGTTTGTCAAACTGCCGAGACGGAGGACCATCTGCGGCTGGGCCGGGCGCTCGGTGATGCAATCGCCCAGTCGAACCGGAAGGTCGTACTTATCGCGTCCGGCGCTCTGTCACATACCTTCTGGCCGCTGCGCGAGCTGCGCAAGCACGAGGCAGCGGGGATCGAACACATCTTCACGGCTGAGGCCGCAGCGGCAGATCTTCAGCGCCTCGAATGGTTTGCCGCCGGTGATCATGCCCGGGTATTGGAAGCGATGCCGGAGTATTACCGCTTCAAGCCGGAGGCTCGCTTCGGTCACTACCTGATGATGATCGGGGCTGTGGGTGAGGGTGACTGCCGTGCCAAGGCGCGGCAGTACGGCGAATATGAGAACTCCGTCGGTACCGGGCAAGCGCACTTATGGTTCGACCGTCCCGAGAAGGGCTTTCCCCAACCGCGCCCCACGCATCTGGAACCACTGACGGCCGAGCAGCCATCGATGCAGAATGCCTGAGCGACCAGCTGAGGTTCGGCCAACCGTGATCATCCCGGCGCGGTTCTCCGCGAGTGCCAGCGCACTGCGCTATAGCGCGGAGGTCGCTGCCGCCAAACTGCTTCAGGCGGTTTGGGACGCGGGCGGTGAGCCGCTGGTTGTCCATCCCACAGCACCGCAGCCTCGGATCGAGGAGCTGGCAGAGCGGTTCTGGCTCGCCGACGCCGTCCTGCTCCCGGGTGGTGGTGATATGTCGCCACATTGGTATGGGCAGGAAGCCAAACCGTCGTTGTACGGCGTAAACGAAGATCAAGATGCATTTGATCTTGTGGTGGCGCGCTGGGCGATCCAGGAGAAGATTCCGTTGCTGGCAATCTGCCGGGGAAACCAGGTCGTCAATGTGGCACTCGGCGGCACCTTGGTACAAGATATGTCGACGACGATCGGCCGCGATCATCGACAGCTGGTGCACGACATCGAGCTAGCCGCCGACTCGCCTTTGCGCGACATTGTCCCGAGCGATCGAATCACTATCTCCTGCTCCCATCACCAGTGCATTGACCAGCTCGCCGACAAGCTGGTGCCTGCCGCGTACGCATCCGACGGCACCATCGAGGCAGTCACCTTGACCGGGCATGAGGGTTGGTTCTTGGGTCTGCAGTGGCATCTGGAGGATTTCGCCGACACCGATCCGATCCAGCAGGGCATTTTCAGAGCCTTCGTCGCCGCCGCGAGCTAGTGCGGACAGCCAATGGCGAGTCAACGCAGCAGTGTGTCGACCGCCGCAGCGACAAAGAGCAATGCGAGATAGGAGTTGGTCCAGTGGAAGAGCCGCATGGGCTTCAAGGCCGCATCGGTCAGGCCCCGCTGCGCCCGAGCCAGCAACAAGGCCGATTGCCACAGCAGCGCCACACCCAAGATCACCGCGGCCGCTGGATAGAACCAGCCGGTGTTTGCCACCGGCCACAACAGGAGCGACACCAGTACTGTCACTGCCGCGTAGGCCATGATCTGTCGCGCGACAACCGGTGCGGATCGTACAACCGGCAGCATCGGCACGTTCGCCGCCGCGTAATCCTCCCTATAACGCATGGCAAGCGCCCACGTGTGTGGCGGTGTCCAGCAGAAAACGATCAAGAACATGACGAACGGAGCAAGTGCTAGGTGGCCGGTCACTGCTGTCCAGCCGATCAGCGGCGGGAAGCAGCCCGCGATGCCACCCCAGATGATGTTCTGTGGGGTACGCCGTTTCAGCCACACGGTGTACACCACGATGTAGAAGGCGTTAGCCCCTAACGCCAAAGCCGCCGACAGCCAGTTGACGAGATAGCCCAGCCACAGGGTCGCCGCGATGCACAAGATCATTCCGAACACCGTCGCGCCCAGCGGACCGACGGCGTGCCGAGGCAGTGGGCGGCGCCGAGTGCGCCGCATCCGTTCGTCGATGTCACGATCAAGGACACAGTTGAATGCGTTGGCGCTCGCTGCCGCCAGACAGCCGCCCACCATCGTCGTGAGCACCACCATGAGCGGCGGCACCCCGCCCGCCGCAAGAAACATTGCCGGCACGGTGGTCACCAGAAGGAGCTCGATGATGCGGGGCTTGGTGAGCCCGAGGTAGGCCGTGACAACGTCGCGAACTCGGGCGAACTGACGGCTGCGGCGAACGGCATTCACCCCGAGATCGACGCGAGCTGTGCCAACAGGACCGTATTCAACAGGGCAGTTGTCGGCGGCCACCTGACCTGGCACGTCGAGACTCGTCACAAGCTCTACTCACTCACTAGTAGTCGGCTCCGGTCAAGCTGAGTCTAGGGCCCGGCGCTGGGATTCACACTTCATGACGGCGAGTTCTCGCAGATACCCCAAGGCCGGTTTCAGTTCTCGGCCCTGACCCTATATCCCCGGTCGTGGAGCCCCCGATAGGCTCGCATTATCCTGGCCTGTCCGACCGGCAGGACCAGCCCAGCCGTCTCGGAAGGATCTTCTGGCACGTGAGTGTGACCGATACCGACATCTCAGACGCGGTTCTCCCAGAGGGATGGACCGAGCTCGACTACCGAGCCATCGACACCATACGTGTGCTGGCCGCTGACGCCGTGCAAAACGTCGGCAGTGGGCATCCAGGCACTGCCATGAGCCTGGCACCAGTCGCGTACCTGCTGTTCCAGAAAGTCATGCGGCACAACCCGAGCGACACCCATTGGCCCGGGCGGGACCGATTTGTGCTGTCGTGTGGACACACCAGCCTGACGCTCTACATTCAGCTCTATCTCGGCGGCTTCGGGTTGGAACTCGATGACATCAAGTCCTACCGATTCTGGGGATCAAAGACCCCCGGACACCCGGAGTACGCCCACACCAAGGGAGTCGAGGTCACCACTGGACCACTCGGTCAAGGCGTTGCAAACGCCGTCGGAATGGCCATGGCCGCCCGTCGAGAGCGTGGGCTGCTTGATCCGGATGCCGCGCCGGGCACCTCGGTCTTCGATCACCACATCTACTGCTTAGCCTCCGACGGAGACATCGAAGAGGGAGTCTCGTCTGAGGCCTCTTCACTGGCCGGCACGCAGCGACTGAGCAATCTCACTCTGATCTATGACAGCAATCGGATCTCGATCGAGGACGACACGAACATCGCTCTTAGCGAGGACACTCCAGCTCGCTACGCCGCGTACGGCTGGCATGTGCAGACCGTGGACTGGACTCACGGCGACGCTCATCACTACAGCGAGAATGTCGCAGCGCTCGCTGAGGCCCTGGAGGTCGCCAAGACAGTCCCGGATCGACCGACCTTCATATGCCTGAAGACGATCATCGGCTGGCCGGCTCCGAAGCTCCAGGGCACCGGCAAGGCCCATGGCTCCGCGTTGGGTGAGGAAGAAGTTGCCGCCACCAAGAAGGTGCTCGGATTCGACCCGGACAAGACTTTCGTCGTTGCGGATGAGGTGATCAACCACACTCGCAAGCTGATCGAGCGTGGAGCGCAGGCTCAGCAAGAGTGGCAGCAGGCCTACGACAGCTGGGCGGAGGCAAACCCTGAGCGGAAGGCGCTGTACGAACGGCTCATCAAGGACGACCTCAGCGCGGGCTGGGAAGATGTGCTGCCCAGCTGGGATGCCGATCCGAAAGGCATTGCCACCCGGGCAGCCTCCGGAAAGGTCATCAGTGCAATTGCGCCCAACTTGCCTGAACTGTGGGGCGGCTCGGCCGACCTCGCCGAATCCAACAACACCACGCCGGAGGGTGAGCCCAGCTTCCTGCCGACAGACCGGCAGAGCAGGATGTTTCGCGGTGGCCCATATGGCCGGGTGTTGCACTTCGGCGTTCGCGAGCATGCCATGGGTGCCATTCTCAACGGCATCAAGCTGCATGGGGGCCTACGGCCGTACGGCGGCACCTTCTTGATCTTCAGCGACTACATGCGCCCAGCGGTACGGCTTGCGGCACTGATGAAACTGCCGGTCATCTACGTCTGGACTCACGACTCAATCGGCCTGGGCGAGGATGGCCCGACTCATCAGCCCATCGAGCATCTCGCCGCGTTGCGGGCTATCCCCGGGCTGGACGTGGTACGGCCGGCGGACGCCAACGAGACTGCGGCAGCATGGGCGACGATCCTGAAGAACAAGGACAGGCCAGCCGGGCTGGCCCTGACCCGGCAGGCCGTGCCCATCGTCCCACGAGGCGAAGACGGCTTTGCCGATACCTCTCAGGTAGCCAAAGGCGGCTACATTCTCAAAGACTGCGACGGCACACCGGATGTGATCTTGATCGGGACGGGCTCGGAGGTGCAGTACGCCGTTGCAGCCCAGCAGCTGCTCGCCGACGAAGGCATCAAAGCTCGCGTGATCTCAATGCCGTGTCGGGAATGGTTCGACGGGCAGGATCAGGAGTACCGGGACTCGGTCATCCCGCCTGAGATCAGGGCGCGTGTTTCCATCGAGGCCGGAGTCGGCATTGGCTGGCGTGACCTCGTCGGCGACGCTGGCCGAATCATCAGCCTCAACCACTACGGAGCTAGCGCGGCTGCCAATGTGTTGTTCAAGGAGTTTGGTTTCACTCCCGAAACAGTGGTCGAAGCCGCAAAATCCAGCCTCGATGCGACAGCCGCGACGACAGCGCCCACGCATCCGGCAGCCAGCGGACCGCACGGTCCCGCAGACATTGAGCCCGATCCGGGCGTCACGATTAGCTGAGCCCAGCTGATCACCAACCCCACTCATTCAGGAGAACTGATCATGAACGAACGGCTCAAGGCCCTCTCAGACGCCGGAGTATCGATCTGGCTGGACGACCTGTCTCGCGAGCGCATCACCTCCGGCAACCTTGCCGATCTGGTGTCCAACTACTGCGTCAGCGGTGTTACGACGAACCCGACGATCTTCGCAACGGCACTATCGAAAGGTCATGCCTACGATGATCAGATCAAGGAGCTTGCGGCGCGCGATGCGGAGCTCCACGACGCTATCAAGACGATCACCACCGATGACGTACGCAATGCCTGTGACATTATGGCGGCCACCTTCGCGGCAACAAACGGTGTCGACGGCCGCGTCTCGATCGAGGTGGATCCCGATTTGGCAAACGATACGGAAGCCACCACGGCACAGGCGACCGATCTGTGGAAGGTCGTCGACCGCCCCCAGGTGTTGATCAAGATTCCGGCAACCAAGGCCGGATTGCCATCGATTACTTCGGTAACCGGTGAGGGTGTGAGCGTCAACGTGACGCTGATCTTCGCCCTCGAGCGCTACCGTGAGGTTATCGACGCCTACCTGACCGGACTGGAGCGGGCTGCTGAAGTGGGCCATGACCTGAGCAAGATCCAGTCTGTAGCGTCCTTCTTCGTCTCGCGGGTCGATACCGAGATCGACAAGCGACTGGAGGCCATCGGCTCGGACGAGGCGCTCGCGCTACGTGGCAAAGCCGCTATCGCGAACGCCCGCCTCGCGTACGCACTGTATGAGGAAGAGTTCAGCGGCGAGCGATTCGCTGCGCTCGAGGCCAAGGGCGCAAATCGGCAGCGCCCGCTATGGGCCTCGACCGGTGTCAAGAACCCCGACTATTCCGACACCATGTACATCACCGACCTCGTCGTGCCGAACACCGTCAACACCATGCCGGAGAAGACCATGATGGCTTTTGCCGATCACGGCGAGCTACGGGGCGACATGGTGACCGGCACCAAGGCTGAGGCGCAGCAGGTGCTCGACGACCTGGAGCGAGTCGGCATCTCCTACGACGATGTGGTCGACGTGCTCGAGAAGGAAGGCGTCGAGAAGTTCGAGGCGTCGTGGAACGAGCTGGTTGTCGACGTCAAACAGGAACTCGAAGCCGCCAAAGCCGCTCTCTGACCGCGCATCCCATGCGAATTCCGGAGTTTGCCGGTGACCACTGAATTACGCCCCAACCCGCTTCGGGACCCCCAGGATCGACGGCTGCCGAGGATTGCCGGCCCTTGTGTGCTGGTCATCTTCGGTGTCACCGGCGACCTGTCAACCAAGAAGCTGATGCCCGCGGTCTACGACCTGGCTAACCGTGGGCTGCTGCCCCCGGGCTTCGCCCTTGTCGGGTTTGCCCGACGGGATTGGGCGCGCGAGGACTTCGCACACGTCGTACATACCGCCGTCAAAGAGCACGCCCGTACTCCATTTAGAGAAGAGGTCTGGCAGCAGCTCTCCGAAGGCATCAGGTTTGTGCCAGGTGAGATCGGTGATGACGAATCATTCAGCAAGCTAGCCAACACCATTGCTGACCTCGATGAGGCACGAGGTACCGGCGGCAACCACGCCTTCTACCTATCCATCCCGCCGGGGCTGTTCCAGACAGTTGTCGACCAACTGCGCTCCCATGGCCTCGCCGAGCAGCATCCCGGCAGGTGGAGCCGGGTCGTGATCGAAAAGCCATTTGGCCACGACCTGGCCAGCGCTCGGGAACTGAACCGGATCGTCCTCAGCGTCTTTCCGTCATCCTCGGTCTTCCGCATCGACCACTATCTCGGTAAAGAGACAGTGCAGAACATCATGGCGGTGCGGTTCGCCAATGAGTTGTTCGAGCCGGTGTGGAACAACAGCTTTGTCGATCATGTTCAGATCACGATGGCGGAGGACATCGGGATCGGCGGCCGTGCCGGATACTTTGACGGCATCGGGATTGCCCGCGACGTCGTTCAGAACCACCTACTACAGCTGCTTGCGCTGACCGCAATGGAGGAACCCAACTCCTTCGAGGCAAGCCAACTCCGAACCGAAAAGCAAAAGGTGCTCGCCGCGGCCCGACCACCGAAACAGATGGATCTCCACACTGCCCGCGGCCGGTACGCGGCCGGCTGGGCAGGTGGCGAGAAGGTCAAGGGTTATCTCGAAGAGGATCGCATTCCTCCTAATTCCCGGACTGAGACGTACGCCGCAATCCGGATCGATATTGACAACCGCCGGTGGGCGGGCGTTCCGTTCTACCTGCGTACCGGCAAGCGGCTAGCCCGGCGAGTGACTGAGATCGCGCTCGGTTTCAAACGCGCACCGCACCTGCCCTTTGCCGAGACTGACACCGAGGAGCTGGGCTACAACTCCATCGTGCTGCGGATCCAACCGGATGAGGGCGTGACCTTGCGCTTCGGCGCCAAAGTGCCAGGTACCCAGATGGAAATCCGCGATGTGAACATGGACTTCGCCTATGGTGAGGCCTTCACCGAGTCCTCGCCCGAGGCGTACGAGCGGCTGATCTTGGATGTCTTGCTAGGTGATCCGCCGCTGTTTCCGCAGCATGAGGAGGTGGAACTCTCCTGGGAAATCTTGGATCCCGTCCTCGACTACTGGGCGAGCGTGCCGGAGCAACCCGAGCCCTATGAACCGGGATCGTGGGGACCGAAGAGTGCCGACATCATGTTGGCCCGGGATGGCTTCACCTGGAGACGGCCATGATCCTCACGCTCGAAGGCACCACGTCAGCAAAGATCTCCGCCGAACTGGTCCGAATCCGACGTAGTGTCGGCAGTCCGGCCCAGGGCATGGTGCTGACCTTGATCATCGTCTGCGACGAGTCGGAGTTCGCAAACGCGCTGGAGGCGAGCATCGTCGCGGGCCGGGAGCATCCGTCGCGCATCTTGCTGGTGGTCACCGCCGCCGGACGGGATGCGGCGCTCGACGCCGAGGTACGGATTGGCGAGGGCACACCCGGCGAGGTTGTGGTGATCAGAATGCGCGGTGCAGTGGCAGCACATCCGGCCTCTGTGATCCGGCCGCTGCTATTGCCAGACTCCCCTGTGGTGATCTGGTGGCCAGGCAAGGCGCCTGGCAATCGGGCTGGCGATGAGCTGGCGCAGCTGGCGATGCGACGTATGACCGATGCCGCGGCATCCCCCCGTCCCCTGACGGCACTGCGGTCGCGCGCTCGGGAGTACACGCCTGGTGATACCGATCTGAGCTGGACGAGGCTTACGCCGTGGCGGGCGCTGCTGGCAGCAGCCCTCGACCAGTACCCGGCCAAGATCAAGTCCGTCTCCATTGAGTCGGAGCGGAACAATCCGTCGGCCGACTTGCTCGCAGCCTGGCTGCGTTTCCGGCTGAAGGTCGGGGTAAGCCGCAAGACCAGCGACGGACCAGGGCTTACCGCGGTGCGGATGGGTACCGCGGCTGGTGATATCGCGATCACCCGCCCCGATGGCTTGCTGGCTTCGTACACGGTGCCCGGCCAACCGGAGCGGCTCGTGGCCCTGAAGCGCCGCAGCTTCACCGAGCTGATCTCAGAAGAACTCCGCCGCATGGATCCGGACCTGATCTACGAGCGGACGGTCAAGTCGCTGCTCGATGGCGATCGGTCGGCACCTAACAAGTCGCGGGCCAAGAAGACATCCCGCAAGAGAGCAGACAGCACGACCAAGGCCGCTAGGCAGCCAGCAGGGAGTCGCTAGCGTGAACGCAGCCAGCGATGCCGTTAGACCCGAGATCTTGCTTCACGCCGGGCCCGATGAGGTCGCCGAAGCTCTGGCAGCACGGTTAATGGCGCGACTCACCGAGATCCAGGGGGACTTCAGGATTCCCCAAGTCGCACTAACCGGTGGGCGCATTGCCACGCGGGCCTATTCGCGACTTGGCAACGAGGGATCGAACTCTGCCGTCGACTGGTCTCGGGTCGAGTTCTGGTGGGGAGATGAGCGATTCGTGCCAGCTGACCATCCAGATCGGAACGCCAAACAGGCCCTTGACGTGCTTGCTAAGCCGCTGGAACTGAACCCGGATCGGATTCACGAAATGCCGGCCAGCGACGCCGGTCTCGACCTTGATCAGGCCGCCGAGGCGTACGCGCGAGAGCTCGACAATGTCGTCTTCGACATCTGCTTGCTTGGCATGGGTCCAGACGGCCACGTCGCATCCATTTTTCCTGAGCACCCCTCCTCTTACGCCGAGGGCGAGGTGATCCCCGTACGAGCCGCACCGAAGCCACCACCGGAGCGGATCAGCCTCACGCTGCCGGTGATCAACCGGTCCCGTGAGGTCTGGTTCGTGGTCAGCGGCGCTGACAAGGCTGCTGCCGCCAAGATGGCGTTGCTTGGTGCCGGCCCTGTACAGGTGCCGGCGGCCGGCGTTTCCGGTGTCGAACGCACGCTTTGGTTGCTGGATCGAGACGCGGCATCAGAGCTGCCGGCCGATCTACAGCAGCGCGGTCGCATCTAGGCGACCCTGTAGCGCACAATTGCGCTACAGGGCCCATCTGAAGGACCGGGACCAGCCGTCCGGACGCTCACGCTCATAGAAGCGGTGGGCATCCACCCGAGCAGAGCCAGAGTTCAGCTCGAGCTTCGCAGCTCCATGATCACGAGCCCAGCTCTTTGCAGCATCGAGCAATGCCCTGCCAATCCCGCGGGAGCGGTGATCGGGAGCGACGGCCAAGTCCTCTACCCAGGCTCGCTGCCCGAATCGTACGGAAACAATGTCGAGATAGACAGTCGCAAACCCAACGATTGTGTCTTCGTCGTCTGCGACCAGGACGGCCGCTCGATCGTCAGCCATGGCTGCTTCTAGACGACCAATAGCAACAGCTTGCGACCAGTCTTGCGGGCTTACTCCGGGGGGCGCGAACAGCCAGTCGTAGGCGGCCACTATCGCAGGCGCATCGGCGGGAAGCGCGTACCGGACGGTGGATTCAGTAGATGACTTCGCCACGTTCTCGCCGGGCCCGGAGGGCCTGCAACGCTTCGGTCAGGATGTCGGCCGCCTCCTTGTCTGTGCGGCGCTCCTTGACGTAGGCGAGATGTGTCTTGTACGGCTCGATCTTCGGCGGTGGTGGTGGATTCAGGCAGTCGAGATTGGCAGGTAACCCACATCGGGGGCAATCCCACGTTTCAGGAATCGTGGCATCTGCGGCGAATGCGGGCCGCGTTTCATGACCATGTGCGCAGTAGTACGAGACGTAAAGCCGCGGCGCGGCGTCGCCCCGCTCGGCTTCTCCCATGGGACCAGCGCCCACCCGGCTGCCACGAATGGCACTTCCACCAGCCACGTTCGTTCTCCCTCGCCCTTCCTAGCTGTGGATGAGTCGGTGTCTTGCGAGTCAAGTGACCGGCCGGTGGTTGTCAGCAGTTAGGCACCCAGCTTGTAGAGCAAGTTGAGCGCCACAATTGCTGCTACCCAGACCACTCCGATGATGACGGTGAGCCGGTCGAGATTTCGTTCTGCGACCGATGACCCACCAAGGGAGGAAGAGATCCCACCACCGAAGAGATCGGACAAACCGCCGCCGCGGCCTTTGTGCATCAGCACGAATAACGCGAGCGCGATGCTGGTGATCACCAAGATGATGGAGAAGATCAGAATCGGCACGGTCATCATGGGCACGAGAAGCACGGACGTTAGCCTAACTCACGGATTCGCAAAGAAGTCAAAACTCCACCAGCGTTGGGATTCCGGACGTCGTCAGAAGACCGGCATCTCGTAGAATCGCGCAATAGCAGCGAACTCATCAGCCTTCAGGCTGGCAGCGCCTACCAGGCAGCCGTCAATGTCAGACTGTGTCATGAGGGCGCCAACATTGCTGGCATTGACCGATCCCCCGTACAGGATCCTTATCCGCTCAGCAATATCGCTCCCGTGCCGATTTGAGATCCAGCCGCGGATCGCGGCACAGACCTCTTCGGCGTCCTCTGGTGTCGCTACCCGTCCAGTGCCGATCGCCCAAACTGGCTCGTAGGCGATGACGATATTCGCGACTTGCTCCGCAGTGAGTCCGGCAAGCGCGCCCTCCACGTGGTGCAAAGTGTCGGGCACCTGGCGCAACTCCTGGCGGACTGCTAGGCCCTCGCCGACGCAGACGATCGGGACCATGCCACGGGAGACCGCCTTAACGGTCTTCGCATTGACGATGTTGTCGTCCTCGCCATGGAAACGCCGCCGTTCGGAGTGCCCGACGACCACGTAGCGGCAACCAAGCTTCACCAGCATGTCTGCAGAGATGTCACCGGTGTAGGCACCGTTGTCGAACGCCGATACGTCTTGCGCACCGTAGCCAATCTCCAGGCGATCACCGTCTACCAGCGTCTGCACAGTACGAAGATCGGTAAAGGGTGGCAGCACAATGACCTCAGACTTGTCTGGGTCGTGCTTCTTGTCCTCCAGCGTCCAAGCCAACTTCTGCAACAGGCCGACGGCCTCAACATGGTTGAGGTTCATCTTCCAGTTGCCCGCCATAAGCGGCTTGCGGGACACCGTCACATCCCGCCATCGAGTACAGCTAAGCCTGGCAAGGTCTTGCCCTCGAGGTACTCCAGGCTGGCACCGCCGCCGGTGGAAATGTGACCGAACTGGTCATCACGGAAACCAAGATCGCGGATCACCGCGGCGGAGTCGCCACCACCGATCACTGTCAGTCCGTCCACTTCGCTGAGGGCCTGTGCCACCGCCTTGGTTCCGGCAGCGAAGCTTTCCCACTCCGCGATGCCCATCGGTCCGTTCCAGAAGACCGTCTTGCCGCGTCTGATCACCCCGGCGAATACCCGGGCCGAGTCCGGACCGATGTCGAGACCGAACTGGTCGGGCGGTATCGCATCAGCGTGAACCACGGTAGGCGGGGCGTCTTCAGCGATCTCGGGAGCCACCACGATGTCGGAGGGAAGCACAATCTGCTTGCCGCCGGAGGCGGCGTCATTGAGATATCTCCGCACGGTCTCGATCTGATCCGGCTCTAGCAAGCTCTTGCCTACTTCGTAGCCCTCCGAGGCGAGAAAGGTGAAGGCCATGCCGCCGCCGATCACCAAAGTGTCCGCGATCTTGATCAAGTTGGCGATCACCGCCAGCTTGTCAGAGACCTTCGCCCCACCAAGCACCACAACGTACGGTCGCGGTGGTGCCTCGGTGAGCCGACTGAGTACTTCGACCTCAGCCTTCACCAGCTCCCCAGCCGCGCTCGGCAACCGCTGAGCCAGGTCGTACACGGACGCCTGCTTGCGATGCACGACGCCGAAACCGTCGGAGACGAACGCATCGCCGAGGGCGGCGTAACGGTCGGCCAGCGCGCCGCGTTCGGCGTCGTCCTTGGACTCCTCAGCCGGCTCGAAGCGGACGTTCTCCAGCATGCCCACGTCACCATTGCTGAGGTTTTCCACGACGCTGCGCGCTGACTCCCCTACCACGTCTTGCGCCAGCTGGACCTCCACGCCCAGCAGCTCCGACAGCCGCTTGGCTGCCGGAGCCAACGAGTACTTCGGGTTGACCTGACCCTTGGGGCGGCCCAAATGCGCCAGCACGATGATCTTGGCACCCTTAGCTCGCAGCTCGTTGAGGGTTGGCAGCGAAGCGCGAATCCGTCCGTCATCGGTGATCGTCTGTCCGTCGAGCGGCACATTGAGATCGCACCGGATCAGTACCCGCTTGCCAGCGAGATCACCAAGATCAGAAACTGACTTCACGCTTGATCCTTTCCCGAGCAAGATCGGCGAGTGGACACTCCGGGTGGAAGCTTTGCATAGGTTTCTGAGGGTCTGCAGATGTTGCAACCCATGCAGAGCGTCGGTTTCCTACCTGAACGTAGGAAACCGACTTACCCCGATGATGATGTGGGTTTACAGCGACTGACCGATCAAGCTGACCAGGTCGACGAGGCGGTTGGAATAGCCCCACTCGTTGTCATACCAGCCGACCACCTTGACCTGGTTCCCGATCACCTTTGTCAGCTTGGAGTCGAAGATGCACGAGCTCGGGTCGGTCACGATGTCGGTGGAGACGATCGGGTCGCTGGTGTATTTCAGGTATCCCTTGAGCGGACCATCAGCCGCCGCCTGCATGAGGCCGTTTACCTCCTCAACAGAGGTCTCCCTCGACGCATCGAAGGTCAAGTCGGTCGCCGATCCGGTCGGAACCGGCACACGCAGGGCGTAGCCATCCAGCTTGCCCTTCAGCTGCGGCAGCACCAGGCCAATTGCCTTCGCCGCACCCGTCGAGGTCGGGACGACGTTGAGCGCTGCAGCGCGAGCCCGACGCAGATCCTTGTGCGGCCCGTCCTGCAGATTCTGATCTTGGGTGTAGGCATGGATGGTCGTCATCAGACCCTTGACAATGCCAAGACCTTCGTCGAGCACCTTGGCCATCGGTGCAAGGCAGTTTGTGGTGCACGACGCATTCGAAATGACGTTGTGTTTCGTGGGGTCATAGTCGCCATCGTTGACCCCCATGACGACGGTCCAATCTTCATTCTTGGCCGGCGCCGAGATGATCACCTTCTTGGCGCCCGCGTCGAGATGCGCCTTGGCCTTGGTCGCGTCGGTGAAGAAGCCGGTGGACTCGATCACGATGTCGGCCCCTATGTCACCCCACGGCAGAGCCGCCGGATCACGCTCCGCGTACGACCTGACCACCTTGTCTCCGACCTTGATGCCACCCTCGACAACCTCGATCGGTAGATCAAGCCGACCCAGGATTGAGTCGTACTTCAACAAGTGAGCCTGGGTGTCATCATCGAATAGGTCGTTGAACGCGACGACCTCGACGTCGGCACCCGAGGCGAGCAGCGCGCGGTAAAAGTTGCGGCCAATGCGGCCGAAGCCGTTGATACCAACACGGACGGTCATGATCACGATCTCCTTGGCTGTCATGAGGCCCTCGGCAGCTGGGCCAATGACCACCTTAACGAACTTGGCCTGGTGCTCGTAACTGGCGGTTCCTCGTGAGAGGCGGCCGCCGGAGCGGGCTATTCCTCGTCGAGCATGTCGGCGCTGAGATTGGCCTCGGTGTTGGGAATTCCGAGCTCGGCCGCCCGCTTGTCTGCCGTCGCGAGCAGCCTCCGGATCCTTCCCGCCACGGCGTCTTTCGTCAGCGGTGGTTCGTGCATCTGGCCGAGTTCTTCCAGGCTCGCCTGCTTGTTCTCGATGCGCAGCAGACCCGCCGCCCTGAGGTGATCCGGCACATCGTCGCCAAGGATTTCCAGCGCACGTTCGACACGGGCACCGGCGGCCACTGCGGCCCGAGCCGAGCGTCGCAGATTGGCGTCATCGAAGTTGGCCAGCCGGTTCGCCGAGGCGCGCACCTCGCGGCGCATACGTCGCTCCTCCCAAACCAACAGCGACTCATGTGCGCCAAGCTTCGTCAGTAACGCCGCAATGGCATCGCCGTCGCGGATGACCACTCGATCAACGTTGCGGACCTCGCGGGCCTTCGCCGAAATCCCTAGGCGGCGCGCAGCACCGACCAGGGCAAGCGCAGCCTCCGGACCAGGACAAGTCACCTCCAGGGCCATCGAGCGGCCGGGTTCAGTCAGCGATCCGTGTGCCAGGAATGCGCCGCGCCAAGCGGCAATACAGTCACAGAGGCCGCCACTCACCACTTGCGGCGGCAGGCCGCGGGCCGGGCGGCCATGGGAGTCGATCAGACCGGTCTGCCGCGCTAACGCCTCGCCGTCCTTGATCACCCGGACGACGTAGTGCGTGCCGCGCCGGATGCCCGAGCCGTTCACGATGACCAGCTCGCTCGGGTGGCCGAAGACTTCGCTGATGTCGGTTCTGAGCCGCCTGGCAGCAGCACCGGTGTCCAGCTCCGCTTCAATCACGATCCGACCGCTGACGATGTGCAGGCCGCCGGCAAACCTGAGGGTGGCAGCAACCTCCGATTTGCGATCACAGGGCTTGGTCACCTTGATGGTCGCCAGCTCTGATTTCACCTGGGCGGTCATGGCCATTGCTGAATGATTACACAGCTATGCCATGCATCTTGGTGGTTTGACAGGAAGCTATGTAAACGTAGGTTGCTTGCGGTCTGCACAGGCTGCAGCCTGTGCAGAGCGCACGAAACCTGCGTTCAGGTGGCTTTGGACAACGGTCGAGGAGTTCTCAGACGCCCAAGATCTCGGCGTATGCGGCGGCCAGGCGAAGTGGGTCGTGCCGCGGCGATCCGTCCCGCGCGGCTAGGTCGGCGACCACCACGCGCGCTCCGAGAGCCTCCGCTCGAGAGCCAAGATGCGGATCATCGGAGGCAAAACCGCTATCAACGAGTACGACGTCGAGCCGTAGGTCTGGAGCGTGATCGGCGAGCAACTCAATGTGCTTGGCGGCTGAGAATCCCGCTGTCTCACCGGACGGTTCGAGGTTCAGGGTGAGGATCCGCCGCGCTTCCGTGGTGTGAATCGCTTCGGCCAGCTTGGGCACCAGCAGATGTGGAATGACAGAGGTAAACCACGATCCTGGCCCTAGGACGATCCAGTCAGCCTCCAAAACGACCTCGATCGATTCCGGACAGGCTGGCGGATCATGCGGAATCAGCCGTACCGAACAGACCTCTCCCGCAGTCGTTGCGACTCGTGCTTGGCCGCGGATCTCAGAGATCTCATCTGGCTTCTCCGGCTCGAGGCCGATCACCTCGGCAGCGATTTCCAATGGCACTGAGGCCATCGGCAACACCCGACCCTTGGCACCCAACAGCTTCGCCACCATATCCAGGCCTGCGACCGGATCCCCCAAACGCTCCCACAGCCCGACGATCAGCAAATTCCCAATTGCATGATCATCTAATGGACCATGGGTATTGAACCGGTATTGCAGCACATCGGCCCAGGTACGACCAGACTCATCATCGCCGCACAGCGCAGCCAGCGCCATGCGGAGGTCTCCGGGAGGAAGGCAGTGGAGCTCGTCGCGGAGCCGGCCAGATGAGCCGCCGTCGTCAGCCACAGTGACGATTGCGGTCAAGTGATCCGTCACCCGTCGCAGAGCAGTCAAGGACGCTGCGAGGCCATGCCCCCCGCCAAAGGCCACCACAGTTGGAAGGCTGGGACCCAAAGAGCCCGGCGCAAAACTGCGGGGCACGTCGCGGGAGATCACTCTCGGCCCAGGTCGCGATGCAGAACGGTGGTCGGCAGACCCGTGGCCCGTAGCCGGCGGGCCAACTCCTCTGCCATTGCTGAGCTGCGATGCTTGCCGCCCGTGCAGCCGATGGCAAGCGTCGCAAACCGCTTGCCCTCAGTCACATAGCCGACCGACACGACTTGCATAAGGTCCTGCATCGAGGTGAGGAACGCGTCGGCGCCGGGCTGCCCGAGCACGTAATCGCTGACCGGCTTGCTGAGACCCGTCTGCGGACGGAGTTCGGGAATCCAGTGTGGGTTGGGCAGAAAGCGCACATCGAACACCATGTCCGCATCCACCGGAATGCCGTATTTGAAGCCGAACGAGAGCAGCGTGACCCGAAGTTGATCATCAGTGCTGCCGCCGTACGCGTGTGCGACCCGGGAGACCAACTGGTGAATGTTCAGCGACGAAGTGTCGATGACAAGGTCAGCCGCAGCGCGCAGCGTCGCGAGCGTCTCGCGTTCCCGGTGGATGCCATCCAACAGCCGACCATCGCCTTGCAGCGGGTGCGGGCGCCGTACCGACTCCTGGCGGCGGACGATGACGTCGTCGGCCGCCTCCAAGAACAAGATCTCAGGCAACGTACCGATCGCGGTCAGTTCGGTGAACATCGTCGGCAACTGCTCGAAGAAACCGCGGGTTCGAACATCCAAAACGACTGCGAGCCGGGTGAGATCGATCTCTCGGGCCTGCCTGCACACCTCCGGCAGCACGCTTGGAGGCAAGTTGTCCACTACGTACCAGCCCAAATCCTCCAAGGCGTGGGCAGCAGTAGAGCGTCCGGCGCCGGACATTCCGCTAACGACGACCAGCCGGAGCGGCTTCGTGGGGCTCTCAGTATCGAGCTGTTCCTCGGTGCTCTCGCTGGTCACGTAGTTGATTATTCCTGTATGCACCGGATCGCGCGCCGCTGTCCTGGACGAGCGAGCGAGCAGCTGCAGGCTGCGAGTGAGTGAGGAAGGCAGCGGCTACACAGCGCGATCCGCGCCGAGCGAGCTTGGCGAGCGAGGCAATTGAACGCTGTTCAGCACCTCGCCAGTGGCCATGTCGATGGCCTCTGGCTGCGGCGCCTGTTGTAATGCTTCCTTGATCGCGATGGCGGTCTTGGTGCCGAAACCCGGCACGGCCGCAATCTCCTCCACGGTTGCCGCGCGCAGTTTCTTCAGTGAGCCGAAGTACTTGACCAATGCCTTGCGTCGCACCTCACCCAGACCGGGCACCTGGTCCAGTAGTGACTCCACCATCGACTTGCTGCGCCGAGACCGATGATGTGTGATTGCGAAGCGGTGGGCCTCGTCCCTAAGCCGCTGCAGCAGGTACAAACCCTCGCTGGTTCGCGGCAAGATCACCGGCTCGTCCACGTCAGGCAACCATACTTCTTCCAGGCGTTTGGCAAGGCCGCACAGCGCTATGTCATCGATGCCGAGCTCGTGGAGAGCCTTGGCGGCAGCGGCTACCTGTGGCGGTCCGCCGTCAACAACCACTAGTGAGGGTGCGTACGCGAACTTGCGTGGCGCTCCGGTCGTCGGGTCGACCAGCAACGGCCCTTCATCGTCTTGAGCGTCACCGACAAGCGCCCCCGATCCGCCACGAGCATCGCCTGCCTGCCTCGCCATGGCAGCACGATCATCAATGAGACGGCGGAACCGGCGGGTGATCACCTCGTGCATGGCGGCAACGTCGTTTTGGCCCTCGACTTGGCGGATGACGAATCGTCGATACTCGCTCTTCCGGGGGAGACCGTCTTCGAAGACCACCATGGAGCCGACCACTTCGGTGCCCTGCAGGTTGGAGATGTCATAGCACTCGATTCGGAGTGAAGCGCTGGGCAACTCGAGCGCCTCCTGAATCTCTTCCAATGCCCGATTCCGGGTCGAAAGATCACCAGCACGCGTGGTCTTGTGCTTGATCAAGATCTCCTGGGCGTTGCGGGCGACTGTCCCCATCAGTGCCCGCTTGTCGCCACGTTGGGGCACCCGGATAGAGACATGTGAGCCGCGCCGCTCCTCGAGCATCCGGGTCAGCGACTCGGCCGAGGACGGTATAACCGGCACCAAGATCTCCCGTGGCACGGCATCTCGGTCGCCTGCGGTGGGATCGGGCTCGGCGTACAACTGCAGCAGGAACTGTTCGATCAGTTCCTCAGTGCCGCCATCATCGAACCGGTCGGCAACCCAGCCACGTTCGCCTCGGACACGTCCGCCGCGTACGTGAAAGATCTGGACTGCGACCTCCAACGGGTCCTCGGCAATGGCGATCACATCTGCGTCGGTGCCGTCTCGGAAAACCACGGCGTTTCGCTCCATGGCTCGTTGCAGAGCACCGATGTCATCCCGCAGCCGAGCCGCTCGCTCGAACTCCAGCGCATCGCTGGCCGACCGCATTTCCCGTTCCAGCTTCTTGATCATCGGCCCCGCCTGGCCCGACATGAACTGGCAGAAGTCGTCGACAATCGCGCGATGCTCTTCAGCGGTCACCCGCCCAACGCACGGTGCGGAGCACTTGCCGATGTAGCCAAGGAGACAGGGCCGGCCAAGTTGCTTGTGGTTCTTGAATACTCCGGGGCGGCAGGACCGCATCGGAAATACTCGGAGCAGCAGGTCGACCGTCTCGCGGATCGCCCAAGCATGAGAGTACGGGCCGAAGTAGCGGGTGCCCTTTCGCTTCGCTCCACGGCCGACCATCACTCTCGGAAATTCCTCGGACAAGGTGATAGCCAACCAGGGATACGACTTGTCGTCCCGGTACTTGATGTTGAAGCGCGGATCGAACTCCTTAATCCAGGAGTACTCCAGCTGCAGCGCCTCGACCTCGTTCTGGACCACGGTCCAATCAACCTTGGCGGCAGTTTCGACCATTGATCGAGTACGGCTCATCATCGAAGCCGGATCCGCGAAGTAGGAGTTCAGTCGAGAGCGGAGACTCTTGGCCTTCCCGACATAGATGACCCGACCTTGGGCGTCGGAGAAGCGATACACCCCAGGCTGATCGGGAATAGAGCCCGGTGCAGGCCGGTAGGCCGAGGCTGGCCGAGACGAAACTGGAGGTACCACGCGCCCAGCGTAGGCCCGAGTGCTGGCATTTCGACTCTCGGTGACTCCGGTCAACCAGTTACGTATACCTTGCCCTCGAAGACCGCCGTCTCGGCTTCGGCAAGCGGCTTCGGAGCCGGCGGCCTGGTGACAGAGCCGTCCGTGATCGAGTACTCGCTGCCGTGACAGTTGCAGTGAATGACACCGTTTTCGACGGATGCGACCGGGCATCCCTGGTGAGTGCAGATCTTGCTGAACGCCTTGTATTTTCCCTTACTCGGCTGGGTTATCACGTAGTCGGCGTTCTCCAAGATGACGCCGCCGCCGACCGGCACTTTGGACGTCGCGACGCTTGGACCGCTGGGCGCCTTAGCCTGCGAGGCGGACGGTTTGGGGGAAGTCGCGTCGGCAGTCGGCGACGGCGAGGCTGGTGGAGGAGTCGTTGCGGCGGCTGGTGTGGCGGATGGCGGCCCGCTTTGGGCCTCGGCAGAGCAGCTAGCCAGCCCGGCGGCGCCGGTGCCGGTCAGGGCGAGCAGCCCAGCGGCTCGCAGCACGGTCCGCCGACTCGCAAGCGGCGGTTCGTGAGCTTGCTGTTGATCGCCGAGTTCGGTCACAGAAGACTCCTGGCGTGAAGACGCTTTTGCGAGCCCACACGAGATAGACCTCGATTTGGTTCGATCGCTACGGAGCTGCTCGCGCAAGGCCGGCGCGCGCAGCTGTAGGGAACACTTGCTCAGCTAGCAACAAGCGCTGGCTGGCTCGCCCTGATTGGGACGGCCCGACCATCCAGCAACGGGCGGAGGTATTCACCGGTATAGGACTTGGAATTGTTAGCGATCTGCTCAGGGGTGCCCTCGGCGATTACCAGGCCACCTCTTGATCCACCTTCAGGTCCCATGTCGATCAGCCAATCGGCGGTCTTGATCACGTCGAGGTTGTGCTCAATGACGACGACGGTATTTCCCGCGTCCACTAGGCGCCCGAGAACGCCAAGCAGCTTGCGGATGTCTTCGAAGTGGAGCCCCGTCGTCGGCTCATCGAGGACGTAGAGAGTCCGCCCGGTTGCCCGCTTTTGCAGTTCGCTTGCAAGTTTGACGCGCTGCGCTTCGCCGCCGGAGAGGGTGGGCGCCGGCTGTCCGAGTCGTACGTAACCCAAGCCAACGTCGACCAGCGTGCTGAGATGCCGAGCGATGGCAGGCAGCGGAGCGAAGACTTCGAGTGCCTCCTCGATCGACATGTCCAAGACCTCAGCGATCGACCTGCCCTTGTAATGGACCTCTAGAGTTTCCCGGTTGTACCGGGCGCCGTGGCATACCTCGCAGGGCACGTACACATCGGGCAGGAAATTCATCTCGATCTT
>Ga0307294_10000028_pt1 | contig 35560 bp, 47 predicted proteins | sample ER_DNA_151_FD_194468 | JGI IMG/M metagenome (GOLD analysis project Ga0307294, IMG submission 194468) | Bulk soil microbial communities from the East River watershed near Crested Butte, Colorado, United States - ER_DNA_151 | ecosystem: Environmental > Terrestrial > Soil > Floodplain | place... | reverse complement strand
AGCAAATGGTGCTGCTGCCCAACAGTGTCTATGGATCATCTGCTTCCGGCGGCGGCTCGCACTTTGCACTGCTGGGCTTGCCTACCTACGCCAACCGGACGGCAGCGGTGGCGGCGGGAATGACGACAGGGCAGGTTTACTGGTCCTCCACGGTTGGTCCCGCCGACAACTTCACACTGTGCATGGTCTGATGACCGAACTCCGGTCGTGGCTGCACGCCAACGCGACGCGGTGATTGCATGAGTGCCGTAAGTGGGTGGGTTAAGGATAATCAACCGCTGGCGATTGCTCTGCTGGTGCAGGCGATCATCGCTGGCGCGTATATGGTCAACCTTGAAAGTCGGGTCTCTACCCTTGAGGTGCGGGGATCGCCGCATCTCTCCCTGATAGACAACCGCTTGACAGTGCTGGAGAGCAAGACAACGGCCGTCGAGGCGGCAATGGATCGCGTCAAGGACAAGCTAATTCCCAAATAGGAGGCAATCATGTGGAGGGCTCTTCTGATTGTGCTGCCGCTGGGCGGCTGCCTGACGCTCGAAGACCGGCGCGTGCTGGACGACTACATGCTGCGCACCTACAGCCGTTCCGATGTCGACGCCATCAACGCCGCGGCGCAGTGCAAGCTACTGGCGCGCAACCTGGTGCAGGTATCGCGCTGCGAAACGAGGAGGTAGCCATGGCGATTCTAGTGAGTTTTTTGAATCTGTTGCTCTACATCGCCATCATCATCTTCGTGGCGTTCGTCATCCTGTGGGTGCTCACCTCGTTCATGGGCATTGCTATCGACGCCAACGTGCTGAAATGGGGTAAGGTCATTGTCGGGCTGTTATGCCTGATCGCCGTGGTAGTGTGGCTTGCTGGCGTGATCGGAGGTGGCACCGGGTTGCCACACTTTCTTCCCATCCGATAGCAGGAAGAATCAGGACCGGCTGGAGGTAGCGCCACCGCCGCCGCCCGGTCCACCGTCTATTTGTCTTGGTTGTTAAGGTCAACCAGCCACGCTGCGATATAGCCGATGATAAATCCGGCGAGGCAGCATGCCACCATGGTGTAAACCCATGACGGCATGCTGGTCCCTTCCGTCCAGTGCTAGGCTGGGGCAGGTTTTTTACACTAGACGAAACGCTGCATTGTCCTGACGGTGCTTACGCATCGCCAAACCGCCAACGCCGAGGAAGCCGAGGATCATCATCGCCCAGGTCGATGCTTCCGGCACCGCAGCAATCTGCGGGATCGGAGTGGCATCGATACGGAAATGTTCAAACTCGTCGATCTTGCCGGTGGCGCCAAGATAGAGATCGATGTCAGTAATGACCTCGCCCTTCGCGGTCGTGAAATCGAAACCGTTCTGGCCGGGTCCAAGATGGTAGCCAGCCAGATTGTTGGTGAAGGTAAACACCTCCGGCGTGCCGTCTGCCTTTACAGCTTCCACCCGGAAGAACACGTCGCCAGTGCCCTTCAGGGAGAAAATGTCCCGCGTGGTGCCGAGCTGGATCGTATTGGTAGCATCGAAGACCGTGATATCGAGATCGCGGGTGTTGACGATCTTGATGTCCTGCCCGTTGGTAGCGCCGGAAAAACCGGTTGTGTTCGAACGGTCCAGGAACCGGACGATCTCGTTGTTCTGACCATTGAGGTGACCAAGGATCAGATGGGGGTTGTTGGGATCGATGCCGGAAAAGACGACATTGTTTCCGGTGCCGGGAATGCCGGTCGTGCTGAGGAAGACATCGGCCTGCGCCGCCCCGGATAATGCGAATAGTGCCGCGGTAGCAAAAAGTAGTTTTCTCATTTAGATAACTCCTGCAGGAAGTTGGTGCGGAATGCACCGCGAAGCGTCACTCAGTGGTGCTTGGCGGTGAATTCTGTGGGTGCAGCAATTGAAGCCGTTCGATCTTCGCGACGATGTCGTAAACCTCCTTTTGGACCTTCAGTATCTCGACGCGCGTAAGCGCCTTGGCGAGTAATTGGTCGATGTTGTTTTCGAGGTAGTAGTTTTTCCGTTGTTTCATTTGTCCTGCTCCGGTGCGAGGGCGGCGCGGGCGATACTGGCGATGGTTGGAAGCCAGTTGAAATTCTTGTCGGCGTCTTCACAACTAATAACGATGTCCCGCAGCGCCGCTTCCAGTTGTTCGATGCGGGCGGCAGCGGCTTGGGAAACGGCGGGATTATTGGACGGACAGCCGTGCCCGCGTAATCCCTCCAGGAAATTTCGGACGGTTTCGATAGCTTCATAGCGCCTTTTCCACTCAATCCCGGTTTGAGTGGTTGCAACGCCGAACGCAACAAGCGCGGCATCCAAGGTGTCAGTGAAAGACTGATCGCTCATTTGTCCTGCTCCGGTGCGAGGGCGCGCTCGCTCACCGACGGCATCCCAAAGGCTGCGAGCGTCTGGGCAATCAGCATACGCAGCAATCGCTCGTCGGTCTCGGCGAGATCCCCGCGGGCCACGATCATTTCGCACTCGCCAATCAGGGCAGAGACCGCCAGGCGCTGATATGTCGGCTGGTTATCGCCCGGCCGCCAATCGTGCTTCCGTAAATCCCGAATATGATCCATGTCCTGCGCCGTGGGATGACGCCAGGTCATCGCGACCACTCTGAAATCAGCAGTGCATAGATCATGGTGAGCATGGCGACGGTCAGGGTCCCTGCCACGATGGCGGTGATGTCGATCATTGGTCTACTCCACCCGTTCTTCGCTTTCCTATCCTATCCAGATTTTCTGGACAGATGCAAGCCTTTCCCAAAAATATTTTTCCACAGCCTCCTATTGACTATTCCAATTTTGCTGGACTAGTCTCCCTCCATGCCCGAAATCACCGATACATCCGAAATCATAGACATGCTCGGCGGCAATAGAGCCGTTGCCGCACTTACGTCATCCAGCCACAAGGCCGTCTCTAACTGGCGGGCGGCCGGTGTGTTTCCCAGTAACACTTTCCTGGTGCTTAAGGCCGAGCTAACCCGCCGCGGTATGTCGGCGCCGGACCATCTCTGGTCGATGCGTGAGCCTGCCGCGTAAATCGTAATACCGCGCGTTCCCAGTCCCCCGACCCGTAGCGCGCGGGAAAGCCCGTGCAGTTACTGGACAAGTCTCTGCACGGGTAACCCCTGGAGTGTTTCACGTGAAACGTTTGCTGGTCGCTGCAGCCCTGCTGTTCCCGTCCCTGGCGCTCGCCGATCCCAGCGAGGCCGACAAGGTCGCGGCCCTGAAACTCGCATACCGCATCAACAACAACAGCATGGTCGGCGGCATGATCGACCTGACCGACCCCGGCACGCTGGCAAGGGCAGCATCGCTGCCGGATATTGAAGACAGCGGACCCGGCGTCTGGCCGAGGCTGGAGCAACCGAAACAGCCGCGCGTGCAGACGGCGGAAGTCGATATATGCACCCGCCACGGGCTCAAGAAAACAATCAGGGGGAAATCATGGAGATGCAAACGATGAACGACGAAACACAGCCGGCCAACAGCGACAGCCTTTATGCGTTCGCGGCCATTGCCGAGCAGTTGGGCGCGTCCCTGATCAAGGGAGCCGAGGACAATCTCCACGAAGCGCAGGCGCTGCTCGACAGCGTCAAAATCCTGGTTGAGGAAATCAGGACCCACGTCGATCAGCACGCCCAGATGCTCGATGACGCCACCGCGAGGACAAAAGCATACGGAGAGCGCGTGCTGGAAGCCCATCGCGAGTATCTGGCCGGCGGCAAGCATGAGAACCCGACGCCGTGAACGTTCTAGATTTATTCAGTGGTATTGGAGGGTTCAGCCTTGGCCTTGAACGAGCCGGAATGCGAACCGTCGCCTTCTGCGAAATCGACCCCTATTGCAGGCGCGTCCTCGCCAAACACTGGCCAGATGTCCCTATTCATCACGACGTTACAAAACTCAAAGGCACAGACGTTGGACCCGTCGACGTCATCGCAGGCGGGTTCCCGTGCCAAGATATCAGCACCGCAGGCAAGGGCGCGGGCATTACCGGCGAGCGCAGTGGATTATGGAAAGAGTACGCCAGAATTATTGGCGAAGTACGACCCCGATACGTCATCGTGGAGAACGTCGCAGCACTGCTTTCTAGAGGGCTTGGAGACGTTCTCGGAGACCTTTCCACGCTCGGGTATGACACGGAGTGGCACTGCATACCTGCTTCCGCCGTTGGTGCGCCTCACAGACGGGACCGCATCTGGATTGTGGCAAACGCCAGTGAGCGACGATGCGGTGGATCGGACGGTTGGCAAGTTCAACAGCCGGGGCGAGCCGAAGCTATCTGCGGAAGTGAAGATGTGGCCGACGCCCGGAGCAGCAGACAACCGGGACCGCGGCAACATGTCGATGCCTTCGATCCAGCGCCGGGCTTCATTGGGCAAGCAATTAAACTTGGGAATGGTGGTGGACCCCACCAGTGGCTCATTGAACCCGACGTGGGTCGAGTGGCTAATGGGGTTCCCGCTCGGGTGGACCGTCTGCGATCCCTTGGCAACGCCGTCGTCCCGCAAATCCCGGAACTGATCGGACGCGCAATCATGAGGGTGCAAGCGTGATGCCGCGGCCCGGTCCCTGGCTCATTCCCGGCATCAACGAGCGGATGCGCGAACTGTACGAACGCGGCGGCATGGCTTCGCTGTCGATGAGCGCGATCGCGGGCAAACTCAACCGCGAGTTCAAGCTGGATCTCACCCGCAACGCAGTGATCGGCCGCTGCCACCGGCTCGGGCTGGTGGGCCGGCCATCGCCGATCAGGATCAAGGAGAAGCCGATGCCCAAGCCTGTCCGCGTCAGGGTCCGGCGCGTGGCCGATGTGCCGATCGCACCGGCCGAGCCGCCGGCACCGCTAACGCCGGTTACGATCTATCATCTGCGCCCGGGCGTCTGCACTTGGCCGCTGGGGAAGATCGAGGACCAGCCGCCTTACTTCTACTGCGGGCTGCCGACAGAGAACGAGCGGTCATGGTGCCCGCATCACTGGGCCAAGGGGCGCGTCACGGTGAGGGCGTTGGTATGAAATCTTTTTTTCTCGCGCTTTGTATTGCCATTGGCATCGGCTTCGTGATGGCGATGGCGACGGCTAAACCATCCCCGCCACTGAGCGAACAGGACAAGGCATGGCAGCGGCTGGCGGCCCAGGTCACTCCCGCCCAGATCGAACGAATGAAGCAAACCGCGAAATATGCCGGCGTGGAATTCAAGGAGATTTGGGGCCTGACGCTCGCGCTGGCGGCTTGCTCGGCAAACGAACCCCTGCTTTGCCCGCCGGCTGAGAAGAAAACCAAAAAAGAAAAGAAGCAAAGATGAAAATAGATGTAATCCGATCAAATATTTTTGGTGTCCCGTTTGGTGAGCTAACGCCAACCGGCCTTAGTCTGCCGGATAATCTTGGCGCCGAACAATGGCAGGAGGTCGGGCTCGCACTGGGTAATGCTCGGGGCGGGTTAATGTGGGCCATCGGAGATTGGTGGGCCTTTGGAGAACATCGCTATGGCGAGCGCGCGGCCATCGTCAACAGTGAGGATTGGGAAGGTCCAGGATTTCAGAGTTGCCGTGATGCCGCTACGGTTTGCCGTGCGTTTGAAACGTCGCGCCGGCGCGACATTCTTTCTTACGCCACACACAGAGAAATCGCTTCGATAGATGATGAAGAATGGCGCCTGAAAACGCTAGATTGGGTGGAAGAAAAACAGCCCAAGCGGGAGGTAATCAGGCAACGTGTTCGCGAAGTCAAATCCCACCTTGCCCAGGGCTGGACCCAGGACCAGGCAGAGCGCAAGGCGGCGGTTGAAAGCGGCATCTGTGTGGTAGCCACCATGCGCGACAAGACTGACGCCGCATTGCTTGCATGGGCCGAGGCCAGCGGACGGTTGGAGCGGATAGACCGTCAATCAGAGTGGGGAAATCCGTTCGAGATGCCCGTTGACGGTGATCGGGCCGAGGTCGTCGGCAAGTTCAGAATGTTCTATCTGCCGAATAAGCCTGGTTTATTGGCGAAGATGCCGACGCTGCGCGGCAAGGTTCTCGCATGTTGGTGTCATCCTGAAGAATGTCATGGGGATATCATCGCCGAGGTGGTCAACAGCGAAGGCGACGTCATAGAAATTGTGGAACGAATAGCCGATCGTGACGGGTGAGGCATCAATGATCCTTGATCAATTTGTCATGCTGGGAAAGACCGTTCCGGAATGTAACAGCGACGGTCGGCAGTTTGTTTGCACGGCCGGCTATGATCTCGAATTGCGCAAGCCGGTGCGGATCTACCCAATGGCGAGGCGAGATTGCCCAGCCCGTTGGTCGGTCTCAAGCATTCCTGTTGAGCGAAATCCGAAAGATAGCCGACCCGAAAGCTGGAAAATTAAAGGGGATCGCAGCTGTGGTCATCATGAACATATCAATACTGTTATCAGCAACGTTCAGAAGGCAATCGGTCCGGATAAACAGCGCGAAATCCTCAAAGCATTGGAAGTGAAGTCGCTGAAGCAAGCTAATGAAGAGCGCCGGTCGTTGGCTGTACTGTTTCCTGACGACATTCCATATCTCAAATTTGAGCCTGGTGACCAAGCACAGGTAGCGCCGACGCCAGACCTGTTTGGCAATGCTTCACACTTGCCTGTTGCACAGCGGTTCAACTGGCATCCGCGCCTTGAGTTTACCGACAGCGAAGGATTTAGTCATGACCTCATGTTGCGGGAGTGGGGATGCTACGAGTTGATGCGAAAACAAGGTGACGACTATACCCTTTACAATCTTGGGGAGGCGCTAAACCTGTCAACAGCCCCGCCGCTGTTGTGTGGAAACTTAAATCAGCACCGAAATTCGTGGCTTGTTATCTCAGCATTTACTGGGTCTGTTCACGCCCGTCCCACAGTAATCGAGCGTCAAGAATCACTGTTTGATTTTATTCCCGACGAGCTACATGGGCGAGTTGCTCGATGAGCGCAAAACAATCCACGCAATGGTTCTGGTCAGACTGGGCCGGCGATCTCGCCGTCCGCAGCCTGACGACGGCCGAGCGTGGCTTGTGGATTGATCTTCTAACACTGGCTGCAACTGGCAATCCTACCGGCTATGTCGTTGATGCAAGGGGAGAGCCTCTGCCATTGGAACAGATCGCACGATTTGCGAACTGCACCCTCGCGGAGTGTTCGAGCCTGATCGACGGCATACTGAAAAAGGGCGTTGCGAGCCGTGACCGCACCGGGCGGTTGCTCAACCGGCGTATGGTTCGAGACCTCGAACTATCCGTGAAAAGGAAGCGGGCGGGCTCAATTGGTGCCGCCTCTACCAAGTTGAAATGGCAAGCGTTATCCGGTTTGCCACAGCATTTGCCAGGGCACGTGCCACGGCAAACCGGGACGCGCGCCTTACCTAAAGAAAGAAATATAACTTCTACCTTTGTTGGTACCGCGCGCGAGGCTGCGCCTGTGGATAACTCTCCTGAAATCCCAGAAAACGACCCAAAACCCCCGCCTGAACCCGAGGAAACGCCGGTTGGCTCTCCAGCGAAGGGGACAAATCTGGCTGCATCTCCCGAACTTCTGGCAACTTTAGCGAGGAAATACCGATGACCGAAAAGCTGCAGAAAGTTTCCGTAATCCCGCCGGAAGAACCGGCGGGATCAGCGCCGTCGGTGACGCCGCTGGACATGCTCAACCGCGCCGTGGTGTCCGGCGCTGACATGGCCATGATCGAGAAGCTGATGGCCCTGCACGAACGCTGGGATGCCAACCAGGCACGGAAAGCGTTCGACGAGGCAGTTGCCGCAGCCAAGCGCGAGATCCCGCCGATCCAGCGCAACGTCGCCGGCCACAACGCCAAACGCTATGCCGACTTCGCGGCGATCGCCAAGGTTGTCGATCCGATCATCGGTGCGCATGGTCTGAGCTACCGGTTCCGCACCACGCAGAATGATCGGATCTCGGTGACCTGCATTCTCAGCCACAAGGCCGGCCACAGCGAAGAAACCACGCTCTCGGGACCGGCCGACACGTCGGGCAACAAAAACGCCATCCAGGCCATCGGCTCGACGCTGACCTACCTGCAACGCTATTCGCTGGTGCAGATGCTCGGACTTGCCGCCGGCAACGACGATGACGGCAAGGCGGCCGGCGACGGTGAGGCCATCACGCAGGAGCAGCTCGACAACCTGATTGATCTTGCCGACGAGGTGGGTGCCGACAAGGAAGCCTTCTGCAAGTATTTCAAGGTCGATGGCATGGCCAATATTGCGGCCAGGGACTTCGACCGCGCGGTGGCTGCGCTCAACAAAAAGAGGGCAAAATGAGCGAGGAAATCATCCAGGGATCGGACCAGTGGAAAGCCCTGCGTCTCGGCAAAGCCACCGCCTCCCGCATCGCCGACGTGGTGGCGCGCACCAAAAGCGGCTACGGCGCCAGCCGCGCCAACTATGCAGCGCAGATCATCGCCGAGCGACTGACCGGCCATCCCATTGAAAGCACATTCACGACGCCGGCGATGCAGCACGGCGTCGACACCGAGCCGGAAGCGCGCAACGCCTACCAGTTCTATCACGGCGTCACCGTCGAGCAGGTGGCGTTCGTTGAGCATCCAACGATCGCGGATGTCGGCTGCTCGCCGGACGGGCTGGTCGGCGACGACGGGCTGGTGGAAATCAAATGCCCGAACACAGCAACCCATCTGGAAACCCTGCTCGGCCAGTCCGTGCCTGGCAAATACGAAACCCAGATCCAGTTTCAGATGGCATGCACCGGCCGGCAATGGTGCGATTTCATCTCGTATGATCCACGGATGCCGGAACACATGCGGCTGTTCGTCAGGCGCATGTATCGCGACGATGCGATGATTGCCGAACTGGAAGCCGAGGTGATCGCGTTCCTCAAGGAAATCAAAAGCCGGATTGAGCAACTGGAAACCATCTACGGCGAGAAGGCGGCGGCAGCATGAAACGCGACGACGTGGTGAAAGCGATTGCAAACAGGTTTCGTGACGAGGATCGCCCTGACAACGAGGTGGATATCCGGACCTGGAACCTGGAGGACGATCTTGATGATTATTCCCAGGTATTCGAAAAGGCCGTTGTGAACTGTGCCAACAAGGCGCTTAAAATTGCGCTGGAGGAAGATGCGGATGTTGCCCTGGAAGGCACCACTGCAAGCAGCCTCGACCTGTACATAGTTACGCCGCTCGGTGCCTATGATGATTGCGACCATGGCCCGCGATGGAAAGTCAATTTCATGAAGATGGTGCGCCTTGAAATAGAGATGATCGAGATGTTTTCCCATGAGGGAGATTTCGGCAAGAAACTGTTGGCCATGCGAGACGCCATGAAAACCCTGGTCGCAGAAATGGACGAAATAATTCTGAAGTCGAAGACACCGGCATGAACGACGCCAAGCGAACCTGGTCCGAACTGCCAGCGGTCACGCAAGCCGCGCTGTGTTGCAAGGAACCGGTGTTCTGGGCATTCCTGCGGGAAAGCGGGTTCACGACACGGCAGATCGAAAACGAGGAGATGGCCGCCGAGGTGGTGCGCGCGGTCTGCGAGATCACATCCCGCCGCGACCTGGCCGAACCGTCGATCGCGCAGAGCATCTGGCGGGACATCGACAGCCTGTTTCAGGCGTGGAAGGCACGCGAACGATGACCGGCGCCTGGTACGTTGTCCTGACCGCCGCCCAGCAGGAAGTCTCGACCGTCTGGCGCCTTCACCAGCTCGGCCTGGAAATGTTCACCCCGGTGCTGCGCCGCAGGGTCCGCACCGGCCGGATCCACAAGGGCCGCGCCATTACCCGCCTGGTCGTTCGCCCAATGTTCCCGTCCTACGGGTTCGTGCGCGCTGGCGAGGCTGCTGGGGTCGATGCCGTGCTGGGGGTTCGTGGGGTACGGGACCTTCTCCGAAACGCACAGGGCGAGCCCGTAACGCTTCCTGATGCCGCTGTGATGGCGATCTACCATACCCAGCAACTGGAACTGGAGGAATTCACCGCCTCCCAACGCCGCGGCCGGAAGTTCCACACCAGTCTCAGGCCAGGCCAACAGGTCAGGGTCGATGACGGAGGTGTCTACTCGGGCATGATCGCAGACGTGGATCGCATCGACGCCAGAGGCCGGATCGAGGTTCTGTTCGGGATGATCCGCCACACGCTGCCGATCGACATGGTGATGGCGTCATGATTGACGATGAAAAAGAACAACTGAAGCTGGAATTATTAGGCGCAATAAAGGCGGTGTTCGATGGTGTGGCGGCTCCGGTGGATTGTTCTCCATGGTTTCGGCTGGATGCCGGCTTTGAAGGTGCGCCAGCCAACCCTAACCCCCTCACCATCGATATTTACGGTGACGGCGATTTTGATGAACCGTTTTATTCCGTGGTGGTGGCGGATGTGCTTGAACGCATGTTCGATATCCGAAGCGATAAAACCGGGAAATTGATCCCAGAGGAAACTGATTTCGAAAGTTTCCGCCTGATGCGGGATGAACTGCACAGGCTGGCCGACCTTATCGACAAGGCACTGGCGACGAGACAGGATTGATTGTCCATTAGGACAGGCTTGCATCCCCCGCTTCCCTACGTGTAGGTTCCTGCCCGTCCGGTATCACCCAGATGTGGTGCCTGCGTGGTCAGGGTTTCCCAGTTCAAGGCTGTGCCCAAGGGCTCTAAGCGCGAACCGGCCACACCAGCACCCATGCTGGACAAAACAGCATCCACAAGCTGGGTCTTTTCTATGAAATGCGATCCGTTCTACAAATCCAGGGAATGGGACATTGCACGCAGGCAATGCCTGCATGATTACGGTTGGCGCTGCTCCAACTGCGAAACATCGCTGGTCGGCCTCGGCAGAGGTGCTCACGTTCATCATCGAAAAGAATTGAAGCACTCGCCAGCATTGGCGACCGAACCATTGAACCTTCTTCCGTTATGCCGACCTTGCCACAACAAACTTGAACCCCGTACCGGCAAGACCTTGGAAAAGGTCAATCGTGCAAGACCTATCCTGCCAAAGCCAGGATGTCGGGTCATGCTGGTATGCGGTCCCGTCGGAAGCGGTAAGTCCAGTTACGTCGCTACCCACAAGGGACCGCACGACACCGTCCTGGACTTCGATGCCATCGCCAAAGAGCTAGGCTATGGGCATGATCGTGCCAGCATGGTGGGTAGTCACGTTGCGCAGGTACTGGATGAACGTAACAGGCGCATGCGTGCGCTGGTACGTGCAGATGCCGATCATGTGGCATGGGTCATCCTGCTCGCACCATCACCTACCTTGCGTGCATGGTGGTGCAGGCAACTGCATGTAGCACCTGATGACATGGTGCTGCTGATACCCACCAAGGATGAACTACGCAGACGCATACTGTCCGACCCTACCAGGGCCAAGGTCATACCACTGCACCTGATGCTGCTCGATCAATGGTTCGAACGTGAACAGGCCAACGACCCAGGCATGCTAAGTGGGAAGTGTGATGCGAACGGCTACCCTACCGATCCACTGCACCCATGGGCCGCAACGGCATGAAACAGGCGAGCCGCAACAGTGCTAGAAACACTGTTACGGCTCTAACCAAAATGATCGGGCGAGGATCAAGATGGCTATCTTTGATATTGTATTTCCTAAAGTCAAAAAACCAGAAGGATTTAGGTCTTTTGGTGCAAAACGCTCAGAAGGACAAAAGTTCAGACAGCGCAATGCAGTTAGAAATACCGATCTAGTCTGCAAACAATGCGGCTGTACGTTTAAGCCAAAGCGATCTGACCGAGTTACGTTCTGTTCAAAGAAATGTAGTTCCGCATCACTGGTTAAGCCTAAGCCTGTGGTGGTGAGGAAGTGCAATAAGTGTGGGGTTGCAGTAGGGCCAAGGCGGATGTTGTGTGCTGCATGTGTAGCACCAGCATATCAACTTAAGCCTAGACATACTGTTGAGTGTGCCGAGTGTTCTACCCCAATAGTAGGGGTGCGCAGTGGTACACGCTTCTGTCTCAAGTGCAGGAAGAAGCGAGCCAGGGCAGGCCAGGTACTGCTGCATGGCAAGGTCAAGAAGCACAGGCACCGAGCCCGCAAGTATGGTGTTGTCTATGAACCTATCAATCCCATTGCTGTATTCGAGCGTGATGGGTGGCGATGTCAGGTCTGTATGGTCAGGACACCACGCAGGCTAAGAGGAACACACAATCCAAGAGCACCTGAACTAGACCACAGGGTAGCCATGGCATCAGGTGGTTCCCATACTTGGGACAACGTTCAATGCTGTTGCCGCAAATGCAACATAGGCAAGAGTTCGAGCAAGATACTAGGCCAGCACAATCTATTCCCTAACCCATTGATTTAACTCGATAATCGGGGGGGATGGGAAAATCGCCCAGCCCCTGAAGGGGGGAGCGGCGGCCAAAATTTTCACACGCATTTAAAAAAAATCTTCGAAGGGATCGATGGGTAACACGACGGCTGTCCAGAAAGCGGCGCAACAAAGCATCGCGGACAAACGCAAGCGTATTCTGCCCTGGAAGCGGAAAGGCTTGTCTCGCGTTGATCGCGTGATTGCTTTTCTGGAATTTTTACCGATCACCAAAGGCATCAAGATCGGCAGCAACCTGAAGCTATTGCCGGGCCAACGGCGGTTCATCGAGGCTGTCTATGGGTCAAGCGAAGTCCGGCTGGCGGTGCGGTCTGAACCGCGCGGCAACGGCAAGACCGGGTTGGTGGCGGGATTGGCACTCTGTCATCTGCTCGGGCCAGAGGCCGAGGAACGTGGCGAGTGCTATTCGGCTGCAGTCAACCGGCAGCAATCGGCGCTGATGCATGACGAGATGGCGGCGATCATCGAGGCCGTCGATGAATTCGCAGCGGTGACCCGTATCCGCAGCGGCGGGCAGCGGCGCTGCATCGAAGTGACGGAAGGCCCCGGCAAGGGTTCCAAATACGAGGCACTGTCGTCCGATGCACGGCGAGGCCATGGTCTGGCACCGTCGTGGTGGGCCTATGACGAGATGGCGCAGACGCGGGATCGCAAGCTGTTCGATGCGCTGCGGACCGCGATGGGCAAGCGCAAACGCTGCCTCGGCATCATCCTGTCGACCCAGGCCGAGGATGACGAGCATCCGCTATCGCAACTGATCGATGACGGGTTGAGCGAAAAGGATCCGTCGATCATCATTGACCTGACGGCTGTTCCGACCGGCGCCGACGTATTCAACCATGACGTGATCCGCGCGGCCAACCCGGCGCTCGGTGTGTTCCTGGATGCCGAGACACTGTTCAAGGAAGCTGAGCAGGCGCGGCGCATGCCGTCGGCGGAAAGCGCGTTCCGCAATCTGCGCTGCAACCAGCGCATTGCGGCATCGGCGGATATGCTCTGCACGCCGGCGGTCTGGTCGCTCGGCAATGGTCCGGTCAGCGATGAAGTATTTACCGACGGCCGGCCGGTGTTCGGCGGGCTCGATCTGTCGGCACGGCTGGATCTGACGGCGCTGGTGCTGGCGGCCGAGGACGACCATCACCGCATTCATCTGAAGCCATTCGCCTGGACGCCGGAAAAAACCCTGCTGACCAGGACGCAGCGCGACGGTGCGCCGTATGATGCCTGGCACCGCGACGGACAACTCAACGCCACGCCGGGGCTGACGATCGACTATGACTATGTGCTGGCCGACATCGTGGCTGCCAGCAGCGGCATGAACCTGGTGCGGATTGCCTACGACAAGTGGAACATCATCCGTTTGATTTCCGACATGGCCCGGCTCGGCATCGTGCTGCCGCTGGAGGGGTTCGTACAGGGCTACAAGTCCTATTCGCCGGCCATCCGTGAATTCGAAGTGGCGGCGACGGAAGGCCGGCTGGTTCACGGCGGCCATCCTGTGTTGCGGTGGTGCATCTCGAATACCGTGCTGGTGCATGAGGCGGGCACGCCGCAGCAAAACCGCAAGCCAGAGAAGCGCCGCACCTATGGCCGCATCGACCTTGCGGTATCAACGCTGATGGCGATCGGGGCGATGAAGTGCGGCGAGACGACGCTGGACGTCGCAGCGATGATTGCGTGATCACGCCGCGGCACCGTCACATGCTGCTGGTCGCAGATCGTACCAGGGATGTCGACGTGATCGCCGGCGTAGTCGATAGCGTGATGGCCGAGGGCGTCACCGCAATCGAGGTCGAGACCGCGTTCCGCGACGGTGCGGCGCAGTCCTACCTGATAGTTGACAGCGACGATGTTTCGATCGTGCTTGGAATGCAGGAAATGCTCGCCGCCGTCGGCGAAGCCAACATGACGCCGGACCAGAACCGGCAAGCGTTAGCGGCTCTCTCCAGGGAATAATCAGATGCGATATGCCGTGAAATCGGCACCGCCTCCGGGTGGTGTTCCGAATACATTCGTTATGTCCGACGCCAGCATCGACCGGATGGGCGACGTGATCGAGCCGAAGGGCTGGATGCTCGATCATTTCAAGAGCCATCCGATCGCGCTGTTCAACCACGACACCGACCAGGTAATCGGCAAATGGGCCGACGTGCGCATCGAGGGCGGGCAGTTGCGCGGCGAACTTGAACTGGCCGAGGCTGGTACCTCGCCGTTGGTCGACACCGTGCGGGCTCTGGTTCGGCAGAACATCCTGCGCGCGGTGTCGGTTGGCTTCCGGCCGGTCGAAAAATCACCGCTCAACGAGGACGCCGACAAATATTACGGGCCGTTCCGTTTTACCAAATCAGAGTTGCTGGAGTGTTCGCTGGTATCCGTTCCTGCGAACCCCAACGCACTCTCCACCGTCAAATCGCTCAACCTTCCGGGCGACATCGTGGCCGAGGTTTTCTGCAAGCCTGCAGATGAAAACCGCAGCCGCACCACTGGCAAGTCTGCCAAATACCTCGCGCCACAGGGCACGAAAATGAAACCTCTCTCAGAGCGCATTGAACATGCGCAAATCGAATACAATGCCAACCAGGACCGCCTTCAGGAACTCGCCGAGCTGGATACGCTCGATGACACCGCGCAGGCGGAAATCGAGGAGCGGACGCTTAATCGCGACACCATCTCCAGGCAGATCGACACCTTGAAGAAGCTCGAAACCGGCCTCGCATCGCAGCGCGCCAGTTCCGAACAACGCATGCAGGCGCCGGCGATCATCCGCACGCCGCACGCATTGCGCAAACTCGATCCGCGCGACCACATCTATCGCGCCATGACCACGCACTTCATTGCCAAGATGCAGCAGAAGACCATCGAGGAAGTGCTGCGCGAACGCTATCCGGGCGACGAGGGTACCGGTGCGGTGCTGAAAACCGCTGTTGGTCCTGCTCTTACTACGCAGGCAACCTGGGCGGCTGAACTGGTTGGAACCGCTATTGCGGACTTCCTCAACCAGCTTCCGATCACCACGATCTACCCGCGTCTTTCTTCCAAGGGGATCAAGTTTACCTTTGGCCGGAACGGCACGATCCGGATACCTGGACGCTCGGCCACGCCGACCATCAACGGCTCATTCGTTGGTGAAGGCCAGCCGATCCCGGTGCGCAAGCTCGGGCTGACGGCTATCCCGCTGACGCCGAAGAAAATGGCGGTGATCAGCGAGTTCACCAGAGAGATGGCGCTGCATTCCACGCCGGCGATCGAGGGCGTGATCCGCCAGGCCATCAACGACGATACGGCGGTGGCGATCGACACCGTGCTGATCGACGCTGTGGCGGCCGATACCATCCGACCGGCCGGTCTACGCAATGGCGTATCCGGTCTGACGCCTTCGGTGGCTACCGCTGCGTTCGACAAGATGATTGCCGATATCAAGGCACTCATCGCGCCGATCGTTGCCGCCCGTGGCGGCCGCGACCTGGTGCTGCTCATGAACACCGCGCAATCGCTCTCGTTGTCCTGGGTGGTTACCCCGAACGGAGAGTTTGTGTTCGCGGACGTTCAGGACGGCACGCTTCGCAACCTGACGGTCATCACCTCGACCACCGTGCCCGCGGGCATGCTGATCATGCTGGACGCTTCCGAGTTCGCCAGCGTGACCGGTGACGCTCCCGAGTTTGATGTCTCCGACGTGGCAACCATCCACGAAGAAGACACCACGCCGCTGCCGATCGCGACGGGTGCCCAGGGTTCTGGCGTTCTCGCCACGCCGACACGGTCACTTTGGCAGACAGCCTCAATTGGTATTAGGATGATGGTGGACATGAACTGGACCATGCGGCGGACTTCGATGGTTAGCTGGATGACGGGAGTTACTTGGTAGTAGGACAAGATAAGTAGAACTGGACTATCGGCGGGGAGCATTTTGTTTCCCGCCAGTTTTTTAACCGATGGAGCCATGACATGGCAGACAAGCAACCCGATCTACCGACGCCGCCGAAGGGTGCCAGGATTCCGCCCGAGGCAGTAGCCGCCGCTTACGCACCGCGGGCCGCCGGCGAGGACGACGCCAGCGCGGAGGCTAACGCCAAGGTCGCCGCCGATATCGCAGCCAATGCATCGCGGCCGATCCCTGCCGAGCAACTGGTGACACAGCCTGTCGGGATGGAGGGCACCAGGGCGATGTGGGTCATCGTCGGGCCGTATCGTCATACCGTGCTGACGATGCCCGACGCGGAGGCCGAGGACGCCAAGGATAGTCACTGGGCGATTAATATGAGCGACATACCTTCTTCGTTTGATGCCGAAAACAACCCGCTTGTCGATCACGACCATGAATTGACCGACGAGGACCGCGCCTATGCGATAGAAGCGGCCAATGCCTGGGCGCAGGCGCAAGCCGACCCGGAAGAGCCCGACGAGCCTGCGCCGGAAGGTGAAACCGGGGACGCACGGCGGGAGCGTGAAATGCGCAATGAAGGCCGTCAGAAGCGCAATACGGAACGCCAGGCGAAGCGCAAGCCGCAGCGAAACGAGACCGACGAGCAGCGGCAGGCGCGCGAGAAGCGCAATAGCGACCATAACCAAAGGGCGATGCAAGGGGGCGCGCCGGCTGGTAATTACGAAACACGCGCGCCAGGCCGTCTGGCAAGGCCACAGCCCAAGACATGAACCTGCTGACCCGGATCACGGACGCCTTCCGCACCAAGGCTGCGGAGGGTGCCTACCGCGACGGTCCGTGGCTGACCATGGACGGCTGGCTGCCCGCGAGTGTCGGTAAATACATGAACTTCTGGCAGATGGGTTACGACCCGTCTGGCGGCGCCACGTCGGCAATGGTGGAAGCCTGCGTCTCGGCCTACGCACAGACGATCGCCATGTGCCCTGGCAGTCACTGGCGCGAGCAGGGCAATGGCGGGCGCGAGCGCATCACCACCTCGGCGCTGTCGCGGATCCTGCGGAGCCCGAACGATTACCAGACCATCAGCGATTTTTTATTGAATGCGGTGCGCTCGCTCTACCTCGACGGCAATGCCTACGCGCTGGCGCTGCGCAACGACCGGTTTGAGATATCGTCGCTGCACCTGATGCATCCGCGGCAATGCCAGCCACAGGTGATCGGCGGCGAGATCTACTACAAGCTCGGCGGCAACGACGTGATTGATGGCCGCATCGAGGCGCTCGAGCTCGACGAACTCAGCTATGTGCCGGCGCGCGACGTGCTGCACATCCGCCTTCATACGCCGCGTCATGTCCTGATCGGCGACACGCCGCTGACCGCGGCCGCACTGGCGGTCGGTGCCGGCAATGCCATGATGGCGCAATCGATCGCGTTCTATGGCAACCAGTCCAGGCCATCCGGTGTCCTGCAGACCGACATGGTGCTGACGCCGGAACAGGTCAACCAGTTGCGCGGCCGGTGGGACGAGCAGGCCAGGGGACTTGCGGCCGGCGGCACTCCGATCCTGACCTCGGGGCTGAAGTTCCAGCCGATCAGCGTTTCACAGGCCGACGCCCAGTTCGCCGAGGCGCAGAAGATGAGCGACCAGCAGATCGCCGCCGTGTTCCGGGTACCGCTGGCGATCATCGGCAGCGAGGCGCAGCCAATGGGCTCGACCGAAGCATTGATGAATTTCTGGATCGGCGGCGGCCTCGGCTTTGCCCTCAACCAGGTCGAGCTGGCGATCGACCGGCTGTTCGGGCTGTCCAAGGCGGTCGGCGAATATTCGGAACTCGACAGCTCGATCCTGCTGCGTTCGGCATTCAAGGACCGCATCGACGGCCTGGCCCGGGCGGTACAGGGCGGCATCTTCTCGCCGAATGAAGCCAGGGCACACGAAAGCCTGCCGGCGGCAAAAGACGGCAACGAACCCCGGGTACAGCAGCAGGTCGTCCCGTTGAGCGCATGGGACCAGGCGCTGACCAGGCCGGCGCCGGCGCCGGCATTGCCGCCGCCCGACGCCGAGGATCCCAAGGACGACAAGCCGGATCCGGAAGAGGCAAAAGCCTACGCGCGGTTCCTGTTACAGCGGACCATGGATAGCCATGCAGCTTGATCATAGCTCGATTATCGCCGCCGTCGGCGAGGTGCTGGCGACGGAACGCAATGCCAGGGTGGAGCTGGAAGCCAGGGTCGCGGAACTGATTGACGAGTACGGCAACCTGGTGCGGATGCCGGGGCCTGCCGGGGAGCCCGGCGAGCGGGGCCAGAACGGCGAGCGCGGGCCGGTGGGCGATCCCGGGCCGCGCGGGCTGGCGGGCGATATCGGGCCGCCTGGGCCGGCAGGGGAACCGGGACCGCAAGGCGAGCGCGGGCTGGATGCCTATCCCGGCGAGGCGCGGGGCCTCTGGGATGCGTCGGCGCAGTATCGGGCCATGGATGTGGTCAGCCACAACGGCAGCGAATGGCGGGCGGTGAAGGACGACCCCGGTGAACTGCCGGGGCCGGGCTGGATGCTGGGTGCCAAGGGGGTGCGGGGGCGGCCTGGGGAAAAGGGGCCGGCCGGCGAGCGCGGGGCCAGGGGCGAGCGCGGCGCCGACGGGATCGGGATCGAGGAAATGACGATTGCGGACGCCACGCTGATGTTGCTGCGCTCCGACGGCTCGGTGCTGTCCTGCGACCTGATGCCGGTGATCGAACGCTACTACCGCCAGGTGATGGCATGAGCGCGATCGCATCCACCGGGCTCGACCGCACCGTGCTGCCGGAAGCGTTGCTGCCGATCGTCAAAAGCCATCTTCGCGTCGACGGCACCTATGACGATGCCTACATCACCGACGCCATCAAGCGGGCCATCAACTGGTTTGAGCGGGTCACCAACGTATCGGTCAACCCGGTGACGTGGACCTGGTCGCCCGATGAAGCTAATTTTTGCGACAGTGTTGCAACGGTTCCGGTGTCGCCGGTGAACGATGTCACGGTTGATGTCGATGGCGACGTGACCGGAAACTACATGGTCGAGACCATGTCTACGCACGGCGTCGGCCTGTATTGCCTGGTCGGGCCATACGCCGCCGGCATGGCAGTCAGCATCCCGTCTGGTTATGCCGACGCCGACGAGCTCGACCCCGGCATTACCGACGCCATCCTGCGCTACACATCGCACCTGTACGAGAACCGCGAGATCCTGGTCGCCGGCACCGAGGCGCAATCGCCGGGCTGGATGACCGATGTCATCAGCACATACTGGTTCCCGAGGTGCTGATGCAGACCGTCTACTTCAACCGCGACTACCATTATTCGCTGCATCCGCGCCGCACGGTGCGGTTTCGCGCGGGGGTTACTTACGCTCGGGTGCTTGAAATCGCCGCGCGCGAAATCGAGCGCCAGGGAGCCGGCCGTATCGTTGCGACGCCTTCCGGTGATGCGGCCGGTTTCGACATCGTGGACGCAAGACATGCCTTCCGGCCTCGCAAGCGTTAGCGGCGCGGGCGACCTGCGCTATCGGGTGACGTTCGCCGAGCGCGACACCACGCAGGACGAGTATGGCAACGTGTCGGGCGGCTGGGTCGACCGCTTCACGGTGTCGGCCAACATCATTGCCAAGCTCGGCGGCGAGGCGGTGGACGCGGCGCGGCTGGCCGGCCGCCAGCCCGTCCTGATCCGGGTGCGCAAGTCGCCGGACACCAGGCTGATCACCACCGACTGGCGGGCGACCGACGGCGAGGGCCGAGAATATAATATCCGCACCGCGATCGACCCGCTGATCGGCGACAGCCGGCACGGGCTGTGGATCGAGATGATCGCCGAAACCGGGGTGGCGGTATGAGCTATTCCGATCCGGCGCTGGCGATGCAGAAAGGCACGTTGTCGATCATGAAGGCCGGCGAGACCGGCGCGCTGACCGGCGGGCGGATTTACGACGGCGTGCCCGGCAGCGCGGTCAAACCCTATGTGTCGTTCGGGCCGTTCCAGATGCTGCCCGAGCACGGCGACTGTCTCGATGGCGGCGAAGTGTTCATGACGCTCGACGGCTGGGCGGCCGGGCCGGACACCGTCCAGGTCAAGCAGCTCGGCGCCGCCATCGCGTCCGATCTCGACCGCGCCGAGATCGTCATCGACGGCCAGCGGCTGATCGAGCTCTCGATCGAGCAGATCCAGTACATGCGCGATCCCGACGGCATTACCGCGCACGCCGTGGTCACCGTGCACGCCTGGACCGAACCCACATGAGAGAAGTTTAGACCATGGTCTCATTCCGCGCCGGTCTGATCGCGCGCTCAGCTGCCGCTACCGGTCCAGTGATCGAAATCACCAATGCCAGCGTTTTGGAAAGCGCGGCTATTGGCACCACGATCACGACGCTGTCGGTGGCGGGAGGGACCGGTACTTATGTATTCACGCTGACCGACAGCGCCGGTGGCAAGTTCACCACCGCAGGCACCAATGGCACAAACCTGAACACCGCCGCGGCGCTGGATTACGAGACTGCGACCAACCACACCATAACGGTGTCAGCCACCAATGGCGGCGCGCCGATCACCCGCACGATCGTCATCACGGTGATTAACGTGGTCGAGGACACCACGCCGAACGCCTTCAGCTTCACCGACGTGACAGGGGCGGCGCTTTCCACTGTTACTGAAAGTAACACCATCACGGTCGCCGGGATCGACGGGCCGGCCACGATGACGATCACGGGTGGCGAATACTCAATCAACGGTGGCAGCTATGCCTCGACCTCGACCAGTGTCACGGCCGGGGCTACCGTCAAGGTGCGGGGCACGTCGTCAGCGTCGAACTCGACGGCGGTCAATGTCGTGCTGACGATTGGCGGCGTGTCCGACACCTTTACGATTACGACGCTTGCCGGTGCACCAGGCACCATTTCCACGCCGACCTTGATCTCGCTGACGACGGCTACCGATAGCGGCAGTTCATCCACCGACAACATCACAAATAACACAACGCCCGATCTCAACGTCGACTGGGGCGTTGATGTGCCGCTTGAAAACGATGTCATCGAGGTTCGCGTTGGTGGGGTCCTGCTCGTGTCGCACACGGTTACGGGCTACGAAGAGGGGACAGGAATTATCGCGTTGTCCACGCCACTCGCGAGTGGCAGCAATTCAGTGACCGTCACGCATAAGCGCGGGGCGTCCACCAGCAGTCCGTCAAACGCACTCGTCGTTGTGGTGGACCCGACAGCGCCGGTACTGACTTCGGCTGGTGGCGTGCTGCTCGCGCCGACGACGGCGACACTGTCGGTGACGACCAACGAAGCGAACGGCGTGCTGTACTACGTCGTTACGGGCAGCGCGACGTTCCCCACCGCTGCACAGGTCAAGGCGGGGCAGAACAATACCGGCGCGGCGGCGATCTATGCCGGATCGCAAACGATCTCCGCGACCGGCGCGAAGACTGCAACGGCGACCGGCATCACACCGGGCACGCGCTATGCCTATTACATGCATGAGGATCTGGCGGGCAACCAGTCCAGCGTCACTCAGGCGACATGGGTGCAGGCGGGGACGAGCATTACTTGGGACCCGGCGAGGAAGGTCGCTGCAATTACGTTGTCAGCCGACAAGCTGACGGGATCGATCTCAGCCAGTACGTTCTACGCAGGTATGCTCGGCAGCGGTAGCGGGCGGTCCACCGGCAAATACTATTTTGAATTGACCTTTGCCGCTATGAACCCTGACGGGCAAGGCGTCGGTTTTGGTAATGCCAGTGCAAATCTGGCTGCCCTTGGCGGCGGGCCTGACCTTAACAGTATTTGCTGGCGGGGAGCTGTCTACATAAACAGTTCCAACATCGCGACCATTCAGACATTTGCGCCCGGTAACACCGCAGCGATAGCCGTCGACCTCGATGCAAAGCTGATCTGGTTCCGGCACAATGCCAGTCTGAACTGGAATAACAACGCGGCAAACAATCCAGCGACAGGCGTCGGAGGCATCAGCTTTGCGACGTTGAATGCCGGGCCGTATTTCCCGATGACAACACTGGAAATAACTGGCGATACCTTTGTGGGGAATTTCGGGGACAGCGCCTATGCGATGACACCTCCAGCAGGCTTCGGGAACTGGTAGCATGAGCATCCTGAGTTTCGACACTCCCGCCAGACTGAACGCGAAATCGCCGTGGATGGCCGCGCCGGATATCATTGCATTTTCGAGAGACGATCCGCCGATCATTCCCGGCAACATCGAGACCGGGACGTTCAGCGGCAATGCCTATGGCACATGGTTTCAGCGGACCAATCCGGTCAGCGGCGTGCTGGAGTGGTGTATGCCAATCGGCATCAACCGCACCGAGGTGCGCTACTCCGACAAGCCTAATCCGCTGGGTTATCTCGACAAGATGGCGCTGCGCAACATCGCCAACTACACAGTGAGCGGCGCAACCAAGCAGGCTGTCTATTGTCGTGACGAGAGCATTGGACAAGGTGAGACACATTCGCCCGGCAGCGAGTACATGCTCACGCAGCGGCACACGATTTACATAAAATTGGCGGCGGTGCCGACGAACGGCGATGTCATTACGATTTCGAACAGCGCGCCAAAAACGTTCCTGCCCTTCACGTTCACCTACAACGACAAGATGATCCGCGCGAGCGGCATTCAGGTCAACATGGTGGGACAGCGTCCCAACGACACCCTGCGTTACGGATACCTCGCCATGCGTATTCCCGGCGGGGCCAACCAAGGCACTGTCGATTTCATCAACACCTACGGCAAGACCAGCTTCCAGATACTGAACAGCGCCAAGGCGACGGTGTACACCGGCAGCATCGTGCAACGTTGCAGTGCTGCAAAGGCCGTCGGGGAAGGCTATGACAACGGTATCGACGTCGCCGACATGTCGCATGGCTTCTCGGTGACGGGGATTTCCAAGGCCACGACGGCATTGGTGACGTGTGCCGGTCATGACTTCGTTGTCAACGACAGGGTGCGATTTGCTGGCATCAACGGCATGACGGAGATTTGTGATTTCGAATTAATCCCGCCGGGCGGCGAAGGGTACTGGATCGGACTGAAGGTAATCGCTCCCGTTACTGCGGGAGTGAGTTTCACAATCGATCTCAACACAACCGGCTACACGACATTTGCCAATACGACAAATTTCGCGACGGCGCTCGGCGGCATCAACAACAAAGTGTTCAAGTGTTTCAACACCAACCGCGCGGGCACGTTTGTGTTCGGGCTGGATTTCAGCGGTTGGACGCCATCCACCAGCGGGACGCATTACATCTACATTCCCGGCTACGGTATCAGCGACCCCTTTCTCATTCAGTCGAATGCGTGGGCGATTGCTGCGGGGAAGTCACATCAAGGCCTGTTCAATCTTCGGCTTGGCTGCGCGGTCAACTCCACTAACGGCTACTCGCGCGGTGTTGCAGTTGCCGACGGCGTCAATGGATGCACCAACTATCAGAGCAAGCTGGTCGCCACGTTCTGCTCGGAAGGCGGGTCGGCGTATTATCCTGCGGGGGGTACGATTGCCACTGCGGGCATGGGGGCATATGCCGATCATGGCACGCTGACGCTTTCCAGTATGACTTGTCCGGCGGGGACGGTGCTGGCTACGACCACTGTCCCGCACGGCATTCCGAACGGGACTGATTTTGCCATTCAGCCGATTGGCTTTACCCCTACTCTTTACAACACCGTTCAGGGTGGAAACTTTACCGCAGGCATCGCCCGCTCGACCGGGACGAACACGTTTACTTGGGACATGGGCGGTCAGGTCCTTGCTGCCGCCGATGTTTCGGTGGGCAAGGTTCTAACCGGTTTTGTTACATCGACACGAACCGGCACGAAGGCCGCCGTGCAGGACGCGGGCGACAACGACGACCTCGCTGTTGATCATTTTCCCGGCTATCATCTTCTCGCGCTGGCATTTCGTAATATCCCGCAAGCGTCGCGCGTCACGCCCTACACGGTGCCATTGTCAACGACGCTGCTAAACCCAACACTGTTTGCTGGCACCGACGACAAGCCGCCGCTGTTCCATGAGTTGTTCTGGTATGCCGATCAATACCGGCAGGGGCAGTTGGGAAGCGGCGCGGTATGGGGCGGCACGGGCTACGGGAAATTTGAGAGCCAGGTAGCTGATTATCCCGAGACCATCGACAAGTATCACGGGACGAATGCTTATGGCTCGTTGACGGGACAGACTGTCATGGCGTTCGCCTATGCGCCGGATCATCTGACCACGATGATGTACGCCGGTCTCGCCGCGCAGCTTGCACAGATTGCCTATGACTACGGCCTCACCACGCTGGGGGACACCTACAAGGCGTCGGCCATTGCCGCCTATGCGTGGGCGGACAGCCTCATGAATAATGTCACGACGCGAAACACTTACTACAACGGCACGCTCAACCTGCAAGCCAAAATGGGATGGACAACGACCCAGTATAATCAAGCCGTTCAAGTGCTCACTGATCGCGCGTTACCGGAGAAGTTTCATGCTGCTGCGTCGCTGTACCGCCTGCTTAACGGGCCGGTGTCGGGGCAGGCGTATGGCGACACCCTTGAAAAGAAAACGCTCAGCATCTTCGACCCGCTATCGTCGGTGGCCTTCGGTGGCTCCGGTTACGCCGTCAATGACTTCATTACAATAACAGCCACAGGCTCGACGGGCGTCGATATCAATGCAGTGGTGATGGTGACTGCCGTCAGCGGTGGTGTGATCACAGCCGCCCGGCAAGTCACCATAGGGCAGTACACGACAACCAAGGCAAACCCGATAGGACAGGGCAGCACGACTGGATCGGGGACGGGAGCAACGTTCAACTTCAGCTCCCTGCCGTTCTGGCAGTTGTATCTGGGCGCTACGCGAGGGTGTGTCGAGTATGCCGCCACTCCGGGGTGCAACGCGACGATCAAGGCGGCGATGGTGCTGCCCGCAAATTACGACAACGGAAACCCGGCAATCAACCTGAACTCCGCGATGGGCTACATGGGGATGTACTTCGATGTCGTCCCTGTTCCGGCGCGGATCGGTATGATGGATCTCGCCTCTCCTGAGAAAGCAATCACGGCGCATATGCTGTATGTCTTGGCAAACACAGCGGCTGCGCCGGGCGCGCGAAGCTCGAACTATCTGAAGATGATGCAGGCGGGCGCATCGGCCCAGATCGGGGCGAACTTCGCCAACAAATCATTCCAGACCGGGACCGGCTTCCGGTCGTTTACCGCCACGCTGCACGAAGACGCTTTCAAGTACGGCGCTCCGACGCCCGATGGCATTATTGCCTTCGGCTATCAGGGATACGCCAAGGCGCGCATGTTCAATAACTTTAGAGGTATCGGAGACGTCGGCGGAGATGGCACACTTCTCATGAACTCCGACAACACCAGCGGTCTTTACGAAGGGGCCGCCACACCGGGGTCAGCCAAGATGTGGAACCCGTGGCGGCTCGGCTCGTCGTTCTGGGAATGGCAGCCGGAAAACCGGCTGATCATTTACACGTCCGAGTTTGGCTTGATGGTTCAATGCAACACGATTTCCACGCAACTGTACCTGCACGGCTGGGACGGGAACACCTGAACCCGAATATCGACTGAAACTGCCTGACCACCACCAACCCCGTTCTCGATTTCGAGAGCGGGGTTTTTTCATTGGAGCAACGACAATGACCCAAGCCACCACCTATCCCTTCAGCAAGTTCCTGGTGAAGATCGGGGACGGAGCCGCGCCCGAGGTGTTCACTGATCCCTGTGGCCTGACCTCAAAAGGTTTCACGCGGACTGCCAACCTCAACGACACGAACATTCCCGACTGCGACGATCCCGATGCGCCGTCCTGGCTCGGCCGCGATGTCGTTTCGTACCAGGGCGCGATCGCCGGCGAGGGTGTCGTGGCGGAGGAGAGTTTTGCGACGTGGGAAGACTGGTGGAACGCCGGCGAAACCCGCAACGTTCGCATCGAACTTGGCAACCCTGTCGAATACGCCTGGATCATGCCGGCGAAATTGCAGGAATTCACCATCAACGCCGAGCGCGGCAACAAGGTGCAGATGTCGGTTGCCATCGTTTCCGACGGGGCCGTTGTTCCCGAGGTAATTCCATAATGTCGAGCGAGGACGGTTCGGTTACGCTCGAATTCGGCGGTGAGGAACACACGTTCCGCATCGCGTTCGGGCAATGGCGCGAACTGCAGGAGAGCATCAACAAGCACCGGCTCGAAATCGGTGAGCCAGTGCTGGGACCGATGGGCTTGTTGCGCGCCATGCTCGACGGCAACGCCTGGCCGCACGATGTGCGCGAGGTGATACGGCTTGGCCTCATCGGTGGCGGGATGAAAGCCGACCGCGCGCTCGTCCTGGTCAAGCGCCACGTCGAGGGTCGGGCCTATTTCAACAGCATGCCTGCCGCGCGCACCGTGCTGCAGTTCGCGATGTTCGGACCGCCTGACGACCCGGTGGGAAAAGAACCGACGCCGGCGACACCGGACGAGACGGCGAATTCGGACCCATCCGGTGCTCTGAATACTACGGGCTCGGTGCTGCAATAGGATTGAAGCCATGGGAAGTCGACCTCTGTTCGTTCTGGCAATTCGGCGCGGCGGTCGATGGCTGGAACAGGGTACACGGCGCTGAGCCGAAACCGGAAGCACCGAGCGATGCGGAATTCGATGCGATGGTCGAGGCATCCGCCGAGGCTGAGGCGCACAAGGGTCTGATGAATGGCAAGGGCACCTAACAAGAGCGTCATGGCGTTTCGCAAGCTGACGGTGGATCTGCAGCGCGACATCTATGCCGACGCGCTCGCCGAGCTCAACGCGCAAGCAGCGTCCCTGGTCGGCGTGATGGCATCCGCGGTGAAGCATGGGCCGACCGGCGAGCTCGCCAAATCCCTGCGCATCGAACCAGGCAAAAAATCAACTGTCGTGGTCATCAAGGCCGGCGGGCCGACCACGACGCGCCAGGGCGGCGGCGGCAAATCCTATGACTACGCACGCGCGGTCGAATTCGGCACCGAGCACGTCGCCGCGCAACCGTTCTTTTTTCCTAGTTACCGCCTGATGAAAAAGTCAATGCGCTCGGCGATGCGGCGCAAGATCACCAAACGCATCAAAGAATATTCAGCAGAGTAACCCATGGCAGACACCGCAGCCCTAGTCGTCGCGCTCTCGGCGCAACTGACCAAATTTGAAAAGGATATGCAGAAGGCCGGCATCATGGCCGAGAAGGCGGCCAGCGATGTCGAGGACAAGTTCTCGAAAATCAACCCGTCAATCAAAACGTCGTTCCTCGGAAATTTCTTCGCGAACGTAGTCGACAAGGCTATTAACGCCGCGGCCGAGGCGATGCGCAAATTGATCGACCGGTTTAGTGATCTGCAAAAAACCGCCGAATATGCCGGCACATCGCTGCAATGGCTGTATGGCGTGCAAGCGGCCGGCGCGAAAGCCGGGGCCTCGATCGAGGACATGAACAAGGCGGTTGCCGCGCTCGCCGAACAACTCGACACCATGAAACGCGGCGGCGAGAATTCGCTCACCAAACTGTTCGACGCCAACCCGCAATTTCTCAAGGGCATGAACCGCGAAGCTATGACGCTCACCGACACTATGCGAGTGGTCGGCAACATCATCGCAAACCTTGACAACCAGGTGCAAAAGGTTCGGGTTGCCGAGGCACTCGGCATGCCGGCCGGCGCGGTTCAGGCACTCAAGGATGGCGGCGACGCATTCGTGAAGATGTCCCAAGCCGCCGCCGCCGCCGCGCCAAACATCGACAACGCGGTCGAGGCAACCAGGAAACTAAAAGATACCTGGGCGGCGTGGATCAAAGACCTCGGCAGCGATTGGGCGGAAAAGGCGCTTGAGGGTTTCAAGAAACTCGCCGCAGTCGCGCTGGCAATTACAGAATGGGAACAGTCGCTGTTTCATGGCGGCCCGTTAGAGGCGGCATCGGGGCGCGAGCTCGCGCGGTGGCAGGAAATCAACCGCATCCTCAACGAGAGCAAAAAGTCGGTGACCTCGGGACTGACACAGGTCGAGGTCACCGGCGGCAAGGGCAAAGCCAAAGACCCGTTTGGGCTCGGCGGCGGCGGCGCCAAGGAGGCCGACGAATTCGAGCGCGCCAACGACCAGATCACCAAGCACATCGCGCTGATGAATGCCGACACCAAGGCGGCCGGCGCGAACGTCTATGAAAAGGAACGCTTGCGCGCCGAGGCGGCGCTGATGGAAGGGATGCGGCGCAAGCTCAATCTCGCCGAGGGTGAGGCCATTACGCTGACGGCAGAACAGACCGCGAGGATTGCGGCGCAAGCCGACGCCGCCGGTCGCGCGGCGCAAGCACTCGCCGAGGCAACCTTCAAGGTCGGGCAAATCAACGCGGCGAGCCAGCAACTCGGCTCGGCGATTTCCTCCGCGTTTGCCGATGCCATCGTCGAGGGCAAAAAACTCAACGAGGTGCTGGACAGCCTGGTCAAGACCTTGCTCAAGGCGGCGATCAATTCGAGCATCATGAGCCTGTTCACGCCAGGCGCCGGTGGCGGCACGGCGCCGTTTGCGAAAATGCTTGGCTTTGCCGGTGGCACCAACTCGGCGCCGGGCGGCATGGCGCTGGTCGGCGAGCGCGGTCCCGAGATTGTCAATCTGCCGCGCGGCTCGCAAGTGATCCCCAATAATGTCGCGCGCAATATGGGCGCGGGCGGCGACACTCAATATTACAATTTCAACGTTGCCGGCGATGTCTCGCAATCGACCATCGACCGGCTGCAGCAGGCGGTGGTCGCCGCGCACCGCAAGGCCGATGGGCTGGCCAGGGTGGTGACCTCGACGCGGCGGCTGCAGGCAACGGGGGTAGGATGACGACATCGGATTTCCCGCGCGGCCTGCTCCGCGAGCGGTCGCATTCCTGGAACCTGGTCGGCGTTGCCACCACGCCGGGACAGAACGCGCAGAACGTGGCCCCGATCATCCGCAGCGATGGCGGCGGGTTCTGGTCTTGCGTCATGAGCGACGTGTCGCTGTCCGGGGTCAAGGGCGTCAAGGCGCATGACCGGCAGCGGCAGCGCATCGCCACGCTGCTGTGGCGCGCGGTGCGCCAGATCTGCGACGGCGGCGTCAATAACATCGTGGTGCCGCGCAACGACGCCCTGTTTCGGCCGTGGCCGTTCCAGGCCACATCCGGGGGAGTTGCCGGTGGTCCTGCCGGCGTTCCGCATAGCGACCTCGCGATGTTTTCCGATGACGCCGGTTATTACCAGTCGATGATCGACGTCACGGTTGCCGCCGATGCGGCGTTGCGCGCCACTGGCCTGGCGATCCAGTTGAACTGGTGCGGCGGCCTGATGGGCGGTGAAAGCTTTTCCATCCAGCATCCGACGTTCGGCTGGCGGCTCTACGAGATCGCCACCGTCACCTATGACAGCGATACAGCGGCGCGCATTACCTTCATGCCGCCGCTGCGCGAGGCGGTCAGCGTTGGTACCCCGCTGGAATTCGACCGGCCGCGTTGCGTGATGAGGCTGGCGCGCACCAGTTCGATGGACCTCACTGTGCAGCCCTGGACATTCAACAACGCCAGCGTCGATTTTATCGAGGCACCGCCGCAATGACGTTAAACGATGATGAACTCGCGGCGCTGCAAAGTGGAGCTACCAGGATCGGAGTATTTTTCCGGCTCGATACTGATCCGATCGTGCGGATATGGCTCGGCTTTGGCGACATTGCGTCAGGCGTCAATACCTATGATCCCTCGGGTGCGCTGTATCACGGCTTTGGCGAAATCCAGAACCTGCCGGTGTTTCGGCAATTGATCAACGGTTCGGCCGAGCGGGTTGATTTTACTATTTCAGGTGTGAGCGGCGAAATTCTTTCGGTTGCTTCCGGCGGCGATCCTGACCAGGTCAAGGGCAAACGGGTGGCGTTCGGGTTTGCACTCATGGATCAAGCCTGGGTCATGCTCGGCGCTGTGAAATGGTGCGCCAATTATACCGCGGATTATCTCGCGATCGAGCAGGCGCTGACCGGCGACCCGGCGCAGCCGGTCGTGCGCACTATCAGGTTGTCGTGCGGCACGCTGTTGACGGCGCGGCGGCGGCCGGCACTGTCGTATTTTTCTGACCAGGATCAGAGATCGCGTTCGCCGGGTGACCGGTTCTGCGAACGAACGCCGATCTATTGCACGGGGTTCAATAAGTCATGGCCGACCTTCCCAGCTTGAGCGATTACCTGGCCGCGATGGCGGGCAGGCGCTGGCGGCCGGGCGTGCTCGACTGCGGCGTGTTCATGGCCGACTGGGTGTGCGCGGTCACCGGCATCGATCCGATCGCCGACGTGCGCGGCAGCTATACCACCGAGCGGCAGTTCTTGCGCATCCTGCGCCGGGAAGGCGGCTTTGAACAATCCTGTGCCCGTCGGCTTGCTGCTGTCGGCTATGTCGAGACTTCGCGGCCTGGCGCCGGCGACATTGTCACGGTGCTGGCGCCGTATGCGGTCAGGCGCGGAAAAATACAACAACGGCCGACCGGCGCAATCGGCGTCGACCAAACGCGGCGGGCGGTGATGACATCGGATCTCGGCCTGGTGATTGCGCCGCTGCCAACGCGCAGGGCTTTTACATATGGCTGAAACCGTTGGGCTGTTGATCATAGGTGCCGCAGGCGCCGGCGAGATCGGCGGCATCGCCGGCCTAGGCACGCTTGCCGGCACCACGGTTGCCGGCTTCAGCCTGGCCTCGGTGGTCGGCGCCACCGCAATTATCGGCGTCTCGATCGGGTTGCAATATGCGCTGTCAAAGCCGCAGGTGCCGAAACCGGAGCAGGGATCGCAGGCGCTGAAACAATCGGTACCGCCGCGTATTCGCGGTTATGGCACTAATCGGCTGGCTGGCTATTACATGCTGTTTGAGGCGGGCGGATCGCCCCCGGCGGTTTCCTACGACGTGGTGGCGTTTCACTCAGGGTCGATTACCTCGATCGGCAATATCTATTTGTCGGACGATCCGGTGTTTCTCAATATTGATATCAACTCAGGTGGCACTGCCACCGTCACCGGCACCGGCGCCGGCGACGAGCGGTATGTCGGTCTGGTCCTGATCGAGGCGCGGCTCGGAGCGGCATCACAGGCGCCATTGAATATGTTGACCACCGATCCCCGAATTTCAGATGTGTGGACCCCGGCGCATCGCGGCGACGGTATCGCCTATGTTGGCCTGGCGTGCGCAGGCATGCCTGATGCGTCTGTATTTACAAGAGTCTATCCGCGCAACAAGCCGGAAATTTCGGTGGTGGCAAACTGTTCGCCATGCCTGGACCGGCGTGATGGCCTGGTGAAATTTACCACCAACCCGGTAATACAGTTGATGGACTATCTGACCCGCGTCGACGGCGGCATGGGGCTGGATTATGACACCGCGATTGCGCCGAACCTTTCGCAATGGCTCAACGAGGCTAATGTCTGCGACGAGGTGGTGGCGACCGCTAGCGGTGCGCTCGAGCCGCGTTACGCCTCACATGGCTGGTTTGAATTCGGCAATGCGCCAGAGAACGTCATCGGCTCGTTGCTGACGACCTGCGACGGCTGGCTTGCCGAGGCCGGCGACGGTTCATTGACATTGACGGTGGGAAACTATCGAGAGCCGACTGAGCCGCCGCTGACCGAAAAGCACATCATGGGGTTTGCGCTCAATTACGGCCAGGCCGACGAGGAACTGGTCAACCAGCTGGACATCACGTTTACCGATCCGTCCGCGCGCTACGTCTCGGTGCAGACCGAACCCTGGCGCGACGAGGAAATGATCTCACAGGCCGGCATCGTGCGCGCCAAAACAATGGACCTGACCTGGGTTCAATCCAACTCGCAGGCGCAACGGCTTGCCGATCGCGCCATGCAGCGGCTCAACGCATTGATGACCGGCAGTTTCACCACAACGCTTTATGGCCTGCGATATCTCGGCAAGCGATGGGTCAAGCTGCAGTATCCGTTCATCTCTGGCTTGCAGGATTGCGTGGTCGAAATCCAGGGCGCCGAGGTGGATTTGCTGGGCGGTACGATCGTCTGGCAGTTCCTGCGCATCCAGCCTGATTTTATCGAAGCCTACGACCCGGAGACGGACGAGGGTGCGCCGCCGGTGGTACCGCCGATCGCCAACACCGCAGCGCTGCTGCACGAGGATGCTTCGTTCTATATCCGCGAGCACAATTCCACGTATATCCGCGAGGACGCATGACCGGCAAGATAAGCGAAGATCCCGACCGGACACCTGACGGATCGGAAAAGATTGCCGCCGCCGCCGCCGGTAGCAACTGGGGCATTCTCCTCAGCACGATTGCGGCCTGGCTGGCATCGCTGCCGCAAACGCTGACCGGCAAGAGCATCAGCGCCGGCAGCAATACCATTTCCAGTCTTGTGACAACCAACTTTGCGGCCGGCGTCATCGACGCCGACGTGACGCTGGCGGCCAACAGTGACTTGAAAATTGCCACGCAAAAGGCGGCCAAGGCTTATGTGGACGCACACATCGGTAGCGGTGGCGTGACGCCTGCTGCCCTGACGCGAGCCAGCGATACCAACGTCACCCTGACGCTGGGCGGCACGCCCAGCATTGCGCTGTTGCAGGCAACCAGCATCACGGTGGGATGGAACGGGACACTGGCGCCGGCCCGCGGCGGGTTTGGCGCGGACATCAGCGCGCAGTCGGGTGTTCCGCTGTTTGCGTCTGGCGTTCCGACATTTACGGCGACAAACGGCACAGGCAACTTCGTTCGTGCCACGTCGCCTACACTGGTGACGCCTAATATCGGCGTTGCGACAGCCAACAATGTCAACGTCACAAGCTCTGCCATTCCGGCCAATGGCATGTATTTGCCCGCCAGCAATGTGGCGGGGCTTAGTTCCAACTCAACCGGCATGTTCCAGATTTCACAGCCGGGAGGCCTGGGGAGGGCGGGCGCTTTTTGTTTTCTCCTGATAGCGACAGGTGGCAATGTCGTTGCCTTCAGGGGGCCAGGTACAACCGGGCTAGCGGGCGCGTTTGATTTCTGCACGTCGGCCGATATTCAGTGCGGCTCCATCAACATCGATCAGAGCGCGCATACCACAACTTTCAATACATCGTCAGACGAGCGCGGGAAAACCTACCGCCAGCCGCTGGCGCTGGAGGACGCGCGTGACACGATTTGCGCCCTCCAGGTGTGGGACCACGATGATGAGCGCAATTTGATCCAGGGCGTCGGGTTGCTGGCGCAAGAGGCCTATTCAGTGCTGCCCCGCATGGTTACGCAGGGGGACAGCAACGAAGGGCTGGAGTTGAGTAGCTCAACCACGGAATTATGGATGACCGACTTAAGCAAGGCCGTCCCCTATCTGATCGCGCACTGCCAATTGTTGCAGCAAGAAATTGACGCGCTGAAAGCTCAAGTAACAACCGAGAAGGTAGCTCTACAATGACGCAGACAGCGGCCGAGGTTTATCGCGATTACGAAACCACAGGCGTTCCGGCGAGTGGCCCGCACAAGCCGATCAAGGCGGAAATTCGCGCGTTGCTCGGCATGTATGAGTCGCTGTTCGGTTCGGTTGGCCTCGGCTATGCGACGCGGGCGCTGCTGTATGCCGACCTTAACCACGCCGCCAACACGCTGGCGATCGTCTACGCCGACCCGAACCCGGCCTATAACGGCATCTACCAGAAATCCGGCGCCAGCGGTTCGGGTTCGTGGGCGCGCGTCGGCGATACCCCGAACGATGTCATTCGCCTTACCGTCACCGGAGGCACCGCCAATAACATCCTGGCGACCTCGTTCGAAACCCCGACTGTTCCCGGCGACAAGCTCTATCTGCTGACGCCGACGATTGCCAATACCGGACCGACCACGATCAACGTCAATGGATCAGGCGCTTTCGAAATACGAAACGCGCTCGGGGCATCGCTTGCCGCCAATACGCTGTTGCCCAACATTCCGGTGCTGATGGTGTGGCAGGTCGACCACTATCACGTCATGGTTTCGATGCCGGTGGATGCCACCGGTGTTCTTGATGACGTGCTGGCTGCTGCCGATGCGGCGCAGGATTCTGCCGATGCGGCAGCGGCGGCAGCGGCTGCGCTTGGCAATCAGGTGCACCAGTACGACACCCGCGCGCAGGCAATAGCGGCGACTATTCCGGTCGGCGTCAAGGCCATCAAAATCACGCGGTTCGCGACGACATCTCCGCTGGCATATGCAACATATATCCCGGTCGGCGCGGGCGGCGGCCCGATGGCATTCCAGGAAGCAGGCGGCCATTGGTGGCAACTCGACATGAGCGGGCCGACCACCGACGCGGCGTGGTTCGGGGTTGACGGCCTGGGCGCCGACTATACCGCGGCGTTGCAAGCCATCATCGACGCGCTGCCCGCAGAAGGCGGCGAGATCATTCTGCAAGGCCGTGTGAATTTCACAACGCTTGATCTGCATGGCAAGGATTTTATCAGGTTCAGGGGCGTTCAGGGTGCCGGGCAGGGAGCGGGCGCGGATCAGCGGGCGATGTTCTACTCCACGGCGGGGGCCATAGGTGCCGACAATCCGGCGATCAATTGCCGAGGCACTAACAACGCCAGTTTTCACGGGTTGCAGATGGGTAATCTGAACAGCGCGTTCAATGGAACGTTTATAAGCTACGGCAGCAGTGCCGTGGTCACGCCCGGCACCGACGCTATTTTCATGTGCATTGAGGACTGTACGCTTTTTTCCTACGGCGCGTCGTCGGTTCTGCTCGAACTTCACGGCGCGACAGACGGACGTTTTATCGGGGTTCATTTTTTCGGTCCTGGCATTCACGTTCACATGCAGCAGATTGCAGCCGTTGGGTTCGTCAACGGTCATGTGTTCATCAATTGCATCTTTCGCCCCGGCACGCAGCATCCGATCAACGGATCGTGCGAAGCTGTCAGTTTTGTTGGATGTGTGTTCGAGGCGGGGACTGACTTAAAGCCGTGGGGCATTATCACCAGTTCAAGTCAGCCGTTTTTTGGTCTTACTATTTCCGGATGCTGGTGGGGCGATGCGTCCGCCGCCGGCGAATGGATCGTCGCTCAATGGGGCAGCGGTCTGACGATTACAGGTAATCGTTTCGGCGGCAGCGCAGGCTCGATTGCCATCGACATCGGCGGTGCAGGCTTGGTGAGTGGCGACCCCCAACAAAGAGGGGTTCGCGGCGTTCATATCTGCGGCAATTTCTTCGAGTCGTTCGCTGCTGCCATTAACTTTTCCGGCGCGATCGCCAACAAGACCAATGTCAGGGGCGCGGTGGTTGGAGGCAATAGCATCACGACCGGGGCTCTATTAGCCAATTCCAGCA
>Ga0307294_10000026_pt1 | contig 36012 bp, 41 predicted proteins | sample ER_DNA_151_FD_194468 | JGI IMG/M metagenome (GOLD analysis project Ga0307294, IMG submission 194468) | Bulk soil microbial communities from the East River watershed near Crested Butte, Colorado, United States - ER_DNA_151 | ecosystem: Environmental > Terrestrial > Soil > Floodplain | place... | reverse complement strand
CAGTTCCGCGAGACCGACCGCGCGCTGCCGGACTACGACGGCCACCATGTGCAGATGTACATCACGAATTTTTCCGGTCCCTACCGCCGGCTGCTGGATCGCGGCCTCGTCTCCCAGGAAGACAACCCGTACCAATACCGCTTTCGCGATATCGTAGATCTCAGGGATGGCAGGCACCTGTTTACGGTGGAGCACGAAGTGCGTAGCGCCACTCACCCGATGTACCTGCGGCCGCTGGTCAACCGCAATCCGGCCTCGACCAACCAGACCTACGCGCACGGTCACGACCAATGGGATTGGGCGATGGGACCGGACCAGTACGACGGAAGATGAGAGAAGAATGCTTCCGTCGCAACGCGACCTGTTCGATATCCCGCGCGAGGTCTGTTATCTGAATTCGGCATCCTACAGTCCACTGCCGCTGAAAACCCAGCAGGCCGCCCATGCCGCCGTGGGGCGCAAGGGGCAGCCCTGGAGGCTCGACGCCGGTTTTGCCGGCCGCCAGCACGACCGCGCACGTATCGCCGCCGCCCGGCTGATCGGCGCCGATCCCGCCGACATCGCGCTGATCCCCTCGATCAGCTACGGCGTGGCGACGGCGGCCAAGCTGCTGACGATTCCGCGCGGCGGGCGCGTCATCGTGCTGGAAAACGATCATTCCTCGCCGGTGCTGGAATGGCAGACCCGCGCCGGCGCACAGGGCTTTACCGTCGAGACGGTCCGTCAGCCCGGCGATGGCGACTGGACCTCGGCGGTGCTCGCCTGCATCGAACGTCCCGGCGCGCCGGCGGTATCGCTCGCATCGATCTCGTCGGTGCACTGGTCCGACGGCGGGCTGATCGACCTTGAAAATGTAGCGGCGGCGCTGCGCCGCCACGGCGCGCTGTTTCTGATCGACGCGACGCAAAGCGCGGGCGTTCTGCCGCTCGACGTCCGGCAGCTCGATCCTGACTTCGTGATCTTCCCGACCTACAAATGGCTGCTCGGCCCCTACGGCTGGGCCTTTCTCTACATCGCAAAACGCCATCAGGACGGCACGCCGCTGGAGCAGACGTCGGCCGGCCGCCGCGATGTGCGCGCCGAGAACGCGGTTTATTTCACCGACACCAGCTACGTCGGCGATGCCAGCCGCTTCGACATGGGCGAGCGCGATCATTTCATCGCACTGGAGATGGCCGCGATCGGCATGGAAATGATCGCCGAATGGGGCGCAGCAGCCATTGCGCAACGCCTCGCGATGCTGACCGAGCGGATCGCGGAAGGTGTGCGCGGTTTCGACGTCAGCATGCCGGAGCGCCGCTTGCGGGCGCCGCATATCTTGAGTCTCGGCTTCAAGGACGGGACGGCAAAAGCACTGGTCGAGCGGCTCGCCACCGAGGGCATTTACGTGGCGCCGCGGCTCGGCCGCATGCGCGTTTCACCCCACGTCTTCAACGACGAGGCCGATGCGGACCGTTTTGTACAGGCGCTGGGCCTAAAGCTGCGCGGCTAGGCCGCCGACTTATCCGGACAGCTTCGCAATTTTTTCGCGTTTACTTCCGCTCGAGATGCCACGCGCCGTCCCAGTCCTCGCCGGGCGGGGCCGCGGTCAGCCTCTCGATACGCTCGACGAACGCCAGCGACGGTCCGTCACCCGGCATGGCCCGCAGCGCCGCTTCGAAGGCCGCGCGCGCCTCGTCCCAGCGCTGCGCCCGGTAGGCGGCAAGCCCTTCGGCGAAGCGGGCGCGTAATTCGAGCTGTGCCGGCGTCAACTCACCCTTCAGCCCCATGATTTCGAAGACCGCCTGCGGCCGGGTCTGGCCGAGCGTGACGACCCGGTCGATTTCGCGCGCCTCGATCGCGTCGGAGGCACCATCGATCGTCGCCTCGGACACCAGGATGCGGCCGCCATACTCCTTGTTGGCGCCCTCCAGCCGCGACGCCAGGTTCACGGTGTCGCCCATCACGGTGTAGCTCATCATCAACTCGGAACCGATGCTGCCGACCAGCACTTCACCGGTCGCAATGCCGATGCGCAAATCGAACGTGTTGGGCAGCGCCCGGACCCCGAGCAGTTCGGGAAGTTCCTCCCGCAATTGCGGCACCAGCCGCAACATTTCCAGTGCCGCCAGGCTCGCCAGTTGCGCCTGCTCGTCGGCGGCGGCGAAGGGCGGTCCCCAATAGGCCATGATGGCGTCGCCGATATACTTGTCGATCACGCCCTGATGTGCGCGGATCGGCGCCGACATCGTTGAAAAATAGCGATTCATGACCTTGACCAGCCCCTGCGGCGTCATTCCCTCGCTGGCGCTGGTAAATCCCCTCACGTCGCAGAACAGCACGGTCATGACGCGCCGCTCGCCTTCGGCCGCCAGCGCCGGCCCCGCGATCAGGCCTTCGACCACGCGGGGATCGACATATTTGCCAAACGTCTCGCGCAGCCGCTCCTTGAGCCGCAACTGCTCGACCATCTGGTTGAATGCGGTCGTCAGGTGGCCGATTTCGTCGCGCGAGGTGGCGACGATCGTTCCGTGGAGATTGCCCGCCTCGACTGCTCTCGCGCCTTCCAGCAAGCGCCGCACCGGACGGGTGACGCCGGTGCTGACCAGGGCTGCGAACACCAGGCCGAAGATGGCGGCAAGCGCCGTCAACACGAAGGAGATCAGCATCACCTGCTGCTGTTTTTCCACCGTGACGTTGGCGTCCCTGCGCAGCAGCGCCAGCATATCCGCTCGAACGCCGTCGAGCTTCTTGTTGAGTTCATCGCGAAGCTCGTCGACGCGTTCAATTTCCTCGTCAAGCGCCTTCTCGTCGCCGCTATCGAGCGCCGCCAGCAGGCGCCTGGTTTCCGCATCGAGTTGGCGGCGGGTATCCTCGTTGATGGCGTCGATCCGGGTCTCGAATTGACTGAGCGTCGATATCTCGCCGAGCGCCGGCCCCTTCGCGATCAGCCCCCGGATCAAGGCGCGCGCGGCCAGGATTTCCAGTTCGACCTGTCCGCCAAGCGATTCGTAGCGGTCGCGCAGCGCCGCCTGCCGGCTGCTGTCGTCCGGTGACTGCAGCTTGTCGATGACAATCCGGCGTATCGTCAGCCCCCGCTCCAGCGAACGGATATTGGCGCGCGCCAGGTCCCCATAGGCCGGCACGTAGCTGTACGCGAACTCCTCGATGCGGGTCCCGACCTGCATCACCAGCGCCACGGTCCAGACCGCGGTAATGACCATCAACGCGACAAGCATCACCGCGATCGCCATGATCTTTTTTCTGATCGACAGTCTGAACACGGGATACCTTTTCGGACTTGCGGGTAAGTCAGCATATATCCGGGAAGTGGCGGCGGCGATATGCGCCGGTTGGGCGCGGGCAGGATCGAGCCCAGCTTCGTCATTACGACGTTGACATGGATCAATCCTGGCGATCGTGGAAGACTTCAACATCAAGGCTCAACCGAACCGGGAAAACCGCATGCCATTGGCCGCCATTGGAGGTGGTGCCGCCCTCCCAGCCCCTGCGCGAGAGAAGCGGAGACGAACCCGCAACGGCATCGCAGTTTTGACGACGGTTTGCGCCGTTCTCGCGCTGGCCGCCCTACCGGCCCAGGCGGCAAGCCGTGCCAGCGCGGAAGATCTCGCCGCCTGCAAGGCCCTTTCCGACCACGCAGCCGAGCTTATTCGCGCCGGCCAGACCGTCATGAGCACCCGCGCGCAGCTTCGACGTTGCGTCAGGATACAGCGCGCCGAGCGGCGGCGCGCGGGCCAGCCGGCAGAGATCGGGGGAGGCGCACGATGAATCCTTTGCTGCGAGAGATCCGCCACAATCCCCTGCTCTGGTTACTGGCGTTTGTGCCGGTACTGCTCGTGGCTCACAAGCTAAAGCCAGAGGCGCACACGCTGCACTTTGTGCTGTCCGTCCTGGCCATCGTCCCGCTCGCCGCGTTGCTCAGTCACGCCACCGAATCCGTGGCGGCCAAGACCGGCGACACGGTTGGCGGCCTGCTCAACGCCACGCTCGGAAATCTGACCGAACTTGTCATCGCACTCACTGCGTTGCACGCCGGGCAACATACCCTGGTGAAGGCATCCATCGCCGGGGCGATCGTCACCAACACCTTGTTCATGTTGGGCGCTTCGTTTTTCCTCGGCGGCCTCAAGCACGACACGCAGGAATACAACAGAGCCAGCGCCCGCCTGCAAGCGGGCCTGCTCTTCCTGGCCGTCGTCGCGATCCTGATTCCGTCGGCGGTCACGGAAGCCGATTCCGTGGCGGGCTCGAAATTCATGGGAACATTGAGCGCCTGTCTGTCCGTCCTGCTCATCGTCGTCTACGGATTGGGCCTGCTGTTCTCGCTCAAGACCCATCGCGAATTCTTCGCTGGCGCGGAACACGAGGAGGCCGGCGAAGCGTCGTGGCCAATGAGCCTGGCCCTCGCCACGCTGGCCGGGGTTACTGTGCTGGTCGCGCTGGTAAGCGAGGTTTTCGTCGAATCGGTGCAGGAGGCGGCGGTGACATTCGGAATGACCGCCGCTTTCGTCGGTTTTATCGTGGTGGCGCTGGTCGGCGGGGCCGCCGAGATGGTTTCGGCGTTTTCCGCCGCACGCAAGAACCGGCTGGACCTGAGCGTAGGCATCGCGCTCGGAAGCGCATCCCAGATCGCACTTTTCGTCGCTCCCGTGCTGGTACTGCTCAGTTATGTCATCGGCCCTTCGCCAATGGATCTGCAGTTCTGGCCGGGCGCAGTGGTCATGATGCTGATCGCCGCCATGACCGCTTCTCTTGTGACCAACAGTGGCCGCTCGGCATGGTTTGTCGGAGTAGTGGTTCTGACGGTGTACCTGATTTTCGCCATGACGCTTTACCTGTTGCCGCCCAAGCAACAAGGCGAAGGATCCAAGCCTCGAACTACAACTGAATACCCTGCTTACCGCGCGACCCAGATGGGCAAGCTCACGACGCTTGACGCCGCCATGCCGGAGTTCGCACGGCCGGGATATTCCGCATAGCCGGAGCGATTTAAATGCTGCGCCAGCTTCTTGTGTGTATTGCCGTCAGTCTTTGCAATATTGCGATCCATGCAGTGGTGATGGAAGCGGTGTTGCGGGCGGGGCGCGCCGCGGGGGAGCGCGCAACCGTGCATCCATCGCTTCAACTGATCGCCGTCATGAGCGCGACGGTATCGGTCCTGATGGCCGCGCATCTTGCCGAAGTGATGGTCTGGGCGCTCGCCTACGAGATCGTCGACGCCGCACCTGAAGGCACCGATCTGGTCTATTTTGCCTTTGTAAACTACGCCACACTCGGCTACGGCGACATCACACCGCTGCAGCGCTGGTATTTGATCGGGCCGATGACCGCGATGAACGGGGTGCTGTTGTTCGGCTGGTCGACCGCCGTGATTTTTTCGGTCCTGCAGAAAGCCTGGCTGACAGACCGGGCCGGCGAGGGATAGCGGCTGGATGTGGCCGGCCGCGCTGCCCGCCCTACCCCTTCACATCATACTGCTTGCTGAGGTGGTCGCCGATCTGGACCAGCATCATGACACGTTCGGGATAGCCGGGTTTTGCAACCGTCGCCTTGTTGGCAGCGGCCCGGAATTCCCAGCTATCGCCGGCGCGCAGCACCGAGATTTCGATGTCGTCCGGACCGTCGGCGTGAACCTTCAACTCGGCCCTCGCCATCGCAATCAGCTCGGCTTCGGTCTTGACGGGCTTGCTCATGGCGACCGCTTCCTCCGGCGTTGATTTGGCGCAGGTTGCCGCTTCGGCGCGCCGCTGTCGAGGGGGACCACGGGGGACTGCGACGCTCTACCGCTTGAGCCGGCGCCTGGCGCTATCGGCTCAGGCCGCGCATGATATCGGGAATCTCGCCGGGAATTTCGCGGGCCAGCAGCCCGAACGTGCCGTGTCTTTCCGCCAGATTGCGGCCGGCCTGGCCATGCATGTAGACCGCCCACGCCGCCGCCAGACTGGGCTGTGTTCCCCGGGCCAGCAGTCCGGCGAGAATACCGGCCAGCGTGTCTCCCGATCCTGACGTGGCCAGACCGATGCAGCCATTTCGCGAAAGCCAGGCTTCGCCGTTTTCGCCAACGACGTAGGTTTCGGCGCCCTTCATCGCCACGACGGCAGGCAGCGCGGCAGCCGCCCGTCGGGCTGCGTGCAACGGGGCCTTGTCCACGTCTTCACGACGGGCGTCGAGAAATTTCGCCATCTCTCCCGAATGCGGCGTCACGATCATCTTGCCGGTGCGGCGTTGCGGTATCTCCTCGGCCCGGAGCATTGAAAATGCCAAGGCATCAAGCACCAATGCCGGACCTTCCAGATGTTTCAGCATCGCATGGGTAAGCTCCGCGACCGCGGCGGGGTCGGCCATGCCTGGTCCGATCAGGACAGCGTCGCAGTCCGCGCCGAGTTCAATCAACCGTTCGGCGCTCGCCGGATCGATGCCGCCCGCGTTCGTTTCGTCACATCGGATGACCATCGCCTCTGGCATCGCCATACCCAGATGGCCGGCATTCGAACGGCACGTGGCGATCTGCAAGATGCCGGCGCCAGCCCTGAGCGAGCCAAGTCCGGCCAGCAATGCCGCTCCGGGAATTTCCACGCTGCCGGCAATGACCAGCACACGGCCCCGCGCCTGTTTGTCGCCTTCCTTTTCGGGTTCCGGCAAGGGATGAGCCAGCAGGAATTCCCGGGTGATCTCGGTGACGCTCATCGCGCGGCGACGTTCGCATCGGGAGACGAAGTCACCGTCGCCCCCTCCCGTTCGAGCGGCGCCACGAAATTGTACTTCGTCAGTACCAGCGCTCCTCCGTCTTTTTTCCCGTCAAAGACGTATTCGGTCACGGCGCAATTGGCCACGTCGCCCTCCGCATCGATGGCGAGGATCGTTTTCTCGTCCATGTTCTCGAGCAGATAGCGCAGGCACAGCACCACCACCTGGTGCGCCACGATAAGCACGTGCTTGCCGCCGTAATGCAGGCTGAGCGTATCGAGCACGCTGCGAAGCCGCAAAATCACGTCGCACCAGCTTTCGCCCGCTGGCGGACGGTAGTAGAATTTTCCTACCAGCTGCCTCGAAGCAGCCAGTTCGGGGTGGCGTTGTTCAATTCCGAGTCGAGTCAGCCGATCCAAAACTCCAAATTCCTTCTCACGCAGGCGTTCATCGACGACTAGGCCGGAAAAACCGCCGGCGAAGCCCGAGCCTTTTCCGATGGCCTCTGCGGTCGCTTGCGCGCGAAGATAGGGCGAGCTCAGCACGATCTCCGGCCTGGTATCCGCAGGCATCGCCGCGAACCATCGGCCCAGCGCCCGCGATTGCCGTTGACCAAGAGGACTGAGCGGAACGTCGACATCGCGAGCGGAAATATCGATGTCGGGAAGCCCGGCAGCATGAGCGGCATCACGTGCGACGTTGCCCGCGCTCTCCCCGTGCCGGACAACCCACAGCTTTGATGGCCATCGCTTGCTCAAGCTGATCTCCCGCCCTGCACCACGTGGACGAGTGGCCAGCCTGGCAGCTTGATGCGACCGCAGGCTGCCGCTTCTCAACGCCTTCGGCAGATGGAAGTAACGATTGTGCGGGCTTGGCGTTCCCGACCGGCACGAAAACACGAACGGCCGCCGAAAGGTGCGACTATGACGCCCTACCGCTTGGCCTCGACCCGCTTCAGGCCGACGATCTCCGGCAGCGAGCCGGTGTGGACCGGTTCGCCCCTGGCGTTCTCCGGCGGCAGCGGCGCCCTGGCGGTGGCGTCCGGGAAGCGCGTCTTCATCTCGCGCAGGAAGCCGTCCAGCGTATCGACGCTGGCCGCCATTTTCGCGATCAAGCCGAATTCGGCGCTGCTGGCGCCGCCCGACTTGCCGGCGGTCTCAAAGGCGGCCCGATCGGCCTCGCCGCTCATCAGCGGCGCATATTTCTCGCGGATGCGCGCCAGCCCGATGACGTCCTCGGCCAGCGCGTATCCGACCACCGCGCGGATCACGTCGCCTTTCTCCACCGGGTTCATGGGTCTGAAGTCGCGCCAGCGATCGGCGTAGTACAATTCGATCTGCTCGGAGGACTCGCGCCAGCGCCGCGATGCCCAGTAGATGTCGGAGCGCAGCCGGATCGCCTCGCGGCCGGTGATGTTCGAGATGATGTCGAGCGCGAGGTCATGGCGGCCGACATCGCTCTGGGCGCGCGCCTCCAGCAGCAGCCGCTGCGTGCGCAGTTCGCCTGAAAGGTCCGCGATCCGTGTGGTGCGCAGCGCCGATATCGCGCGGTCCGGCTTGCGGCTGGTGAGATAGACCATGGCCAGGCGTGCAGCGACCTGGGCGCGCGCCGCACCCTCCAGTCGCTTGTCGACCTGATACTGCAGCAATTCGCTGGCCTGATCGAGCAGATCGACCGCGACCAGCCGGTCCGCCAGCCGGCGGATCATCTCGTCGCCACGGCGCCCGATCGGCGTCAATTCGCTGTACTCGTAAAACATCGCCAGCGCCTCGACCGGGGGAAGGTCGTCGCCTTTCGCACCGAGAAAGATCTGGGCAAACAGCGCCGCCGACGCATCCTGGCCAGCCCGCGAAATTTCCGAGTTCGGCTGCAGCCTGGTCGCGGCCTTGGCCGCCGCCAGCGACTCGCCGTAGCGTCCGATATCGGAATAGATCCGCGCCATCATCTGCAGCGCCCGCACCTCGATCGCGTCGCCGCGCCACATCATGACAAGCGTCTCCAGCTCGCGCAGGGCGTCAGCCTGATTGGTCTCCTCGCGCCGCTGGCGCCGGATGATATCGAGCAACCTGGCTTCGGCGGCTGCGGCGCGGTCCGGGGATTCGATCGCGACCTTGTATTCGGTCTGCGCGTCCCTGTCGTGACCGAGCCCTTCTGCCAGCCGGCCGAACAGCACCGCCGTCGCCGCTTTCATTTCCATGGGGATGCCGACCACCTTCAGGTCGCTGCCACGTTTGGCGGCGCCGGAATAATCCCTGACCTCGAGCGAGGCGCGCATCGCTTCGGAAATCACGATGCGCTGCAGCTCGATCGGCAGCGAGGTGATGGCGAATTCGACGTTCTTGAATTTTTCCCGGGCCTCCGCCCATTTGCCCTGACGCGCATAGGCCAGCGCCTTCCATAGCTGCGAATCGTAATTGGGCCCGATCACCGGATTGGCGAGGTCTTTCAGCGCCGCTTCGGGACGGCCGATCAAGATGTTGGCGACCACCCGCACCATCAGCGCGATCGAATCTTCGGATCCCGGCTTGGCGTCGGCGAGCGCGAGATCGGCGGCGCCCTTGGCTTCCGGATACATCCCGCGCGACATCAGGAAGCGGGCCAGGCCGATCCGGGCATGGATACGCTGACCGGGCTCGAAAGACCCCGCCGCGGCGATCAGCGCATCCTGGCGCGCAATGAAGTTTTCCGCCTGATTCCCGCGCCACTCGGCGACGTCGAAAATCGGCCGCACCGCGGTGGTCGCGCGTTCGGACGCGACGTCGGCCGATGAAAGCGTCAGGCCGCCGGGCCGGCTGATGATCACCTTGTCGGGCGCGAGTTCAGCGCGGACGTCCTCGGAATTGGGATGGACCGCCACGCCGTGGATCGATTCCAGCAGCGACAGCTCGACGAAATCATGCTGCTTGATGAAGCCGCGGACCGGCAGCGGCGCCGTGACCACCAGCAGCGTATCGCCGGCGTCCGGATCGATGAAGCGGTGCAGCAGACCGGGTCTCGACAACGGCACCATGACGTTGGCCAGCGCGGGATCGGTGATATTGCGGATCACCACCAGCGGCTGCTGCGGCGACTGCATCGTATCGGCAAAGGTGAGCACCCAGTGCGCACCGCCCTTGTCGTCGCCGGTCAGCGAAGGCATTTGCGGCCGGTTGAGGCGAATACGGATCGCCTGAGCCTTGTCCAGCGGCAACCGGCTGACGTCGGCGATCAGCGCTCCGCCCCGGCTGCGGATCGGCTCGATATCGATCGGCTGGAGGGAGTCGAACACCAGCCACACCGTGTCGGCGCGACGAAACAAGGCCGCGGGCGTCGCCGCGGCAAATGCGAACGTCACGCGCAGGGCTTCGCTGTCGCGCCTGGCACTGACCGATGCGGGCCCCTCGCCGGGCGGCGTCTGAACGGCCGGCGGCGCCTGGATTTCCGGGGGCGCCTTGATGGCTGCAGGCGCAGGGCTGGCTGGCGGAGCCTCATTGGCTGGCGGCGCTCCATTAGCTGGCGGCGCTCCATTAGCTGGCGGCGCCTGGACCACCTTCACCGTGCTATTTTCAGGCGGCGGCGCGGCTGCGACCGGCGCGGGTTTCGGCGAGGCCTCCGCCGCGGGGGCCGGCGCCTGCTGTGGCGCCTCCCTGGACGCCGGTGCCGGCGCCGGTTCAGGCGCGGGCGCCGCCTTCGCCGCCTGGTCGGGCTTGATCTCGATCCTGGCCTGCTGGGCGAAGGTTTCCGAGGTCGGCGGCACAATCCCCCCGAAGCGCTGGAATGCCGCGGACTCCGCGGGCCTGGCCGCGGCGACCGGCGCGGCTGATGCCGGGGCCTGGGAGGCATCGGCCATGGGCGAGCGCGACGCCGGCGGTTTCTCCGGCTGCTGGAAAGCGACGTCGATGATGTAATTCTTCTCCTCGTGGAAGGAGCGGACGTCGACGTCGCCGATCAGTACGACCTCCACCAGGGAGGTTTCGCGCTCGATCCGCTGGCCGATCGAGGCGATGTTCGACGGCAGCGCCAGCTTGGCGTCCGCCAGATCGAAGGCGAGCGCGGCGTTGAAAACCAGCGACAGTCGCTGGTCGTTCAGCACGCTGGAGACGCTGACCCCGTCGGGCATTTCGAAGACGAAGCGCACGAAGGTCGGCAGCACCGAGGCGCGGACCCTGATCGGCGGACGCTTCTGGGCGGCCGCCGCGGCGCGCTGCTGCCGCAAGGCGCGCTCGGCGACCCGGGCGCGTTCGGACAATTCGCGAATCACTTCTGCAGGCAGGCCGGGCGGCTGACCGCTCCATGTATCGGGCAGCAGGTCGACGAACACCCGCTCGCCCGCCGTCATGGTGTTGACGGTCACCTTGCGCGACAGCGACAGCCGGATCGCCGAGCCATCGGGATCGCGCCGCACCGATCCGACATAGTCGGGCACCGCGTCGGAGAGCCGGTCGACCGGAATATCCACCGGGCGCCGGAACCGGATTACGACGATGGAGCCCGCGGTCGTCACCTGGGACTCGACATCCTCGGCGAGCTTGAGCACCAGCCGGGCATAGCCGCCCGAGGCCGAAAATGTCGCCTCGCCCTTGACAGGCTCGGTCTGGCTGGAGGCGGAAGAGGCCAGGCCGATCAGGATCAGCCCGGCCGCGAGCCAGACCCGGCCACCAGAGCTTCCGGCAAGCCAACGCCGCCCCGTCCGCGCGCAAGCGCGGCCTCGCGACCAAAATCCAGCGGCAGCCGTTCGCGCCATTCCAACCGGGTCTTTCAGCTTCGATGATCTGTTCGGTGGCGGGGCGCCCTCGCCCCGCGTCTCTGAATCCTAGAATTGGCGCATGAAGAGGCTGTTAATGTTCGGCGTTAATTGGTCTTCTGCGGCAACATCTTGCCCTCGATCTTGGGAAGTTCGACGACCGCGGCGGCCTTGTCCGATCCGGCACGGCGGGCCATTTCGACCGTCAGCCGCTCGGCCGCTTCGGCCTGCATCAGGCCGAGAATATCGGACATCTTGCGCGGCGCGATCTGTGAGGCGATCTCGAACAGCACGGACATTTCGAGCCGGTCGAACACCTTGGCGGCGTCCTTCGGCTTCATGCCCTCATACATGGTGATGATGCCCTTGAAGCGGGCGGCGTCGGTCTCGCTCTTGAGCCCGCTCGCCGTCGATATCCGGGATTCGACGGCTTTTATCTCCTCGACCTTCGATTCGATCCGCTTTTCGGCAGACTTGAGCAGGCTTTCGCGAATCTCGATTTCGCGGGCGCGCGCCTCCAGTTCCTGGCGCCGCGACTGCAGCCGTTCCAGGATGGCGCGCTCCGACGCCGACACCGGCGCGGTCTGCTCGGGATAGACCACAACACCGTCGGTTCTTGGCGCTTCAGTGGCCGGCGCGGCCGGCTTCGGCGCGTCTTCCTTCTTCGCCGCCACCGTACCCGTGACGTCGGCCGGATCGACCTTGCCTGCCGACGGAAAGTTCAGGGTTTCCTGCGCCCATGACTTCTTCGCGCTCTTCGGCTCATGGTCGAACACATAGCCGCCATCGATCACCAGACCCGCGACCTTCAGCACGGCCAGGCCGAGGATCGCGATCAGGACGACCGGGATAACGCGAATGTCACGGAAGGATTTCACGCCGCCAGACCATCAGACCTTCTGCGCTCGGAGAACGCTTGCGCCGCCGCGGCAACCGCCTTGGCCGACGACATCCTGGGAGCCGCCACAGGCGGCGCGGCTTCTGCCTCCGACAGCGGCCGTGCGGCGATCGCGATCCGGGACAGCCGGCGGATCACATTGTCGCCTTCGGCGAGATGCTTCTTCAGCTGCTGCGACAGCTGCGCCGCCGCGGTCAGTTGATTGCCGAGGTTCTCGTTGACGTCGCGCACGGTGTGCTTGAGGCCGCCGATCGCGCGCTCGGCGATTTCGGTCGCCGTGATCAGCTCTCCGATCGTCGCCTTCAGCGAATGCTCGTCCGCCTTCAGGCGTTTCAGCCGCGTGTTCAGCAGCATGCAATAGCCGATCGTCAGCAGCAGCAGGACCGCCACCAGGCTCTCGATCACAATTCCGAATGAATGACTCATTGGGCCTCCATCAACTTGGTTTGCTCATCGGCCTTCTCGAACATCGCGAAGGTAGTATTGGGCTTGCGCAACTGCTTGGTGACGCGGATGGCGACGCGGTCGCCGACCCGTCCCATGCGGCCTTCGGTCAACAGCACGTTGCCGCAGCGCACCGCGACCAGCGCGTCGGCGCGCATGTCGAGCGGCAGGGTATCGCCGACCTTCAGCTTCATCAGCTGCTTCAGCGGGATTTCGGCCTCGTACAGCACCGCATCGACCGAAATCTGCGCCTGCCCGACTTCGGTGGCGAAATGGCCTTCCCAGACCGGATCACGGCCGAACTTTTCGCCCATGAACATCTGCAGCAGCACGGGACGGATCGGCTCGATGGTGGCGTAAGGCAGCAGCAGCTCGATGTTGCCGCCGCGATCTTCCATGTCGATGCGCAGGCGCACCAGGATGGCGGCATTGGCGGGCCGGCTGATGGCGGCGAAGCGCGGATTGGTTTCCAGCCGGTCGATCGAGAAGGTCACCGGCGACAGCGGCCGGAACGCCTGCTCGGCATCGGCCAGCACGACTTCAACCAGCCGCTTGACGAGGTTGGTCTCGATCGAGGTATAGGGACGGCCTTCGATGCGCAGCGAGGTCTGGCCGCGGCGGCCGCCAAGGAGAACGTCGACCATCGAATAGATCAGGCTGGAATCCACCGTGGCGAGGCCGAAATTTTCCCATTCCTCGGCCTTGAACACGCTGAGCACGGCAGGCAGCGGTATCGAATTCATGTAGTCGCCGAACCGCACCGAGGTGATGCGGTCGAGCGAGACCTCGACGTTGTCGGAGGTGAAATTGCGCAAGCTCGTGGTCATCAGCCGCACCAGGCGGTCGAACACGATTTCGAGCATCGGCAGACGCTCGTAGGACACCATCGCCGAATCGATGATGGCGCGAATGCCGGAATTGTCGTCGAGGTTGACTTCACCGACGGTAAAACCGAGCAGGTTGTCGATTTCCTCCTGCGACAGCACACGCTCGCCGCCGTTCTTGCCGCCGCCGAAATCACGGCTGCCGTCCTCGACCATGGCGGCCCATTGCAGCGCCATGGTGCCGGAGATTTCATTGGCGGCGGCGGCCGCCGCCGCTTCCGCCGGATCCTCGGAATCCAGCGACGCTTCCCATTGGGCTGCGATGGCGTCCTGGTCGTCTAAGGGATTGCCGGCCATGATCCTAGATCCGTCTCGTCACTGAATGACGATTTCCTTGAACAGCACGGCGTTGACCGCGTTCGGCGCGACCGCCACGTTGACGCGCCGGGTCAGTTCTTCCTTCAGGCGAAACATGCCCGCCGAGCCGTTGAGATCGATCGGCCGCAGTTCGCGCAGGTAGGTCTGGAAGATATCGGTGATGCGCGGCAGCGTCGGCTTGATCGCATCGATCTGCTTGTCTTCCTTGAGCTCGAGCACGACCTTGACCTTGAGATACTGCACGCGCTCGCCGGGCGCCCCCACGAGGTTGACCAGCATTTCCGGCACATCCATGAAGCTTGGCGGTTTCGCCGGGTGCACTTCGGCCTGCTTGGCTTCGCCGCCTTGGCCGCCCTTGAAGAGCAGGAACCAGGTCGCCACGCCGCCGCCGAGGATGGTGATCACGCCCACGGCCGCGATGACCAGCTTCAGCTTGCCCTTCGGCGCCGCGATGGCTTCGGCACCTTCCGCCGCGCCGCCATCCGCCTGTTCGTCTGCCATCGCCAGCCCGCCACGTTCCAAGGAAATTGACCCGATGCCCGCGAGGCTCCCGTAACCAAGGCCCCGACGCACATGCGCACTCTTGATGGTGACGCTAAAGTAATAATGGTTAACGGAACCTTTCCGCGGGACCCGGACTAGGAAAAAACTGCCGGGCTAACATGGTCAATAAACCTTTATTGCCGCCCTGGCGGCCCCCCGCAAAACGCCTATCCCTTTCAAATTTCGATGTTTTCTCAACTGGCACGGCTTTCGCTAAGTGGATGGCGAACCGAGGCTTGGGAGAGCTGGTGGTTCGCACGATCCGCAACCGGGCTTGGGAGAGCAGCGAGCGGATCCATTGAGGGGAGACACACGATGGAGAATACCCTTCTCGTCGGACTATCGCGGCAGGTGACGCTGGAACGGCAGATGGATGTCGTCGCCAACAACGTCGCCAACATCAACACCAACGGCTTCAAGGCCGACCGCTCGCTGTTCGAGGAATTCCTCACCTCGCGGGCGCATGAAGACAATTTCGCCGGCCGTGACCGCCGCATCAGCTTCGTGCACGACCGCGGCACCTTCAAGGATTTCGCGCAGGGCGCGTCCGAACTGACCAAGAACCCGCTCGATGTCGCGATCGACGGCGCCGGCTTCCTCGTGGTGCAGACCCCGGCCGGTGAACGCTACAGCCGCGACGGCGGACTGAAGATCAACAACCAGGGCCAGCTGGTCAACTCCTCCGGCTTTCCGGTGCTCGGCGGCTCCGGCCCGATCGTGTTCCAGCCGACCGACAAGGAAATCACCATCGCCGCCGACGGCAACGTCACCGTGCTCGAAGGCATCAGCCGGGTCGATTCGGTGCGCGGCAAGCTTCGGCTGGTCAGGTTCGCCGACGCGCAGAAGCTGGTGAAGGAAGGCTCCAACCTTTACGCGGCCGGCCCCGACACCGCGGCACAGCCCGACACCGCCTCCAGGGTACGGCAGGGCTTTGTCGAGAAGTCGAACGTCAATTCGGTGCTCGAGATGAGCCGCATGATCGAGGTGACACGGGCCTACACGTCGATCTCGGCGATGCTGCAGCAGCAGGGCGACATGCGCAAATCCGCCATCGAGAAACTAGCCGACGTTCCGGCCTAAGAGAGGATTGATTCCATGCGCGCCATGTACACTGCAGCGACCGGAATGATGGCACAGGAACTCAACGTTCAGGTGATTTCCAACAACATCGCCAACATGCGCACCACCGGCTACAAGAAGCAGCGCGCCGCGTTCCAGGACCTGATCTATGACCACGTTCGCCGGGTCGGCGCGCAGGCCTCGGATCAGGGCACCATCCTGCCCGTCGGCGTCGACGTCGGCGGCGGCGTCAAGACCGTGGGTACGCCGCGGCTGATGGGCCAGGGCACGCTGGGGCCGACCGGCAACGAACTCGATGTCGCGGTCCGCGGCGAGGGCTTCTTCAAGATCCAGGTTCCCGACGGCACCTATGCCTACACCCGCGACGGCTCGTTCCAGATGGACGCGCAGGGCCGCATCGTCACCGCGCAGGGCAATCCGGTGCAGCCGACCATCACCGTGCCGCAGAATTCGTCCGGCCTCACCATCAACCCGCAAGGCCAGGTTTCGGTGGTGTTGCCGGGATCGACCACGCCCGTCACGGTCGGCCAGATCGGCCTGACCCGCTTCATCAACAAGGCCGGCCTGCAGCCGATCGGCGACAGTCTGTTCACCGACACCCCGGCCTCCGGCACGCCGCAGGATGGCATCGCCAATGCCGACGGTTTCGGCGACATCCAGCAATCCAGCCTCGAACAGGCCAATGTCGAGGTGGTCACGGAAATTTCCGACCTGATCTCGGCGCAGCGCGCCTACGAGATGAACGCCAAGGTGGTCAGCGCCGCCGACCAGATGATGCAGTCCACTGCCAATATGTTCCGCTGAGGGAGATGATGATGATGTTCCGCTCGCTCGCCCTCGCCTTCGCCATGCTCGCGGTTACTTCCGCGACCGCATCGGCGCAAACCCGCGACGATCTCTTCGCCGCGCCGGTGCTGCGCGCCAATGTCGTGGTCTCGGGCGATCTGGTGCGGATCGGCGACGTCATCGACCATGCCGGCGACGCGGCGCAGATCGCGATCTATCGCGCGCCGGATCTCGGCACCACGGGCGTGCTGCCGGTGGACCGGGTGCTGACCGCACTGCGCGCGCATCAGGTGATCGGCGTCGACACCCGCAATCTCACCGAGATTTCGATCACACGGCTGGCCCGCACCATCCAGAACAAGGACATCGAGACCGCGATCACCGGCGCGCTGGAACGCAAGAACGGCCTTGGCGATGCCGCCAACCTGACCCTGACCTTCGACCGCGATGTGCAGGAGATGCGGCTCGACGCCTCCCACACCGGCGCCGTGCAGGCGATCGCGGCCCGGTTCGATTCCCGCAGCAACCGTTTCGATGTCACCCTGGAGATCGCCAGCAGCGGCGCCGCCGCGCCGACCAGGCTGCGCTTCACCGGCACCGCCGTCGAGACCGTGGAAGCCGCCATCCTGGTGCGCGGTGTCGAACGCAATGACGTGATCAAATCCTCCGACGTGGTGGTCGAGCGGCGCCCCAAGGCCGAGGTCGGCAACGACCTCGCCCCCCGCGACCGCGCGGTCGGCATGCAGGCCCGCAAGCAGCTGCGCGTCGGCCAGGCGCTGAAGACCGCCGATCTCGCCAAGCCCGACCTGGTGCAGAAGGACCAGGCCGTCCTGCTGATCTACCAGGCGGTCGGATTGCATCTCACCATTCGCGGCAAGGCGATGGAGAACGGCACCGAAGGCGACGTCGTCAACGTCATGAACCTGCAGTCCAAGCGCACCGTGACCGGCGTCGTCACCGGCCGCGGCCAGGTCTCGATCACCGCCGCGGCAGCCCGCCAGCCCGAGCTCTCCGACGCGACCTCATCGATCGGATCGAGCCTGGCGGCGACGCAGGTTGCGATCGCCAATGCCGCCTCGCCCGTGTCCCCGAAAACCGAGTAATGGTCATGTACGCTTCCCGCATCCCCCGCCTGATCCTGACCGGCGCCCTGCTGATGACCGCGGCCCTTGCCAGCGGCTGCTCGTCGCTCGACCGGCTGTCGCAGATCGGCGAAAAGCCGAAACTGTCGGAGATCGAGAATCCGACGGCGCAGCCCGGCTACAAGCCGGTACAGATGCCGATGCCGAAGCCGGAGACCGCCTCCTACAACGCCAACTCGTTGTGGCGCAACGGCAGCCGCGCCTTCTTCAAGGACCAGCGCGCCGCGCGGATCGGCGACATTCTCACCATTACCGTGAACTTCACCGACAAGGCCAACATGGCCAACGAAAGCCAGCGCAGCCGCACTTCCAAGGAGGATTCCGGCATCACCGATTTCGCCGGCTCCAAGCTTTTGACCGGAGACGCCGCCAAGGTGCTGCCCGGCAAGCTGCTGGTCACCGAATCCGCCGGCTCCTATGACGGCAAGGGCTCGGTGGTGCGGCAGGAGAACCTGCAGACCAATGTCGCCGCCGTGGTCACGCAATTGCTGCCGAACGGCAATCTGGTGGTCGAGGGCAAGCAGGAGATCCGCGTCAATTTCGAAATCCGCGAACTGATCGTCGCCGGCATCGTGCGCCCGGAGGACATCCAGAGCGACAACACCATCGATTCAAGCAAGATCGCGCAGGCCCGCATCGCCTATGGCGGCCGCGGCCAGATCACCGACGTCCAGCAGCCGCGCTACGGCCAGCAGGTCACGGACATCCTGCTGCCGTTCTGATCTTGCTTCAAAGAGCTCCCACACCTCATTGCGAACCTAGGCGCGATGATGTGTTCCAACACGGCCCCTGCCAGCTCCCCTGGCAGGGGCCGTGGTTGTTTCGGAGAGGCGGCATTGCGAGGAGCGCGAGCGACGACGCAATGACGTCGCGACGTCGCGCTGGCCAAGCTCGAGGTTGCCTGCGGATGATCAGCGCCCGCCTCAATATGACCGGCGCGCCCGCGGCGCGGCCGGCGGCTTGTGCGGACCGGCGGCTTCCAGGTCGCGCAACACCTTGCGCAAGCTGCGCGCCGAACTCAGCGCACGCTTGATGTTCTTGTCGGGCGAGGTTTCCTCGAAGAACAGCACCACCTCGCAGCAGGGGCACTGCCTGGAATAGCCGCTCTGGACCCGGCGCGCCCGGTCCCGGAACACGTTTTTGCATCGGGTGCAGCAGACCTGAACTGAGTCGTCCATGGATGGTTACCCGAGAAAAATACCGCCGACGCCCGAGCGCGCCCGGCGCGAGGCGAACGCCGCCATTAACGCCGATAATCCTGAAATTTATCGAAACAATCAGGTGCGCACGCGATGCGACGGGTTCCCGGTTAAGAAATCCTTTCGCGGGCGCGGTTCAGGCGGGACGCAAGCTCCTACCGGCGCCAGTCGATCGGCGTGAATTTCAATCGCCGCCGGTCCATTTCCTCGCGCAGCCGTTCGGCATATTGCCGGGCCGGCTCGCCGACGAAACGATAGCGTCCGCCGCTATTCGCGTCGGCTTCGACCTGCCGCCGGACGCTTTCATAAAACACCAGCAGGCTGTCATCCCTGGCATTTGAAAAACTCATGGTCACGCCCGCCCGCTCACCGACAAGGGGGTGGAATTTATCATGCAACTTGACGGTGCGTCCATTCAATATCGGCGCGGCTGCGTTCTAGCGGCGCCGGGCCACGGCGACGCCGAGCAGGAACGCTGCCAGCAGCGAGCCGAGCGGCGCTTCGCGGGCGATGTTGGCGAGGATGCTCAGCGGCATCCCGGGTTTGCGGCCGTTCTCGATGGCGTCGCTGACCCTTTGGGCCGCGCCTTTCACCGCGTCGGAAACTTCCGAGATCGCGGACTTCGGCTCCCGCACAGGGTCCAGGCCATCATAGATGTAAGGCGGCTGCGAGGTCTGGTCGGTCATGGCTTCAATCTCCGGCTTGCTTGCAGGCAATCGATCAGGCGGAGATTGGTTCCGTTCAGCTCGGCTTGATCCCGGCCGCCTGCATGATCGGCAGCAGCCGCGCTTCCTCGCTGGCGCGAAATGCCTTCATCTCGGCCGGCGAGGTCGGCATCGGCGACGCCCCGAGGTCGGCGTAGCGCGCTTTCAAGCCGGGATCGGCCAGCGCCTTGTTGGTGAGCGCATTGATCTGCGCCACCAGCTCGGCCTTCATGTCCGGCGGGCCGACCATCGCGGTCCATGAGGTCATCTCATATCCCGGCAGCACCTCGGCCATCGCCGGCACGTCCGGCAGTTCGGGAATCCGGGTCCGCGAGGTGACGGCGACCGGCCGGATCTGGCCGCCGCGCACGCTCGGCAGCGAGCCCGGCAGGTTGTCGAACAGCAGATCGACCCGGCCGCCCAATAGATCGGTCAGCGCCGGACCGGCGCCCTTGTAGGGAATGTGGTTCACCTGCACGCCCGCCATGCTGTTCATCATCTCGCCGGAGAGATGCAGCGTGGTGCCGAAGCCCGCCGAGGCGTAGGTGTATTTGCCGGGCTCCTTCCTGAAGCTGGCGAGCAGATCCTTCAGGTCCGAGAACGCCAGATCCTTCCTGGCGCAGAGGATATTCGGCAGCTGCCACATGCCGCCGATGAAGGTAAAACCGTCGCGCGGGTCGTAGGGCAGTTTGGCGTAGGTGCCGATCGCCAGCACGTTGGTGGCGATGCCGCCGAGCCCGAGCGTGTAGCCATCGGGCGGCGACTTCGCCACCGCATCGCCACCGAGCACGCCGCCCGCGCCTGCCCTGTTCTCCACCACGAAGGACTGTCCGGACAGTTCGCTCATCTTCTGGCACAGAATGCGCGACAGCGTGTCGGTGGCGCCGCCGGCCGGAAAGCCGTTGACATAGCGCACCGCCCGCACCGGCCAGGCCTCTTGCGCGAAAGCCATTTCCGGCAGCAGCGGCGCGGCGATCGACCCGCCGAGCAGGATCAGCGATTGACGACGGTTCACAGGCGTGGGCGACGGCATCACCTTCCTCCACGAGTTGCGTTTTTTGCTTGATTGGCCGGCAACCGCCATCGTTGCCGCAGGCCGAGCGTAATCCGACGCCTGCCGGCAGGAAAGAGGCGAGTTGCAGCATGGCTGGACCTGTCCCGCCATCCACGCGCGTCTCGAAGGATGGCCACGGGTCACACGGTTCGTGACCCCCGCTTGCGCGGGCGACTGGTCAGGGGCGCTTTCGCTGCGGACCCGACAAGCTTACTTCGCGTTCGGCCCGAAAAACGTTGCCGTGGAGGTTTGCAATCCATTGCCGCCCTCTGGAAGTCACATTGAGATAGCGGATCGCCAGCTGAATCTGTGGGGCCACGTTCGTCCAGTAGAACTGTGGGAACTTGTAAAGAATGTCGGCGGGTGTGGCGTAGCCGAGCGTCTTATTCAGACCGGTTTCCTCGAATTCGTAGAAGAGCGCGTTCGACTTCCGTATGTAATTGGGATCGCCGAGTTGGCCGATCAGATCGGCGGCGCGCAGCAATAGACCTTCCTCTTCGGTCAGGTCGTCGGTATCGGCCTCCGCCGCGGGTGCGTAGGGGAAACGGGTGTATTCGATCGCCCGGGCGATTCGAGCGGCGTTGACGCCCTCGACGGCATCGAACCGCTCGATCACGAACAACTTCGAGCGATCGACATGGTACGGCGCCAGTGCTGCGTCCGACGCACCAATCGGCAACTGGACCTTGCCGCCGCTCAGGTCGGCGACATATGCGGCATCCTCGTCGCCTTGGACGATGCCGCGGACATACCCGATATCGTGGGTGAGGCACGCCAGGATGAAGTTCGCGTAGTCGCCGGCCGTCGTGGCCCGCGCCAGCGCGCGGCCCACCAGGATGTCGTGGCCTGCCAGGGTCACGAGCATCGTGTGTTCGATGTTGTGGTACAGCGCGTCACTGTTCCCGATGCATTCCAAGGTAAGCCTGGCGGCAAAGGGGAGCAGGTCCGTCAATCCGGATTGTGACGCGACGAAGCGGCCCTCGATTTCCTCCGTCAGGAACGACCCCAGGGCTTGCGCTGCCAATTGAGGAATTGTGATCATTTCGGTACCCGTTGCCAGTCGCGTTGTGTTGTCGTGATGACGGTGCTTGAACCCGGACGCGGTTCTCTCCCATTGACAGGAGCGGACGCAGACATGCGCTGCACCTATTTCGGAAGACATTCCACGTTGAAGGCAATGATGACTTGCGAGGGGCCGGACATGCCCATGGTTTTCAAGTCCTCCAAACCGCTTTTCAGCTTGGTTCCCGCTTCCTTCAGGCTGCCTTCCAGGGCCGACTTGGCCCCGCGGCATCGTTCTTCGTTCGAGAACTCCTGAAACACCACGGTCGGGAGTAGCCTCCATTCGGACCTGTCGTTTGTCGCGGCCGGACTGACCGAGTAGGAGAAGACGTACATCAGGATCCACATCGGCAATGCCCCACATCTAGTGCGACGGCAGCGGCGGTCTGCACGCCATCGAGGATGGCGCGCCCACGTTGGCTTCGGTGCCGGAGTGATGATGGTCTCGGCGTCGTCGGCAACCTTGATGTGGATCAACGCGGTTGCCGGCGATCGCCCGCAGCGCGTCGCCGCCTTCAGGATCCGTCCAATTGCAGCGGCAAGGGAGCAGCCTCGAAATCGAGCCGCGAGCGGGCGGGAACGCTTTGCAATCTCGGAGGTTGGCGCAGACATTTACAGGAGAGAATTATGCGCGCGCTATGCTGGCACGGAAAAGGGGACGTCCGCGTCGATACTGTTCCCGATCCGAAGATTGAGCATCCCCGCGATGCGATCATCAAGATCACGGCATGTGCCATCTGCGGTTCGGACCTTCATCTCCTCGACGGTTACCAGCCGACCATGGAGAGCGGCGACATTCTCGGCCACGAGAACATGGGTGAAGTGATCGAACTGGGCTCCGAAGTCAAAAACCTCAGGATTGGCGATCGCGTCGTCGTGCCATTCACGATCAGTTGCGGACAATGCTGGTTTTGCCAGAAGGGCCTGTTTTCCTGCTGCGACCGCACCAACCCGAACGCCGAGATGGCAGCCAAGGCGATGGGGCAGTCGCCCGCCGGCCTGTTTGGTTTCAGCCATATGCTTGGGGGCTACTCTGGCGGCCAGGCGGAATATCTCCGGGTTCCGATGGCCGACATCGGTCCGATCAAGGTTCCTGACAGCGTCACCGACGAACAGGCGCTTTTTCTGTCCGACATCTTTCCGACCGGCTACATGGCGGCCGTCAATGCGCAGATCGAACCGGGCGACACCGTTGCGATCTGGGGCTGCGGTCCGGTAGGACAGTTCGCGATCCGCTCCGCGCTGCTGCTGGGAGCCGGGCGCGTCATCGCGATTGATGAAGTGCCCGAGCGACTGGCCATGGCGGAAGCCGGCGGGGCGGAGACCATCGATTTCTCAAAGACCGATGTCTATGACGAGTTGATGAAGCGGACCAGCAAGCGCGGCCCCGATAGCTGCATCGACGCGGTCGGCTGCGAGGCGTCTGGTCATGGCGCGGCCGATGCGGTGCTCGACAAGGTAAAGGCGGCCGCGTTTCTCGCGACCGACCGGGTTCATGTGCTTCGCGAAGCGATCATGTGCTGCCGCAAAGCCGGCACGATTTCGATTCCCGGCGTTTATGTTGGCATGGGCGACAAGATCACGATCGGCGCGGCGATGAACAAGGGGCTCACGATCAAGACCGGTCAGACCCATGTCCAGGCCTATACCAGACCGCTTCTGAAGCGGATCGAAGCCGGCGAGATCGACCCAAGCTTTGTTGTCACCCACCCGGCCAGCCTTGAAGACGCGCCGGAGATGTACAAGAAGTTCCGCGACAAGAAAGACGGCGTCATCAAGGTCGTGTTGCGGCCCGGCCGGTAGCAAGGTCAGGCAGAATGTTCTTCTTGTTCTCGAACCGCTTGGGCTGCCTCGGATCAGTGCTGATCTCGGTCGTGATTACGGTTGTGTTGCTGTTCATGTTCGGAATGCTGCGCTTCTGAACCGGCGAGCGCAGGACTCCCTAAGTCAGAATTGTTTCTCCAGTTCCGGGCAAGGAACCCGGCGCGATATCTATCGGTCCGGTACCGGACATGTTAAGTTCAACTATCGCCGCTCCGTACCCGGCTTCTATCGCTGACTGAGAGTGTTGTGCTCCCGCCTGATCAAGGGATGCATCGCATGCCCGACACCCGGTTTCATTCGTCCGGTGCGTCTCTTACCCCAATCGAGAGACCACGCTGCCCCAATTATCAGGATCGGATGCGACTCGCCCGGGAAACGCCCGGTCCTGCGGGGTTCACCTCGAATGCGGCAAGTGCGATCGTGTCGTTCCCCTGACGGCGCCGACCGATCCGATGAGGTCAGATGCCGCGGGTTGGCTCACCGGAGTGTTGAAGCCGCCGAGATGAGTGCAATATGAGCCGAAAAAGCCCCTCCTGGAGCGCCGAGGAAAATGAGCGACTGAAGGCCTTCGTTGCGAAGGATGTTTCGATCGTCAAGGTCGCGGCGGCCTTCAAACGTTCACTCATGAGCGTGCGCGCGCAGGCGCGAAAACTCGGGACGCCGTTTCCGCGCATGAGTGACTATCGAAAGAAGTTCGAAGCCAATCCGCCTCATCGCTGAACATCGAGGTCCAGCCGTTTCCCGGATCTCGGCGCGCCAATTGCTCACCACTGAACATAAGTCCATTGAGCAAAAAATTTTTCGCGATCCCCTTGAAACCAAATCGCGCTTTGCTAATTTTTTTGTCGCCACCGTGAGGTGGCGTCCGGGCGCCCCTTGGGGCCCGGGCTGAGACGGGCACCGGAACGTGTCCGGTGCCGCTCGTAACCAACTTGCTCATTGGAGGATTTGGCTATGCGCACCTACGACTTTTCGCCCCTCTGGCGTTCGACCATTGGCTTCGACCGCCTGTTCGACCTCGCCGAGGCGGCCCAGCGGGCCGGCGAGGACAACTATCCGCCCTACAACATCGAACGGCTGGCCGACGACCGCTACCAGATTTCGCTCGCGGTTGCGGGCTTCTCGCCCGACGAGATCACGGTCACGGCGGAGCAGAACGTGGTCACCATCGAAGGGCACAAGCCCGAGAAGACCGAACGCGAGTTTATGTACCGGGGTATTTCGACCCGGAGCTTCAAGCGCCAGTACAGCCTTGCCGACCATGTCGAGGTCAAGGGCGCGACCTTCGACAATGGCCTGCTGAAAATCGAGCTGGTTCGGGAGATTCCGGAAGCCATGAAGCCCCGGCGCATCACCATCAGCGGCAGCCCCGTCGGCAACGTCCAGCAGCTCGAAGCCAGGGCGGCCTGAAATCGCGGCGCGCTAAAACGGCCCGACCAATGCTTTGCCGCGCACTACGGCGCGCGGCATTCCACCCTCGTCTATGAATGGAGGAGACCATGCGGCCGACGACCGCTTTCGACGACAACGTGTTCGACATCAACGCGCTGCTTCACCCCGGCACGCTGTTCGATCATCCCAGGGACGTGGTGTCCCACCCCTCGCTGAGCCTGTCCGAGAAGCGAGCCATCCTCGCTTCCTGGGCATCCGACGCCTGCGCGATCGCCTCATGCCCCGCACTACGTGCGCCGGCGGGTCTGAAGGCCCCGGTAACCATCAATGAAATTCTGGAGGCTCTTCGCGAACTCGATGGTGGACCGCGCCCGCCCGGCGGCAAGCCCTGTCGCCTGCATTCAGCCGAACGGTGTCTCGCCGCGTAGGCCAGCGGTGGTGGTCGAGGGCACAACCTCGACCACCCCGGAACCGCAGCAGGCCTTCAAGGCCCCGTGTGATGGGCCCCGATGGTCAATGCGTGCTGGTTTTTTGCCATTTCTCCAGGTCGATCCGGGTGTCGTCGTTTCGCTGCTCCTTTTCCGGGTTCCCTTTCCACGGTTTGTCGGTCTGCCTGAGAGAACCCTTGTCGGTTTGTTGTCGCGGATCGTCCGCAGCGGTTTCCTTGCTCATAAGTCCTCCTCGGTTGTGCAATGATAGAAGCCGACTCGACTGCTCCGGTTCCCTTTGCCCGGAAGCGAATGCACCTGCCGGTAACCGCGAGCGTCCCACCCGAAAACGTCAGAGCGGTGGTTTTTTCAGATGGAGATAGCCGGGATTGAACTGAGCCAAGTCGGCCAACCCCCGCCAATTGCGAACATGAAGCTGGCCTCTCTGAAAATCCATCATCCGCGACGCGCGAAGCTCCTGCAGCGTACGGTTCACGCTGGCGATGGACATCCCGAGGGTTTCTCCCAGTTGCACAAGGCTGATCGGCGCGGCAAACGTATTGTCCTTTGTCAAACCGGAAGCGCGGGCCCGGTAGAACAGTTCGCAGAACAGGTGCGCCATCCGTGACGGCATCGGTCTGGCGCTGTTATTGGTGATCGCCTCGCGAAAAATGGCTGCATCGATCAATGTTTCCCGCCATATGGCGAAACCGAGCGAAGGCCGGCGATCGAACGCGGCGAGCAGATCCTTGTGAGAGATTGATGCAATCAGGGCAGGCCCGATCGCACATACGGCATGATCCATCTTGTCGATGAAAAGCGCCTGCGAGTCCGGCATATCGCCGGCCATATGAAACGAGAGGTACTGACGAACGCCGTTTGGAAGCAGATGATAGCGAGCGACCATCCCTGACACGACGAGAACCGACACGTCGGGATCGTCGCCCTGCCGGATCAGGTCCTCATTCGATCTCAATTCCCGAACCGTATGGCTGAGCGCGTTAATTGCGGCGAAGTCGTCGGCCGTCAGGCGTGAATGCCCCCTCAGCTTGCGGACGAGAATTTGAAGCACTTTCGGCAAGGGCCCTCCAGAATATTTTACGCACCGTATCAGATGATACGTTTGCAGGAATCCTAACGGCTATCGTCCGGCAGCGTTGCTTGTCGGGCTCGGTTTATTTCTCGTGAGCCAAGGCCGCCGCCGAGATGTCGCTCCGCGGCGGCACGCTCAAGCCGGCTCGCGATCGCTGCCATTATGGCCGATCGTCAAATGCACGCTGAACTGGAGCTATTCATGGATATAAGCCGCTGTCCCCGATGCAAGAAGCGATTGATGGCCATGACCGACAGAACCGGCCGGACCCAGCTCGTTTGCCTGAAATGCGACAACGTCGATCCGATGAAAACGGATGCAGCCAAATGGGCCAGCAGCAACCTTGCCAGTTCCGCGCGGTGACCGCCGCCCGCGGCGCCTTGCAACCGGGCATTCTCGGCCCGCAGGGTGCGTCCTCGGGAACACATTCAGGAAGTGAGAGTTCATGGTGCGGTCATGAAAATGGGCTTGCCCATGTCGAAGGAGTTGGACCGCCACGTGAAAGTGGCGCTGGATGAGACCCGGCTTCTTATCCTCGGGATGCAGGTGCTGCTGGGCTTCGAGTTTCAATGCTTTTTCCAGGACGGGTTTTTGAAACTGTCCGATGGCTCGAAGTTCGTGTGCCTGACGAGTTTGCATCTCGTGATTCTGTCGCTTGGAGTGCTGGTGATCCCGTCAATGCAGCACCGGCTGGTGGAATCCGGCCGCTCGACCTCCCGCCTGGTGCGGGCTACCAATGTTTATGCCGGTCTCGGCCTGGTGCCGCTGACCATAAGCCTCGGCCTTTCGACCTACGTCGTGATCGATCGTCATTTCGGAATGCTTGCCGGCATCGCCAGCGGACTGGCGCTGGCTTGCTTGGCCGTGATCGCCTGGTTCGGCCTGGAGTTTTTGATCGGACCTTCGGCAGGGAGCATACAAATGGAAGCGTCGCAAACGCCTTTGGCAACCAAGATCGAACAGTTGCTGACCGAAGCGCGGGTGATCATCCCCGGCGCGCAGGCCCTGTTCGGCTTTCAGTTCGTGGCCATGCTGACCACGGCTTTTGACCGGCTTCCGTATGAAGCCAAGCTCGTTCACGCGATCGCGCTCGGCCTGATTGGCGTGAATGTCGTGCTGCTCATGACGCCCGCCGCGCTCCACCGCATCTCCTTCGGCGGCGATGATTCCGCGGAGTTTCTCCGTTTGGGTTCGGCCTTCGTCATCGTCGCCCCTTTGTTCCTGGCAGCCGGCATCGCGCTGGAAGCCTATGTGGTGATGCAGAATGCCGGCGGCGCTCAAGGTTGGGGCGCCACCGCCGCTTGCGCCAGTTTCCTCGTCCTCGCCGCGCTGTGGTACGTGCTGCCGCTCACGTTGCGCGCCGCGAATGCGAGGCGTTGACCATGGCGCCGATCCGGGTGCGCCCGACGGGGGCGGACAAAGCGATCGCCAACGCGATCTCGCGGTACACTGGACGCGGAGTGGAAAAAACCGCAGGGTTCCTGACATGGGGCGCCGATGAGCACATCCTCTGCGCGTTGGCCGCCGGCTGGTGGCTATACTCCCGGCGCAGGAGTGCCGATCAACGGCAGGCCGCGGATCACATCCTGCTCACGACATTCGCCGCATCGGCATTGCCGCATCTGCTCAAGAAGCTGTTCGATCAGCAGCGGCCTGATCGCCGGACCATCCGTGGACACTGGCGTGGAATTCCGTTCTCCGGCCAGAGTGAGGACGCATTTCCGTCAGGCCATGCCGTCCACGTCGGAGCGCTGGCTTCAGCGGCCAGCCGGCTCCCGCCGCGCCAGCGCAATCTCGTATGGGGTCTCGGCGCGGGTCTGGTCGCAACGCGGGTGGTATTGCTGGCGCACTGGGTCAGCGATGTCGTAGTCGGCCTTGCCGTGGGCGTTGTCCTCGAACGGGCGGTCAGATTGATTTCGGGCTATGGACGCCACGCAACGAAGTCGTGATCTTGCAAAAAAAGGCCCCGCGCGAAGCGGGGCCTTTTATGAAAGGGGTACATCCGCCCTCTCAGTCCAACAGACGAGCAGAAAACGCCGAACCCAATCTGCAGTTCCTGATTCGGAACAAAAAATTCCATTGTCGCTGAAACAGGAGGCGACGATGGCGGTAAATAAACCCACTGGCGACAATGCCCGCAAGGGCGCGGTGAAGAAGCGCACGCAGCTTAAGACCAAGCTCGGCGGCGCAATGACCTGGACCAGGTCGCAAGACGTCCGGAGAGTTCATGGCGCTCAAGTAGGCTACCAGGAAGACGAAGGTCGCCAAGAAATTCAAGGGCGTTCGGCGGGAGAGTGATCGGCAGTGCGCGGCTGGTGGTTAATGTATCGTCGGCTTGTATAATTTTCGATGACCTGGCTGGTGTCGGGCTCTTCGTGAAGGCTGTTGTACTCGCGGGGCACTGCAGCGCCCGAAGAGAGGGCTGACACACCACTCCTGCAAGCTGGCTGTGTGACTACCCGACGGGCAAATCATTTCGATTTATCCGAATCGTGTCAAGCTGCTTTCGAAAAAATATTTCTGTTTTTCAGAATTTTAAAGCGTGCTATGTGAATTGCCATCCCGTCCCATTCAGAGGGGCGTTGCGCAACGTCACCAGCGCGGGGCGGGGATGCGGTGGACGCGGATGCGCTCGTGACGAGGGCGCTTGAAGCGGACGGCGAAGTCGTGTGGTCCTGACATCTCGGTGCTGGTGTCAAGCCTGCGGTCAGTCCCGCAGGTGACGGTGGCAAGAAGCCGATCGCCGGGGAGATCACGTATAAGCCGTAAACCATTGCGCGGGGAATGCCGGGTGATTCCGGTGTGACCTGACTAACGCGTGTGCGTTCTACCCAATAACATTGCACACGCGGCTATCGGGCGCATCGGGCGCCCGGCTTCCCCGCGCCCTCTGGTCGGAGGGCAAGGAAATCTCTGGCAAAGCTCGGGCGCATCGCGCCGCGAGATCGCGAACTCATAACTCAACGTCATGCGAGGACCACTCGCGACATGTTGATCGCTTCACGCGAACGTCGCGCTCACAGTGCCAAGCCCCGACAACTCCATGACGACGCTGTCGCCGGCCTTGAGCCATACCGTCTTGACCAGACTCCCCGTCAGCACGATCTGCCCGGCATGCAACCCCTTGCCTTCGGCGGCGAGATGGTTGGCGAGCCACGCCAGCGCGTTGTGCGGATGCCCGAGCACATCGGCGCCGGTGCCCTGTCCGGCCTTCTTGCCGTTGATGACGGCGCGGCCGGTCAGGCCGAGCAGATCCGGCGCCTTGGTTCGCGATACCGGCTTGCCGAGCACGCAGCCGGCGGCGAAGAAATCATCCGCCACCAGAGCCGGCGCGCCCATCGTCTCCCAGTTGACGTAGCGGTCATCGACAATTTCGATGGCCGGATAATACGCCTCGATCGCCTCGGCCACCCACTCGGCGGTGAACGGCGCTTCCGACGGCGGCATGTCGCGCGCGAGCTTCACGGCGATCTCGCATTCGACGCCGACCCGGACGAAATCGGCGGCCGCGAGCCGCACGCCGCTGCCGTGCACGCCTTTTTCAAACACGCCGCCGCCGCAGGGATGGGGAATGTCGAGATATTGCTGCATCACCGCGCTGGTGCAGCCGATCTTGTAGCCGACCATGGCGCCGAACTGCGGCAGCAGCAGATCGTGCACGGCGCGCTGGATCTGGTAGCCTGTGGCCTCGTCCTGCGGCGCCAGATCGGAAGCAAGCGAATCCAGCGGCGTGCGGGCGCGGCGGGCGGCGGCGATGATCTGGGCGGCCGCGAGAATGTTGTCCATCGGCGGCGGCTTTCAGTTCGACTCAACAAAATGACCGCACGCGGCGGCCACATTCTATTCGTCGCGATAGACCTTCTCGCGTTTTTCGTGGCGCTCCTGGGCTTCCACCGACAGCGTCGCGATCGGGCGGGCTTCCAGCCGCTTCAGCGAGATCGGCTCGCCGGTTTCCTCGCAATAGCCGTAGGTGTTGTCCTCGATCCGCTGCAGCGCGGCGTCGATCTTGGAGATCAGCTTGCGCTGGCGGTCACGGGCGCGCAGCTCGATCGCGCGGTCGGTTTCCGACGAGGCGCGGTCGGCGAGGTCGGGGTGATTGACGTTTTCTTCCTGCAGCGTCTGCAAGGTGATGCGGGATTCCCGCAGGATTTCGTCCTTCCACGCCAGCAGCTTGGCGCGAAAATATTCGCGCTGGCGATCGTTCATGAAAGGCTCTTTTTCGGTCGGTCGATAGTTCTTCAACTTTTCCAAGGCCAGCCCATCTTCACGTGCAAGGCGGGCGGAAACGGTCCGTCCGCGCGCGCCTTATATAGCGGCGAGTCGTGACAGACAATATCGCTCGAAACGGGAAAGCCTGTCGGCCCAAGGGTTTCCCCGGGGGATTCAGCGGGTTTCAGGCAGGAACCTGTGAAAAACCGCCTGGCCGTTCAGAACTGCCCGGCTTTGGCCAGTTCGACTTCGACCCGCAGCTCGATCTCGGACAGCACCGCGTCGAGGCCGGGGTCGCCGGAGGAGGATTTCAGGTTGGCGGCGGCCGCGCGCAGCCGGTTGACCGTGGAGGCGTCGAAATTGCCCGACAACAGCCCGAGTTTGAGGTCGTCCAGCACGTCGAGCGCGCCTCTACCGCGCTGCACCGAACGTTTGCGGCGCTCGGTGGGATCCTCGACGCCCTGCAGCGCCAGCAGCGCATCGATGCTGCCGGCCGCCTTCGGCGGGGCGGCGGAACGGGTCTCGGCGGCCGCGGCGATGTCCGGCAGCGCAAAACCGGTCGACGAGCTTCGCTTGGTGCTGCTGCCAGTCGACCCGAGAGTGGTGCCGTTCGGTCCGTAGATGCGCATGATTTGGTCTCGCGGTGTGAGCGGCAGCATCGCCTCCCCATGGTTAACGAAACGTGAATCACCCGGCAGAATTTGCCGGGAAGCGGCAGTTTCGACGCCGCCGCACCAGATCCACGCCGGCCGCTGGAAAAAATTATAAATATAAATCAATGGCTTACAATGACGGGAAGCGTGGCACACGGCTCGCATAGTTATTGCTGGATGGCCGTCATGGGAGTGATGCGCGGATCCGGATCGTTAGAACCTCGCGGGGAGCAGAGGATGCCAAGCGTCCAATCGGCAAGCGTTTTTCAGGTGGCCTGCGCCGCGCTACTGGCGCTGGTGCTGTCGTCCATGCCAGCCGCCGCGACCTCCCGGATCAAGGATCTCGCCAATATCGAGGGCGTGCGGCAGAATCAGCTGATCGGCTACGGCCTCGTCGTCGGCCTCAACGGCACCGGCGACACCCTGAACAACATTCCCTTCACCAAGCAGTCGCTGCAGGCGATGCTCGAGCGCATGGGCGTCAATATCCGCGGCGCCACCATCCGGACCGGCAACGTCGCCGCGGTGATGGTGACCGGCAACCTGCCGGCGTTCGGCACCCAGGGCACCAGGATGGATGTCACCGTCTCCGCGCTCGGCGATTCCAAGAACCTGCAGGGCGGCACCCTGCTCGTCACCCCCCTGCTCGGCGCCGACGGCAATGTCTATGCCGTGGCGCAGGGTTCGGTCGCGGTGGCCGGTTTCTCCGCCGAAGGCGCCGCCGCCAGCGTCGTCCGCGGCGTGCCGACCGTCGGCCGCATCGCCAACGGCGCCATCATCGAACGCGAGATCGAATTCGCACTCAACCGCCTGCCCAATGTGCGTCTCGCCCTGCGCAACGCCGATTTCACCACCGCCAAGCGCATTGCCGCCGCGGTCAACGACTTCCTCGGCACCAAGACCGCCGAGCCGATCGATCCCTCCACGGTGCAGATGTCGATCCCGGCCGAATTCAAGGGCAACGTCGTCGCCTTCCTGACCGAGATCGAGCAGCTGCAGGTCGAGCCGGATCTCGCAGCCAAGATCGTGATCGACGAACGTTCCGGCATCATCGTGATGGGCCGCGACGTCCGCGTCGCCACCGTCGCGGTGGCGCAGGGCAACCTCACCGTCTCGATTTCCGAGAGCCCGCAGGTCAGCCAGCCCAATCCAATGGCGCGCGGCCGAACCGTGGTGACGCCGAGCTCCAGCGTCAAGGTCACCGAGGACGGCAAGAAATTCGCGCTGGTCAAGGACGGCGTGTCGCTGCAGCAACTGGTCGACGGGCTCAACGGGCTCGGCATCGGCCCGCGCGACCTGATCAGCATCCTGCAGGCGATCAAGGCCGCCGGCGCGATCCAGGCCGACATCGAGGTGATGTGATGAACAATGCGATCAACCCGGCCGTCGCCGGCAACCCGGCCAAACCCGCGATGCCGATGCGCTACGGCCGTCCGGACTTTCAGCTCGCCGAAGCCCTGACCAAGGTATCGCCGCAGGCGCAAGCCAAGGCCAAAGCCTCGTCGGAAGATTTCGAAGCGATGTTCCTGAATTCGATGTTCTCGCAAATGACCAGCGGCATCAAGGGCGAAGGCCCGTTCGGCGACACCCCGGGCACCGGCGTGTGGCGCTCGATGCTGACGGACCAGTATGCGAAAAACTTCGCCAAGGCCGGCGGCATCGGCATTTCCACCGACGTCTATCGCACGCTGATTCTGCAGCAAGCCAACCGCACCGGCTAATCAGGGATCCGACATGAACCAGCAATCTCCACAGCCGCAGGCGCCCGCGCCAATCCCGGTCGCCTCGACGCCCGCCGAAGCCCGCAAGATCGCCGAGAATCTGATGGAAGCGATGAGCACGCTGCTCGCCGTCATCGAGCGCGAAACCGAACTGGTGCGCGCCGGAAAGGTGCGCGAGGCGATGATGCTGGAGGCGCAGAAGTCGGAGCTGTCCCGCCGCTACGGCGTCGCAGTCGCCTATCTGAAGGCCAGCCAGAAATATCTCAAGCAAAGCGCGCCCGAGCTGCTGACCGCGCTGCACCGTCATCACGAGACCTTTCGCGCCATGCTGCAGGTCAACCTCACGGTGCTGGCAACCGCGCACGCGGTATCCGAAGGCATCGTGCGCGGCGTCAACACCGAGATCCAGCGCCGCAACATTCCCAACACCTACACCGCGGCCGGACAGCGTGCGCAGCCGGGGCGCGCCAACATCACGCCGCTGGCGGTCAGCCGCTCGCTCTGAGCCATCAAACTTGCGGACAATTTTCATCAAACTGCCGCGCTGGCCGCAGCGCGGCATTCATTGCGTTCTCTAACTCGGTGTTGAGAGGTGCCTGCGCATAGTTGCGTCGGACGAGGGGTTGGGATTTGACTCGAAGGAAGCCAGGAGGCTGCCATGAGTATGGATTTCAGCATCAAACCGGTGGGGGCACCGGTTGCCGCACCGGTCGCGCCACCCGTGAGCGAAGCGGCCCATCATGCCGTCGCGACCGAACTGCCGGCGCCGCAGAGCGTCACGGTGGTGGACGCCGGCGCGCGCGTGCGCGCGCGCAGCGATTCCGGCATCGCGACTCCCACAGTATCCCATCAGGTGGTGATTGACGCCGCCGCCGCGTCGATCGTCTATCAGGTGGTCGACGATAAAACGAGCCAGGTGGTCAAGCAGTTTCCCGAAGAGGCCATTTTGCGCCGCCGCGCCTATTTCCACAGCCTGGACCAGAGCAAGGGCGTGCCGACCCGGATGCTCGCCACCGACCGCAAGATCTGAGCCAAACAGAAGAGGCCAGGCCGGAGCCCCGGCTCAGCGGCTCGACTGCTTGGCGTAGGCGGTATCGAGCAGCGTCGCGCCGGTCGAGGGATCGGTGATGACGTTCTTGATTTCAGCGGTCCCGATCTTGGTCAGCTTGAATTTCGTATCGCCGATCCGGAACGCATTGTCCTTGATCAGGACGTCCGCGTATTTGTTGGTGCCGCCGCTCTGGTACTGCACCTTGGCGCGAAAGCCGGTGACGTTCGAGACCGAGATCTTGAACGACTTGTTGTCGGCATATTTCCCGGTCCAGTCGCCCTGGTAGAGCTTGGCATCGACCGGGACGTACGGCGTCTTCGAGGGAACGGTCGCTCCCACGGTCTTGTAGTTGGCCGACAGGATGGCGAAAACGTCAGCCATTTACCGCTCCGTTCCCGTCAGCCGCGGCCCGACAGGCCCGCCGCGAGATTGCAATTGATGTCGATCAGCGATTTGAGCTTGGCCGGATCCGGATTCATCTGCATTTCGACGGTCTGCTTCATGACGAACACGGCGATATTGGCAATGTTCTGACGGACTTCCATCGGCTGCGGATTATCGTTGGTCTCCACGGCGCTCATGAAGATCGTCCAGAGCCTGCGGTTGAACATCAGCGCGCTGTGCATGTTCTTGTCGGGGCCGGTCCAGTTGGCCTGCACGTCCTGCAGCTGTCGTGCGGCCTTCAGCAGCGCCTGCGCTTCGATTTCGCGGGGGGAAGCGGTCGTTTGTGACGTGCGAGCGTAAGCTTGGGCTGCGTTGGACATTCAGGACCTCGAAAGGAGCGGTTCGCAGAACCGCGGGGGCTTTGTGACTGCCCAACTTTCATACAGTCCGCGCCTTTAAATATGGTTATCGAGCGTTACCAAACGCGTTGGGAACCCGGCAAAAGAGTGCCGGAACCAGGCCAAGGAAAAGCGGCGGGGTTACCCCGCCGCCTTGATTTTCTCGTTCGCCACCGGACCTATCGCAGCAGTTGCAGCACGCTCTGCTGCGACTGGTTGGCAAGCGCCAGGGCAGACACCGCGATCGACTGCCGGGTCGACAACGCCTGGCTGTTGGCCGCTTCCTCGTTGGTGTCGGCCAGCGTCAGGTTGGACGAACCGGTCTGCAGCACGTTGATGAGGTTCTTCGAAAAATCCTGACGGATCTGCACGATCGACAGGTTGGAACCGAGCGTCGAGGCCTGCGATCGCAACGCGTTCGAGGCGGTGGTTATCTTGGCGATCGTCGCATTCGCTGAACCGCTGTCCAGGAAGTCCGTGCCGACGACCACCGCAGCAAGGCCGAGCCCCGCGGCGTTGTAGCTGACGCCGCTGATGTTGAGCGTGGACTTGCCGTTTTCGTTGAAGGTCAGCTTGAGATTGTCGCCGTTCAGCAGGTTGATCCCGTTGAACGACGCGTCCTGCGCCGTGGTGGTGATCTGCGCGATGATGTTGTTGTATTGCGACACCAGATTCGCGCGCGTCATCTGGGAACCAGCATCCGCGACCTTGGCGACCGTGACGAGCGTGGAAAACGCCTTGACGCCGGCAGTCGCGGTACCACCGAACGCGCCGATGGTGGCTGAAGCGGCATCGTTGGTCGTGGTGATCGTGATCTTGCCGGTGGTGTCGTCCACCGAAGCCTGCAGGTTATTGCCAGCCAATGCCGCATTGAGCTCGGTCAGCGTATCGACTTCGGCCGCGCCGGTACCGAACGTGATGCTCGATGCCGTGCCGCCGCCCGTCGCGGCGATCGTCAGGACGTCGCCCTGTGCGAGCGCAGCACCGAGCAGGTTGGCCGACGTACCACCGGCATTCGCAAGGCTGGTTTGGCTGGCCTTGGTGGAATAACCCGTCGGAGCCTGCAGCACCTGCTGAGCAATCGACTTCGCGGTATCGACCAGCTTCTGCAGCGAGGTAATGCCGGTATTGGCGGCCTGCAGCACCTGCACGCCGTTGCCGATGCCGTCGAGCAGATTGTTGAGATCGTTGGCGCGGTTGTCGAGCGCCGCCGCGGTGAAGAAGTTGGTCGGATTGTCGAGCGCGGTGTTGACCTTCTTGCCGGTGGCAAGACGGTTCTGGGTGGTCGACAGCAGGTCGGCGGTCGACTGCAGCGAGAGCAGGTTCTGACGAACC
>Ga0307294_10000018_pt1 | contig 38347 bp, 35 predicted proteins | sample ER_DNA_151_FD_194468 | JGI IMG/M metagenome (GOLD analysis project Ga0307294, IMG submission 194468) | Bulk soil microbial communities from the East River watershed near Crested Butte, Colorado, United States - ER_DNA_151 | ecosystem: Environmental > Terrestrial > Soil > Floodplain | place... | reverse complement strand
ATCCACCGAGGTCGGCTCTCAGGCATTCGCTGGAAACTTCACTCCAGAAGGCTGATGTCGGCGCGACACGCCGATAAACGGCTCATCTGGGGTGAAGTTTCCAGCGATTGCTGCGGCCAATTAGCCGCAAATGGCGCCGACGTTTGCCGAGCGGACCAGCTTGACGTACTTGGCCAATACTCCGCGGGGTGCCGGTCTCGGCGTCGGCGTCCAAATCTCACGCCGACGCCCTAGCTCTGCCGGGTCGAGGGTCACATCAAGCCGGCCGTTCGCGACATCAAGAACGATCTCGTCGCCGTCCTCGAGAAAGGCGATAGGCCCGCCATCCGCCGCCTCCGGAGCAATGTGGCCGACGCACAATCCGGTGGTTCCGCCAGAGAAGCGACCGTCCGTGATCAACATGACATCCTTGCCGAGGCCGGCGCCCTTGATTGCTGCGGTGATGGCCAGCATCTCCCGCATTCCCGGGCCGCCTTTGGGTCCTTCGTAGCGGATCACGACAACATCGCCGGCCGTTATGGTGCCATTCTCCAGGGCATCCATCGCTGCCCGTTCGCCGTCAAAGACCCGCGCCGTGCCCTTCCACACCTCGGTGTCGAAACCGGCGCTCTTGACCACCGCGCCTTCCGGTGCCAGCGAGCCACGCAGGATTGTGATGCCGCCGGTGGGATGAATTGGATTGTCCAGCGCCCGCACGATCGTCCCGTCCACATCCGGCGGTGCGATGTCGGCGAGGTTCTCCGCCATGGTCTTGCCCGTGACAGTCAGGCAATCTCCATTGAGCAGGCCCGCATCAAGGAGGGCCTTCATCACTACCGGCACTCCCCCAACCCGATCCACATCATTCATCACGTACCGGCCGAACGGCTTCAGGTCACCCAAGTGCGGCACGCTACGGCCGACTCGCACGAAGTCGTCGAGCGTAAGGTCGACTTCTGCCTCATTGGCGATCGCGAGCAGGTGCAGCACGGCATTGGTCGAGCCGCCGAACGCCATAGTGACCGCAATGGCGTTTTCGAATGCTTCCTTCGTCAAGATCTGGCGCGCAGTGATGCCGCGCCGCAGCATCTCGACAACGGCCATCCCACTCTTCCGCGCGAAGCCGTCACGGCGACGATCGACGGCTGGCGGCGCGGCAGAGCCTGGCAGCGACATGCCCATTGCCTCCGCCGCACTGGCCATGGTGTTGGCGGTATACATGCCGCCGCAGGCGCCTTCTCCGGGACAAATCGCCTTCTCGATCTTGGTCACTTCGTCTCGACTGATCAGCCCTCTGACGCAGGCACCAACGGCCTCGAAGGCATCGATGATCGTTACTTCCTTGTCGCCGACATAGCCCGGCATGATCGAGCCGGCGTAGAGGAAGACCGAAGCAAGATCAAGCCGAGCAGCCGCCATCAGCATGCCCGGCAGTGACTTGTCGCATCCGGCCAAGAGCACGGAACCATCCATTCGCTCCGCGAGCATGACCGTCTCCACCGAGTCCGCGATGATCTCCCGACTCACGAGGGAGTAATGCATTCCGTCATGGCCCATGGAGATTCCGTCCGAGACCGAGATGGTGCCAAACTCCAGCGGGTAGCCGCCGGCGGCATGCACCCCATCTTTGACAGCTTTGGCTAGCCGGTCCAAGGACAGGTTGCACGGCGTGATCTCGTTCCAGCTGGAGGCGACCCCAATCTGTGGCTTGGCCCAGTCCTCATCGGTCATGCCTACCGCGCGCAGCATGCCGCGTGACCCAGTGGCCTCCAGACCGTCGGTGACGACGCGAGATCGGGGTTTGATGTCGACGCCGTTGGGTGAGGTGGGGCTGGTCTGCTCGCTGGTGAGGGGCTCCTGGGTCATGGCGGTCAATCTAGCCGCTCGACCTTGTCCGGCTGCACCCAGTTTGCTTGCGTGAGTGCGGAGCTTAGGCAGTGGGGTTGACGATCAGCTGCGCCCGGCTGGTAACGACCATCTGCCACGACAGACCGACAAGCAAGATCACTCCCAGAATCGGGCCGAGATTGGCCACCAGCTGCTGCAGAAAGTCGAATTGCCGCTCTCGGGCGCCGCCGTACGGAAGCACGGCGAGCGGCAGACAAATGGACACCCAAAGCACCCAGAAGCCGCCGACATATCGAGCCCATCGAGGTACGCCTGGTGACAGCACGGCCATCGCCATGGGAAGAATCCATACGTAGTGATGGGTCCATGAGAGCGGCGACGCCAGACACGTCGTGAGTCCCACGATTGCGACCGCAAAGACCTTTTCGTCGTTGCGCCACCAATGAGCAGCCACCAAGCAGCCCAGCACAGCCAACACTCCAGAGATCGTTAGCCCCACCAAGGTAGTGGTAGGCGAGGAGTCCCAGAGCCGGAAGAACACACCCAGCAGCGACTGGTTTCCCGCGTAAAGCGGTGAAGCGGTACGCGTTTCACCGCCAGACAGACCGCCGAAGAAAACCAGTGTTTCGCGGAAGAGCAAGATCGCGCCGATGCCAGTGAAGACGGCAAAGCTGATCATGGCAGTGATTGCGACCCGAGTCTTGCCGATCAAGAAGGCGAAGATCACGAAGAGTGCCGGCGTCAGCTTGATCGCCGCCGCCAAGCCGATCAAGGTGCCCTGCGGGATGCGTCTCCGCTCGCCGGGCGCATCCGGCAATAGATCGGCAATGACCAACGCCATAAGCACGGTATTCACCTGGCCGTACCCCAGCGTGGTGCGAATCGGCTCCATCGCTACCAGCACGGCAATGCCGAGCAGTCCCAGCTTCCAGCCGCGCGGTGCGCCGCAGCGTTTCAGCACCGACTGCTGGGCCCAAACCAGAGCACCGGTCCAGACCACTTGCCAGAACAGATACGGGCCGAATGCCAGTGGGGTCATCAAGATCGCCGCAATCGGCGGATAGATGAAGTAGAGATTCCAGAACGGCGTCGTAGTGGCGAAGATGTCCTTGCCCGCGAGCATGTCCTTGACCGCGTACACGTAGACCTGCAGGTCGATCGTCGAGGGGTGCCAAGGAACGAGCTTTCCGTACTGGATGATGAAGGGCAAGATCAATAACGCAACCGCAAACGGCGGCAGAAACTCTGCTGCCGCACGAGCTAGCCGCCGGCTTATCGATAGTGATGTTGCCGGTGCCGAACGGGTCGGCAGGCTCACGCGCCCGCCTGAATCTGGCGATACACCGAATCCAGTTCAGCATCGGGCACAACACCGCTGTTGACCAGCCGGCCCAAACCGGGCTCGTCGGCATAGCGCGGAACGACGTGGACGTGCAGATGGAAGACTTCTTGGCCGGCCACCTGGCCCGTCGAGGACAGTACGTTGAGTCCGTCCGCGGCCAACCGGTCCACGAGCAGCCGCGCGACAGCATCTATCGCCGGAGCGATCTCGGGCAATGCACCTGGCCCGGTGATCATGTCGGGCACATGCCGCTTCGGCACTACCAAGGCATGTCCTGGGTGCCAGGCGCCGATATCGAGAAACGCCACGGCCCGATCGTCCTCATAGATCCGTCGAGCGGGCAGCTCTCCGGAAACGATCTTGCAGAAGAGGCAATTGGGATCAATGGCCTGCGACTCAGGCGTCTCAAGGGGCGTCATGTGATGATGTTCTCCAATTCCTGGCCAGCGGCGAAACGGCCCAGCTGGGCAGCGATCAGTCGGTCAGCACGAGGAAAGAAGGCAGTGCTGCCCCCGCCGACGTGAGGTGAAATCAGCACCCCTGGCGTACGCCACAGCGGGTGCTCGGGTGGCAGCGGCTCGGGATCGGTTACGTCGAGTGCCGCCCGGATTCTGCCGGTCGAGGTCTCAGCCAGCAGCGCATCGGTGTCCACAAGCCTGCCGCGGGCAACGTTGACGAGCACAGCGTCGTCAGGCAAAGCGGCGAGCTCCTCGCCACCGATCATTCCCTCTGTCTGCGCCGTGTGCGGCGCGACCAAAAAGACCAGATCAGCTTTCGGAAGCAGCCTCGGCAACTCTTCGACACGATGCACCCGAACTGGGTCGCTGCGGGGCCGGCGCGCCACCCTCGTGACCGAGGCGACCTCAAAGCCGGCAAGCCGATGTTCGATGGCAGCGCCGATGTGGCCGTATCCAATGATCAACACCCGCTGATCAGCCAATGAGGTGCCGAACCGAGAATCCCAGATGCCGCTGGGCTGGTTGCGGGCAAAGTGATCAAGATGCCGGCCGCTGGCCAGTGCTAGCGCGACGGCCAGTTCGGCGGTACTGGCATCATGCACTCCCGCCGCATTGCACAAGATCACACCTTCTGGCACATAGGGCAGGAAGTTCTCTACGCCGGCGGTCAGGGTCTGGATGACCTTCAGCTGCTTCATCTCGTCGACTCGGTCGAGGGTCTCTTCGCCCTTGAGGTAGGGCAACACATAGAACTCGACGTCGGCGATCGAATCCGGCCAGCCGTCACCATCGGCGCGATAGAGATCAACGTCGATGCCGTCGGGGATTCCGCCGAGTCGCCGCTCGGCGTCCTCGACGCTGGCGTACGGCAGCCAGACAACTCGTTTCTTCACGGGCACGCGCTCAGTGTCTCGTTGTCGGAGCAAGTACGGGGTGGCGTACCGGAAAACCTGCTGCCTCGATGGCCGCCTTCACCTCGGCGATGCGCAGCGTGCCAAAGTGGAAAACGGTCGCGGCGAGCACCGCATCGGCGCCTGCGGCAATCGCTGGCGGGAAGTCCGAAGCCTGACCAGCTCCGCCAGACGCGATGAGCGGGACATGAACCTCAGCACGTACTGCTCGGATCATCTCCAGGTCAAAGCCGCCTGCGGTGCCATCGGCGTCCATGGAGTTCAGCAGGATTTCGCCGACGCCCTGCTCGACCCCGCGGCGCGCCCAGTCGACCGCATCCAGCCCAGCGGCAGTCCGGCCGCCGTGCGTCGTGACCTCGAAGCCGGACGGTGCCCACTCCGCGCGCCGCGCATCCACCGACAAGACCAGCACCTGGTTGCCGAACCGGCGAGTGATCTCCCCGATCACCTCTGGCCGCTGGATGGCGCCCGTGTTGATCGCCACCTTGTCGGCGCCGGCGCGCAGCAACACGTCCACATCATCGACATTCCGTACGCCGCCGCCCACCGTCAGCGGAATGAACACCGTCTCGGCAGTCCGCCGGACCACCTCTAGCGTCGTTTCCCTGCCTTCTGCCGATGCCGAAATGTCGAGGAAGGTCAACTCATCCGCACCTTCGGCGTCATAGAGCCCAGCAAGCTCCACAGGATTACCCGCATCCCGCAGCCCGACGAAGTTGACGCCCTTGACGACCCGGCCATCGTGCACATCGAGGCACGGGATGACACGCACAGCGACCGTCACGTCGAACACTCTAGATGGTGGACTCGGGTGGATCCGGCTGCGAGCGGAGCGAGCAATTCAAACTCGGATCGCGCGCCGCCGTGCTGAGGAGAAGCGACGGGACATGCTTTTCCTCACTGAGCGACGACGAAGTAGGCGGCCTCAAAGCGCGATCCGCGCGGAGCGAGCGTTTAGCGAGCGGAGCAATCAGACTCAGCATTACGCTGCGATCATGCCCCAACTCGATGCCAGCTTTTTTGCGCTGCCCTTGCAGGCACTGAGCGACGCCGCACTTTCCAAGGCCAAGGATCTGGGTTGCAGCCACGCGGAGGTCCGCGTCGAGCGACTGCGCTTTGCGTACCGGAGCTTTCGTGATCATGCCCTGGAAACCAGCGCCGACAATCAGGTGCTTGGTGTGTCGGTTCGTGTTGTGCACAACGGTGTATGGGGGTTCGCCGCCGATATCACCCTGTCCCCGGACTCGGCGGCCCGGCTAGCCGAGCGTGCGGTCGCCACAGCGAAGGTTTCCCGGCCACTCACTCCATCATCAGTAGAGCTATCCGATGAGAACGTTTACGCCGACGCCACGTGGGTGTCGGCCTACGACGTGGATCCCTTTGAGATTGACGAGGCCACCAAGACTGGTCGCGTCCTGGGACTCAACGAAGCGTTGCTCGCCGGATCCGGGGTTACGCATGCCAATGCGAGCCTCGGCTACGTTCACGAAAACAAGTTCTTCGCCAATCTCGCCGGCACTAACACGACTCAGCAGCGCGTCCGGATTCAGGCGCAGCTGACCGCCGTCAACGTTGGTGATCATGGTTTCGCAACTATGCGCAGCTTGGCGCCGCCCACCGGCCGCGGCTGGGAATACCTGACGGGAACCGGCTGGGACTTCGATTCCGAGGTGGCAGAGATGCCCGAACTGCTGGCCGCTCAAGTCGCCGCCCCATCGATCGAGGCCGGTCACTATGACCTGGTCATTCATCCCAGCAATCTGTTCCTCACCATCCACGAGTCGATTGGACACGCCACCGAGTTGGATCGGGCACTGGGTTATGAGGCCGCGTACGCCGGCACGTCTTTTGCCACCTTCGACCAACTCGGCAAGCTGCACTATGGCAGCGCCGTCATGAATGTCACGGGCGACCGGATAGTTGATCATGGCTTGGCAAGCATCGGGTATGACGACGAGGGCGTCGGTCAACAGCAGTTCAATATCATCTCCGACGGAATCCTGGTCGGCTATCAGCTGAACCGGCAAATGGCTGCCGAGAAGGGATTGGGCCGCTCTAACGGCTGTGCGTTCGCCGATTCCCCCGGCCACATCCCGATGCAACGCATGCCCAACGTCTCGCTTCAGCCTGCGGCAGATGGCCCGACCATCGATGAACTGATTTCCGATGTGGACCACGGAATCTACATCGTCGGCGACAAGTCCTGGTCTATCGACATGCAGCGTTACAACTTCCAGTTCACCGGACAGAGGTTCTTCAAGATCGAGAAGGGCAGACTGGCCGGCCAACTCAAGGACGTTGCCTATCAGGCCACTACCACCGATTTCTGGCGGTCGATGGAGGCCGTTGGTAACCCTGATACTTATGTTCTCGGTGGCGCCTTCAATTGCGGCAAAGGGCAGCCCGGCCAGATTGCTCCGGTGTCGCACGGCTGTCCAGCTGCGCTGTTTCGCGGGGTCAACGTGCTGAACACCCAGGCCGAAGGAGGCAACCAATGAGCGTCTTGCCGCAGGATCTCGTGGAGCAAGCACTCAATTCCGCGACCTTGCCGTGTGTTGTCTGGGTCACCGAACGCAGCGAGGCCAACCTGCGCTGGGCCAATAATGCGCTAACGACGAATGGCGAGATGCGGAGTAGGCGGCTCATTGTGACCGCGACCGCCGATGTCGAGGGTGGCACGGCGGCCGGCACCGTAGGCCAGGAGATCGCGGCTGCGGATGAGGTCAGCGCAGTGGTGGCTGCGGCCGAACAGTTGGCCCGCACCGGACGGCCGGCTGAGGATGCGATGCCTATGGTCGCGAACTACGCCCACAACGATGTGTGGTCCGACCCGCCTGAGACGACGAGCATTGAGGTGCTGGAGGAGCTCGCGAAGGGACTGGGCGTCGCCTTCGACCGCGCTGAAGCAGCGCGGCAGCTGCTGTACGGCTTCGCAGAGCATGCCATCGAGACGATCTATTTGGGAAGCAGCACCGGTTTACGGCGGCGCGGCGTACAACCGACCGGGCGGCTCGAGCTCAACGCCAAGACAGCTGATCTCGCAGCATCGGCATGGCTGGGGCGGACGACCCGGGACTTCTTTGACGTCGATGTCACCGAGGCTGCTGAGGAACTGAACACCCGCTTGGGCTGGGCGTCGAGAAAGGTGGACCTGCCTCCGGGACGTTATGAGACTTTGCTGCCGCCCGCAGCCATCGCCGACTTGATGATCTACGCGTACTGGACCGCCAATGCGCGGGACGCGGAGGAGGGCCGCAATGTCTTCGCAGCCGGTGAGGGCGCGACCAAGATCGGGCAGCGGTTCTCAGAGCTCCCGATCACGCTGAGGTCGGATCCGGGCTATCCCGGTCTGGAGACTATTCCATTCGTGAACTTCACCTCTTCCCTCGACGACACCTCCTGGGCATTCGACGGCGGCCTGCCAATCAATGCGACCACCTGGATAGATCACGGAGTGCTGCGCGAGCTGATCCGCAATCGCGGACATGCCGCCCGAACCGGTGCCCAACCGACGCCTCCACCGGACAACTTGATCATGGATGGCGGTGGCACAGCCAGTATGCAAGAGATGATCTCCAATACCGATCGTGGTCTTTTGCTGACAAGCCTGTGGTACATCCGTGAGGTCGATCCCGAGCGCCTGTTACTGACCGGCCTCACCCGCGATGGGGTCTACCTGATCGAAAATGGCGAGGTCGTCGGCGCGGTAAACAACTTCCGCTTCAACGAATCCCCGATCGAGCTCTTGGGTCGGATCAGTGAGATCGGCATTTCCGAGCTCACCTTATGCCGGGAATGGAACGACTACTTCAACCGGACGATCATGCCGACCGTCAGGGTGCCCGACTTCAACATGTCGACCGTCAGCCAGGCGTCCTGATCTTAGGGAAGGTCGGCACCAGCCAGATCGTCACCCTCATCGGCATCCATCTCCGGCGCGTAAGTGACCACTCCGCGACGCATCGAGCGCACCAGCAGTTGGGCGGTATCCCGGAGATCGCCCGGACCGGCGGCGGCGGCGATCTGTCCCGCGAAGTCGGTAACCTGTCGAACCCAGCGAACGAAGTCTCCGGCCGTGAAGTCGCTGCCATGCAGCACCGCCGACAACGTCCGGCCAGCCGCCCAGCCGTACGCCGCTTCGCTGAAGCCGATGTCAGGCTCGGGTCCGCGGTTCAGCCGGGCGTCACGCTCGACCAGCGACACCTCGTGCCAGATGCGGCGTACCTCCATCACGGCTGCATGGGTCCGGGCATCAGGCATGCGCGGTCGGTGACCGACCTCGTCGGCCCTTCTTGCCTCGAAGACCAATGAGGACAAGACGGCGGCCAGCTGGGGATGGGTCAGGCCATCAAAGACGCCGGCACGGATGCACTCAGCGGTAACCAGATCCAGCTCGGCATAGATTCGAGCGAGCATCCTGCCGCTATCAGTGACCTCGCGCCCCCCATCTCCGGCGAGATAGCCGAGCGACTCCAAGACCAGGCAGATCTTGTCGAAGTGGTCGGCGATGGTATTGCTGCGCGAGTCGATGCGGGCCTGCAACCGCGCGGTCTCTCGCTGGAGTCGCAGCGCTCGTTCCGCCCACCTCGCATGGGTCTCGCGCTCGGGGCAACGGTGGCACGGGTGATGTTGTAGCACCGACCGACGTTGATCAATCTGTTCCTGGATCTCAGGATCAATGCCGGCCATCCGATGGCGCTTCGGATCAAGATCGATCTCGCCGAGTCGGGCCCGCAGAGCCGCGGCCAAATTACGCCGGGAGGCGGCATCCTTGGGGTTGAAGTGCTTGCCGATCTTCATACGTCCGGCTACCGGCGGAGGTTTGGGAAAGTCGGCGATTGCCAGCCGACGCACGTGCCGTTCCTCGGTAAGCACCAGCGGTCGGGGCGATTGATGATCATGGCGAACGCCGGGATCGATGATCACGGCCCACCCCTGGCTCTTCCCGCTGGGCACCCTAATGATGTCTCCCGGCTTCAAGATCGACAGCGTCTGCAATGCCTCCGCTCGGCGATCCGATCGCCGCTCCCGGGCGGCAGCCGCCTCAAGATCAGCGATCTCGGCCCGCAGGCGCGCATACTCCGCGAAATCGCCGAGTTCGCACTCGGCGGCCGCCCAGTAGTCCTCGATCGCCTCCTCATTCCTGGCCAAGGTGCGCGCCGCACCGACCACAGAGCGGTCGGACTGAAACTGCGCGAAGGACTGCTCGAGCAGAGTGCGGGCACGTTCCCGACCGACGGTTGCCACCAGATTGACTGCCATGTTGTAGGTCGGGGAGAAGGAGGAACGTAGCGGATAGGTACGCCGGGATGCCAGGCCGGCAACGGCGCGAGGATCAAGGCCGGGTTGCCACAGTACGACGGCGTGGCCTTCCACATCGATGCCACGCCGGCCGGCGCGACCGGTCAACTGGGTGTACTCCCCCGGCGTGATGTCAGCATGAGTCTCGCCGTCGAACTTGACCAGCTTCTCCAGCAGCACCGACCGGGCCGGCATGTTGATACCCAACGCCAATGTCTCGGTCGCGAAGACGGCCTTGATCAGCCCGCGTACGAAGGCTTCCTCCACGCACTCCTTGAACGTAGGCAACATGCCGGCGTGATGCGCAGCTACTCCCCTGCTGAGAGCCTCGGCGAAGATGTCGTAGTCGAGTGCCTGCAGATCGCCACCCGAGAGCCCGGCCACATGGCGCTCCATGATTGCGGCGATCTGCTGCCGCTCGGCCGTTGTCGTGAGCCGTACGCCGGATTCGAGCAGCTGCCGGACGGCGGCATCGCAGCCAACGCGGGAGAAGATGAACACGATCGCGGGCAAGAGCTCTTCGTCGTCGAGTAGCTCGACCAGCTCCGGGCGGCTCGGCACCCGTAACGAACGCGGCCGGCGATCTGATCCGGCGTAGTGGGATCGGTGGGCCGCGCCGCCGTACGCGCCACTGCCATAGCTCACGGTCCTTCTCCCGCGGCCGCTCTTGCCGCGCGGGCGCCGGGCGTCGTCTCGGACGGACCTCGACTCATCCCGGGCGATCTTGATCAAGATCGGGTTGACATCGACCTTGCCCTCGTCGGGCAGTTCGCGGGCGGTCGGCGCGACCTCGGCGAAGAGATCGTGCAAGGTGCGACCGACGAGGAGGTGCTGATAGAGCGGCACGGGCCGTCGCTCGGATACGACGACGGCCATTTCGCCGCGTACCTCAGACAGCCAGTCTCCGAACTCCTCAGCGTTGCTCACCGTCGCCGAAAGCGCCACCAGTTGGATGGAGTCCGCCAGCCCGATGATCACCTCTTCCCAAACGGCACCGCGGAACCGGTCCGCCAGGTAGTGCACCTCATCTAGCACGACGTAGCCGAGGTTCACCAAGGTGGAGGATCTCGCGTAGATCATGTTGCGCAACACCTCGGTAGTCATCACCACAATCGGTGCCTCCGAGTTGACCGAGGTATCCCCGGTCAGCAAACCGACGTTGCTGGCTCCATGCCGGCGAACCAGATCGGCGTATTTCTGATTCGACAACGCCTTGATCGGTGTGGTGTAGAAGCACTTGCGGCCATTGCTGAGCGCCAGAAAGACCGCAAACTCACCAACAATGGTCTTGCCGGCCCCTGTTGGTGCAGCGACCAGCACTCCTGAACCCGCCTCGAGCTGTGCACAGGCCTCACGCTGGTAATCGTCGAATGCAAAGGGGTAGCTGTCGGCGAAGGCGGCCAGCAGCGGTGAGCCCTGCCGCTTCCGGAACCGCGCGTACGCCTCCGCCGGACTGAGCGATTCAGGATCGGGCGATTCAGGATCGGGCGATTCAGGGTCGAGTGACGGGTCGGCCATAGTGCGGCCCAAGTTACCCCCGGCCGTCAGGAACGAAGACCGGCAATGCTCCGGGCACTGAGCAAACACGTAATGGCGCCGCGGCGATCATTTCGCCATCGCCGAAACCGACCAGGCCGGGCCCCTCGATTCTCACCTCGCGGACCCGCAATTGCTCGACGCAGGGGTCGCGGACGAACTTGCCCGAGTACATCTCGGGAAACAATCTCAGCAGTTTCAGGCGACCCACCGGATGGATGATCGTGACGTCGAGTAGGCCGTCGTACGGGTCGGCCTTAGGGCAGATCAGCATTCCGCCGCCGTAGGAGCAGGTGTTGCCAACGGCGACCAGCATCGCCTCCTGTTCGCGGATCTGTCCGTCGAGGGTCAGGCGGTAGCGCAGCGGGGTGAAAACCCGCAGCTCCGCCATCACCGCGACCGCATATCGCGTCGACCCCCGCGGCCAGACCATCTCGTTAGCGCGGCGGTTCACCAGGGCATCGAAGCCGGTTGCGAGCACCGCACCCACATAGGTGTCGCCCACCCGGGCAAGATCAATGTCACCGATACGCCCGGCGGCAATCACGGCCGCCGCGGCTACAGCGTTCTGGGGATCCAATCCGATGCCGCGGCACAGGTCGTTGCCGGTCCCAGCCGGAATCAGACCGAGCGCGGTACGGCCGTCGCCGGAGAGATGGGCCGCCGCGGCGGTATTGACGCCAAGATGCATCATCCCATCGCCTCCCATGACGGCCAGCACATCGACGCCGTCTGCAACCGCCTGACGGGTCATGGATCGAGCCTCGGCGAAGTCGCGACTCAGCAGGATCCGTAGGTCCGCACCCCCGTCACGGAGTGTGCCGGCTACCTGTGGCAGCACCTCCAGCGCGCGGCCCTTGCCAGCAGAGGGATTGACAACCAGCCGGATCTGGCGGGTCACCTCAGGGGCTCGGGCTCATCGCCAGGACCTTCGGTTAGCTCGTGCAGCGCCTTGTCGTCAGTCACGGTATGTCGAACGATCAGATCGTCACCGGCGAGCGCCGCCTGACGCTCTTTGCGACGGTCCAGGATGTGTGCGATGACCTCGGCGGCGAGGAACAGCAGCGCCATCGGTGCGGCAACGGCAAGCATCGAAAACGGATCAGTGGACGGCGTGGCCACGGCGCCGAATACGAAAGTTGCGAAGATCACCAGACTCCGGTACTTCGCCATCTGCTTGGCCTTGATCACCCCGACGATGTTCAACATCAAGACGATCAATGGAATCAGGAACCCAATGCCGAAGACCAACATGAGACGCAGGAGGAAGGCCAGGTAAGCGTTGATGTCCTGCAGGTTGGTCACTCCGGACTGGGTGAAGCTCAGCAGCACCGCAATCGCCTTAGGCAAGACGACGTAGGCGACAACAACACCGCCCACGAACATCGGCGTCGCGGCTGCAATAAAGATCAACGCCCACTTCTTCTCCTTCGCCAGCAGCCCAGGGACTACAAATGCCCACAGCTGGTAAAGCCAGAAGGGTGCCGTGGCAATTGCCCCCGCGAGTGCCGAGACCTTCAATGAAAGTGTTAGTGGGGAGGTCAGATTGATGTTGACCAAGGATGTATTCGCATCCGGATGCTTGGCCTTCAGCGCCGCGATTGCCTGAAAGTAGGGCCGCTGCAAAATGTCCAACAGGTCGTATCGGAAGAACCAGGCGACCACCATGCCCACGATGATCGCGAGTATCGAGACGATCAGCCGATACCGCAGTTCACGAAGATGCTCGAAGAGCGTCATCGTGCCGTCGGGTGGCAGCGCTGGCGGCTTGAGCCACTTCAAGCTGAAGTGGATAGGCCGGCCCTTGATCGTCAAAGACACGGCGGCTTAGAGCGACGTTCAGGCGTCGTTGCGGTTTTCGGTGGCGGCGGGATCCTGGTTGGCCCGCGGCGGCTGTTGATAGCTGGCGCCGCTCGGAGGCTGTGATGCCTGAGCCTGCGGTGGCTGCTGGTATTCGGTCACTGCTGGCGTACTCGGACCAGGAGCCGGATTGGGTGGCTGTAGCTGGCTTTCGTCAGACTTGAGGCCCTTGGTCTCCTCTTTGAACTCCCTGAGCGCACGCCCGGTGCTCTTGCCCAAGCCTGCCAGCCGAGCGCCACCGAACAACAGCAGCACGACGGCCAAGATGATCAACAGCTCGGGGACACCAAGTCCGAGTACGAGCGGAATCATGATTCCTCTTTTCCTGCAGCAGTAGTCGGAGTCATCCTACGTCGCGGATACCTGGTCGATCTGTGCAGAGATGGTGCGATCGTTGCGCGGGTCGGGCAGCAGGGCGGATTCGGGAACCGTGATCTGCGCCAGCAGATCGCTAAGTTCGCCAGCCCTGACAGCCAGCATGTCCAGCTCGCTGAAGAGATCGCTCGCCTTATGCGCAAGCCACACGGCATAGCTGATCAGCATGATGAGCCCCGCCAGACCGATGCCGACGAAGACGATCACCCAGATCATCCCTGCACCCTAGCCGATCTCAGCTATGTCCTGGCTGCTGCGCCCAGTAGTACGGCGTACTGCTCGAGCGCCTCTTGTGCCGCCTCGGCGGCCGAGTTCCCCGCTCCCTCGGGGGACAGCACCCGAGCGCCGCCCTGGAGCCGCAGCAGCAAGCTCCGCAACCATGCCGGATCGGTGACGTGCAGCGTAACGATGAGACCGCCCCCCGGACGGGCGGAGGCCGCCTCGGTCGGGTAGTACTCCGCAACCCAAACGGCCCATGGCTCCAGCTCGAGGGTGACCAGCGGGGCGTCCTTCAATGCCTCCCACCATCCGGTCGAGAGGTCTTTGAGCTGGACATCATGCGGCGCCACATCGATCGAGGTGACCTCGACAGCGGCGATTCGATCAAGTCGGAAGGTTCGCAACGCGTTGGCGGAGTAACACCAAGCCTCCAGGTAGCCATAGCCCTCCAGTACGAAAACCCGCAAGGGGTCGACCATCCGCCGCGTCGTCTCCGCACGCGAGGCGACGTCGTAGGTGAGATCCAGCCGCTTGCCGCGCTGCAACCCGTCGTTCACACGCGCTTGGATGTCATCCCGAGCGGCGGTGACCGCCACGGTTGCCTGGTCGGTCGCCGGTAGGTTCCCGGCGGCTGCCTCTAGCTTCTTCAAAGCTCGGTCGACCGCGTCGCGCTTGCCGGGACCTGCGATCCCGCGCAGCGTACGCAGTGCCAGCACTAGTGCCAGCGCCTCATCGGCGGAGAGCCGCAACGGCCGAGTGAGATAGTCGGCATTGCTGAGGTGAATGACGCCCTCGCCGTCCACCGCGTCCATGTCGATGTCGATCAAGTCCCCAGGGGCAAGTCCGGGCATGCCGCACATCCAGAGCACGCTGAGATCCTCGCGTAGCGTCTTGACGTTGATCCCAAAGGCCGCGGCGACATCGGCCATCGCGACGCCGTCGTGTTCGCGTAGATAGGGCACCAGGCTGAGCAACCGTCGCACTTGAGCTCGGGACGTCATGCGGCATTCACCGATTCAACGACGGCGGTCAGACCCCGCACGACGAGCTCGCGGAGTTCGGCTGGCTCTAGGACGACGACATCGGCGGCGTGCTGGGTGATCTCCTCTGCCGCTGAGCGGAAATCGGTGAAGCCGACCGCATATATCCCAAAGCCCGCCGGAAGCTTGACACCAGAAACCGCCGGCTCACCGCGACGCGCCAGCGCCGGTGCCTTGCCGGTCCGGATGGCGAGCAGCGCGGTTTCGGTTCGCTCCCGCGGCGCAAGCGCACGAGCCAGGCTGCGCAAGTCAAGATCATCCGGCACCTCGTACGATCCAGCTCGGGAGACCCTCCTCGGCAGATCGGCCATCCGGGAGAGCTTGAACATTCGGGACGCTTGGCGGTCGACGTCGCGACCGATCACATACCACCGCCCTTTGTACGAGGTGAGGCCCCACGGCTCAAGGGTGCGCGGCGTGCCGTCGCGATACGTGAAGCTGACACGTGCTCGATCAAGCACCGCATTCCACAGCACGTCGAATCCAGGTTCGGATGCCTGCACTGACGGCTCCAACGATGCAAGCTGCGACGCATCCGGCTCTACGCCGGCCGCACGCAATTTGCTGATAGCGCTTCTGGTCGCCTCTGCCATGCTGGCGTGCTTCCAGACGCGCGCCGCTACTCCGACTACGGCGGCTTCCTCGGCGTCCAGATCGATCGGCGGCAATGAAAATTCTGAAGGACGGATCCGGTAGCCCGGCTCATCATCGAACAGCGGATCGAAGCTGCCGACCTCGATCGGCACCCCGAGCGAGCGCAGTTCATCTTTGTCACGCTCAAAGGTGCGCTCGAATGCGGCATCGCTGAGGTTGTGGTAGCCCTCGACCGCCTCCCGAATGCGGCTCTTGGGAAGATAGCGGCCTGACACCAGCAGGCAGATGGTGAGGTTGAGAATTCTCTCGGTCTTGCGGGGCGGCATTACGTGCAAATCACTTTCTACCGGAGCGTCGATGAGCACGCTACCAGCAGATGATTGACATCCCGGGTAGCTCGGCGGCATCCCGCGCCGAGCATCGTGAAGGGATCGGCGCCGGCCGCTATGCGCCCAGTCCAACAGGTGATCTGCACATCGGAAATCTCCGTACGGCGCTGCTTGCGTGGCTCTTTGCGCGATCCACAGGGCGTCGTTTTCTGCTCAGGGTCGAAGATCTCGACGCAACACGGGTTCAGCCTGGAGTTGCCGAGCAACAGCTGGCCGATCTCGCGGCCTTGGGTGTCACCTTCGATGGCGAGCCAGTCGTACAGTCACAGCGACTGCCCGCCTATCGGGAAGCATTGATCGGCCTGGCTGACAGGACGTACGAATGCTTCTGCAGCCGACGTGAGATTGCCGAGGCGGCCTCGGCACCGCACGGCAGGCCTTCCCGATATCCGGGCACCTGCCGGAATCTCACCGAGGCTGAGCGGGAGCGTCGCAGACAGACTCGGCCACCCGCGCTTCGGCTGCGGGCCGATGGTGCCCGACAGACCATACGCGACGTGTTGCATGGGGAGATCACGGCCGAGGTTGACGATGTCGTGCTGCTGCGCAACGACGGCGTCCCGGCCTACAACCTCGCGGTCGTCATTGACGATGGGTGCTCCGGCATCGACCAGATTGTGCGTGGCGTCGATCTGCTGCCCGTGGCGGCAACTCAGGCCTATCTCGCGAGGTTGCTCGGCCAGCAGCCACCGATTTATGCGCATGTGCCTTTGGCGGTGAACGCGCAGGGTCAACGACTTGCCAAGCGAGACGGGGCGGTAACCCTCGCCGAGCTAGCCGCTGAAGGTATGGGACCAGACGCAGTGCTGGGATTGATCGCGGAATCGCTGCACCTGGACGCGCAGGATGAGCGGATAACGCTCGATGCCATGCTTGAGCGCTTCGATCCTGATCGACTGCCGCGTACGCCGTGGGTTGTGATACCGGTCCGGGGTTTAAGGTCGGGCACGTGATCATTTGGGCTGATGGCACGGTCACGGGGCTGCGAGGTCAGTGGAAGGGTGCCGTGGAGCTCACTGTCGTGCGACGCGATGCCAGCGAGACGACTGAAATACCCGCACTCGTCTACACCGACCTCATGGCCATCCCGACCGTCGGTGATCGGGTGCTGTTGAATGTCGCGGCTTTGGAACGCGGTCTGGGTACTGGTGGATATGCCCTGGTGATCGCCGTACTGGACGCCGACGGCCGAGTGACTCAGCCACCGCAGCCTGCCGGGCATCTCATCAAGGCGCGCTACCTGCCGCTGCAAGCCATGGTCGCGGGAGCCGACGAACAGGGATCGGCGCATCATCAGCTGCTGGCGGAGGCTGACTCGATTGACGGGATGCCGGTGATCGTCGCCGACCTGCACTCCGCGCTGGCGCCGATCCTGTTGGCAATTGCGGACGATCGCCCCGGCACCCGGGTCGTCTATGTGATGAGCGATCAGGGCGCGTTGCCGCTCGCCTTCTCACGTTCAGTGGCGGAACTCCGGGCTAGTGGGTTGCTCGCCGCAACGGTGACCGTTGGTCAAGCGTTCGGAGGCGACCTGGAGGCTGTGACATTGCATTCGGGCCTGCTTGCCGCCCGCCTCGCCCTCGACGCCGAGCTAGTCGTCGTGACGCAGGGCCCTGGCAATCTCGGCACAGGTACGCGCTGGGGATTCTCCGGCGTGAGTGCCGGCGAGGCGATTAACGCTGCAGCCATTCTCGGCGGCCGGCCGGTTGGAACCTTGCGGATCTCCGGCGCCGATTCCCGCGAGCGGCATCGCGGCGTGTCTCATCACAGCCTCACCGCGTATGGCCGGGTTGCGCTCTGCCCAGCTGATATCGCCGTTCCCGATCTGTCCGATGACGGCTCACCCGCAATGGATGAGCTGGCCGAGGCCGTGGCAGCTAGTCTGCAAAAGCTAGCTTCCCGACACCGGCTGGTTACGGTGAACCTTTCCGGCCTCAGGACGGTTCTGGCGGCGTCGCCGATCCAGCTGTCCAGCATGGGCCGTGGCCTAGATGACGATCCTGCCTATTTTCTTGCTGCGGCCGCTGCAGGCCGCCACGCTGCCACGCTGCTCGATTCTGAAGTAGAGCCCAACAGCTGAGTGCTACTGGCTCTGTGTAAAGAGCAGATCAACCAAGATGACCAGAGTCTCTCCGGGCTTGATCGACGGCGTCGCATTACCCTCGGGATAGCCATCGGCCGGGGGAATGACAAGGAGGACCCGGCTGCCTACGGTCTGGCCCTCCAGGCCCTTGGCCAATCCAGGAAGTAAGCCGGAGAGCTGGGTACTGGCCGGTTTGCCGCCGTACGTCTCCTCCATCACCTTGCCGTCGCTCCACCGCACCCACGCATAGTTGAAGGTGATGGTGTCGTTCGCTCCGACCTTCTTGCCCTTGCCTTTAATCAGCGGTTGCACCTGCAGGGTGTTGGGCGGAGCAGATTCCGGAATGGTGATCTCCGGCTTGCCAGCCTTCTCCGTTACGGTCGGGAGCCCCGCCTTGGGCCGCACCGCAGTGCCCTCAGGTCCGGGGAGCTGTACGCCGACAAGATCGACAACAAAGATCAAGGTATCGCCGACCTCGATTCCAGCTTGCGGATTGCCACCCATCTGGTCGTAGCCGTCCTTGCCGGGCATGGCAATCAGCACTCGGCTGCCCTGGTGTTGTCCCACTAGCCCCTTGCTGAAGCCGGGAACGACTTGCGCCAGGTTGAAGGCAATCGGCTGCCCGGTGCTGAATGACTCGTCGAATTTCTTGCCAGTCCGCCCGTTCACTCCGTAGTAGTTGACCTCAACGCCCTGGCCTGCAGATACCGCGGGTCCATTGCCGTCATGCAGCACCTTGGTCCGCGTCTTGTCGATTGCCCAGGGCGAGTCGACCTTGACCTTCGGTGCTTCTCCGTAGGCGCCAGAGACGGTCACCTTGTCGAAGTTGTCCGATGCCTTGATCGGCTTGGGCTTCGGTGTCGGTGTGGGAGTCGGCGTCGACGAGGGCGACGGACTTGCCGAGGTTGGTGCTGCGGCTGGGGATGGAGAAGCTGCGTCAGCGGCCGGCTTGTCCTTGCTGCACCCAAAGAGAAAGAGCAGCGACGAGGCGAGCCCAAGAACGACTGCGACTCTGACAGGAGAAGAAGGCACCGGAGAAGGCTACAGGCTCGGATCTGTGAAGCCGCCCCTCAGCCGCGCATAGAGGCGATCAAGCGCTCGACCCGATCGTCTGTTGCGACGAAGGGGTCCTTGCAGAGCACCGTACGCTGCGCCTGATCGTTCAGCTTGAGGTGCACCCAGTCGACGGTGTAGTCGTGACGGCCCTCCTGTGCGGCACGGATAAAGTCGCCCCGGAGCTTGGCCCTCGTGGTCTGCGGCGGCACGGCCTTCGCCCGGAAGATGGCGGGGTCGGTGGTGACGCGAGCGGCCAAGCCCCGCTGCTCCAGCAGCGAGAACACACCCCGAGAGCGCCGGATGTCGTGGTAGGCAAGGTCGAGCTGGGCGATCCGGGGATCCGCGAAGCCGAGCTTGTGTTTGGTCGAATAGCGGTCGAGCAGCTTGAGCTTGATGGCCCAGTCGATTTCGGTGTCGATGAGCTCGAGCTTGTCCTCCGCGACCGCCCGCAGTGTCCGCTCCCACAGGTCGAGCACCCGGTCGACGATCCGGGTGCCCAGGCTTTCGCGCCGGACGAACTCCGAGACCTTCTCGTAGTACTCGGTCTGCAGCTCAAGCGCCGAAACGCGCCTGCCGTTGGACAATGCAACTCTGACGTGGCCAGTCCGGTCGCGACTCATGTCACGAATCGCCCGGATCGGGTTCTCCAAGGTGAAGTCCCGCATCGGGACACCGGCCTCAATCAGCCGCAGCACCAGCTCGGCGCTGCCCACCTTGAGCAACGTGGTTGTCTCGCTCATGTTGGAGTCGCCGACGATGACGTGCAGCCGGCGGTAACGCTCTGGGTCGGCGTGCGGCTCGTCACGGGTGTTGATGATCGGCCGGCTCCGGGTGGTGGCCGAGGAGACGCTCTCCCAGATGTGCTCGGCCCGCTGGCTGACGCTGTATTCGGCGCCCCGAGCAGTGTGCAGCACCTTGCCCGCACCACAGATCAGTTGCCGTGAGACCAGGAATGGCACCAGGACGTCAGTGATCTTTGAAAAATCCCCGATACGGGAGATCAGGTAGTTTTCGTGGCAGCCATAGGAGTTGCCGTGGCTGTCGGTGTTGTTCTTGAAAAGATAGATGTCGCCGGTGATGCCCTCACTCGCCAGCCGATGTTCGGCGTCGACGATGAGGTCCTCCAGTATCCGCTCCCCGGCACGGTCGTGGTTGATGAGCTGGACGAGATCGTCGCATTCGGCGGTCGCGTACTCAGGATGGGAGCCCACATCGAGGTAGATGCGAGATCCGTTGCGGAGAAAGACATTGCTGCTCCGCCCCCAGGTCACGACCCGCCGGAAGAGATAGCGCGCGACTTCGTCCGGAGTGAGCCGTCGCGTGCCGCCAGAGGTGCACGCGACGCCATACTCCGTCTCAAGTCCGAAGATTCTGCGGTCCACTGCCCTCCTCTACACACCTGGTCAGTCTCCCCGCCGACTCAGCCATCGGTTAGGTCCAGCAACCCGCCGAGCTCTTCGGCGGTCAATTCCCGGTGCTCCCCGGTCTGGAGGTTCCCGAGCCGAACCGGTCCGATCCCGATCCGCGACAACCGGCGGACCGGATGGCCGACTGCTTCCATCGTACGGCGCACGATGCGATTACGACCCTCCTGCAAGGTGATCTTGAGAAGCGACTTCTCTCCAGCGCTGGAGATGATCTTGACCGAGGTAGGTCGAACAGGTCCATCTTCCAGCGTGATGCCACGACGTAGCCGTCTCAATGTCTGCGGGCTTACCACCCCAGTTACTTCGACAATGTAGGTCTTCGGCACCTGGTACGAGGGGTGGGCAAGCTTGTGGGCAAAGTCTCCGTCGTTGGTCAAGATCAACAGACCTTCACTGTCGGTGTCCAGGCGCCCGACGTGGAAAAGCCGCTCTTTCTTGAGTGACCGGCTGGCTCCCTCGGCGAGCACATCGGCAACGGTACGGCGACCTTCCGGATCATCCATGGTGACGACGACCCCACGAGGCTTATTGAGGACCAGATAGAGATGTCGGCGCGGCGGTGGGATACGCGCGCCATCGACTCGAATCACGTCACGTTCGGGATCGACCCTGCGGCCCTGCTCGGTGACGACCTCGGAGTTCACTTCCACACGGCCCTCGCCGATCAAGGCTTCACACGCCCGGCGAGAGCCTATGCCGGCTTGGGCAAGCACCTTCTGGAGGCGTACACCATCTGCCGCCTCGCTCACTGAGGCAGCTCTTGGGCAGGATCTGGCGCTGCCTCGACAGGGTCCGAATCGAGATGCGCTGAGCTTGCCGCCGCATTTGCCAGCTGACCCAGCTCTGCCTCCAGCTCATCAACTTCGGGCAGCTGGGGAGCCAGCGGAGGCAACTCGTCGAGAGTCTTCAAACCCATGCGCTCCAGAAAGTAGCTCGTCGTGGCGAAGAGCACAGCGCCGGACTCCTGATCATGGCCAACCTCCTCGATGAGGCCGCGGGAAAGCAGCGTTCTCATCACGCCGTCGACATTGACGCCTCGGACGGCCGATACGCGGGCTCGCGAGATTGGTTGGGTATAGGCGACAACGGCAAGCGTTTCCAAGGCAGCCTGGGACAGCTTTGAGGTTTGGCCCTCCAGCACGTAGCGGGTAATCAGGTCTGCGTAGTCGTCACGGGTGTAGTACCGCCAGCCGCCGCCGACCTGTCGGAGCTCGAAACCGCGACCGGTCTCGTCATAGAAGGCGACCAGCTCCGCGAGGGCCTCGGCAACGACCGCTTCGGGCACCTCGACGGCCTGTGCCAGCTCGAACTCGGTCACCGGCTCGGCAGCGAGCAATAACAGCGCTTCCAGCGCACCCGCAACACTTGCTGACTTGTCAGACTCCAGTTGACCTAGGGCCGCACTGGATTCTGACAATTCGGGGTTTGGCTCGCTCATTCATCCATCTCGCGTGTCTTTGTGGTTTCGTCGAATTCGTCTGAGATCAGCCAGTCTCCCTCATCACCGCCAGTCCACCGGACAGTGAGCTCACCCAGCGGTGTCAACTGCTCGAACGCCACAGCGCCGTCACGGAACAGCTCCAGCAGCGCAAGAAACCGCGCCACGGTGGTCAGCATGGTGGGCGAGTCGCTGCTCAGTGCTCGAAATGTCATAGCGCGCTGGTGTCGTAGCCGGTCCACGATCACCCCTGCCTGCTCACGAACGCTTACGGCGGGTGCATGCATATGGGCCAGCGACAACACGCTCGCCTGCTTCGGTGCCATAGCCTTTGCCGCCAGGGCCGCCAAACGGGCCGGGCCGATCGAGATGGTTACCTCGGGTAGCAGCCGGGCGAAGCGCGGCTCTATCCCGACTTCGCGAGGAAATCGGCGCCCCTCCGCCTCGAGAGTTGCGGCGAAATACTTGGCCACACGCTGGAACGCGCGATACTGCAGGAGCCGCGCGAAGAGCAGATCCCGCGCCTCCAATAAGGCTAGATCCTCCGGATCCTCTACCTCTCCGGACGGAATGAGTCGGGCAGCCTTGAGGTCCAAGAGCGTCGCAGCAACCACCACGAACTGGCTCGTTTGATCCAGATCCCAGGCAGTGCCGGCCGCCTTGATGTGGGCAATGAATTCGTCCGTGACTTGCGACAATGAGACCTCGGTGATGTCCAGCTTGTGCCGGGAGATCAGCTGGAGCAGCAGGTCAAACGGCCCATCGAAGTTCTCTAGATGGACCCGAAAACCGCCACCCCTTGACCGATCTGCTGAGCCCGGCATGCGGCCATGGTCGGGGAACTCTGTGTTCTGCTCCGCTCCCCGCGACACGGTCAGAGTCACGACGCCGACAGCCTGCGGACCAGCTCCGAGTCATCGGCGTTCGCCTCAAGATCAGCAAGCACCGCAGCTATCGCCTCGCGTACGATCCGACCTCGATCGACCGCCATACCGTGTCGAGCGCGCAGCGTCAGCCGGGCCTGTTCCAGCGCGAGTAGTTCCTCAGCACTGACGTAGACCGTGATCTTTTCCTCATGGCGCACTCGGCCAGAGCCGCGTCGGGCGATCTGCTCCGCTGCGGCTAAGCCTGCGCTCATGCCACCCGGCATCGGGCGAGCACCTCGCGAGCCAGGGTGCGGTGCGCCTCAGCTCCGCTTGATGTTGGGGCGTACGTGGTGATCGGCTCTCCCGCCACTGTCGTCTCAGGGAACTTCACGGTGCGGCGGATGACGGTGTGGAAGACCTGATCACCAAACGCCTGAACGACTCTTTCGAGCACCTCACGACTGTGCAGGGTGCGCGGGTCATACATGGTTCCCAAGATCCCCAAGATTTCTAGCCGTTGGTTCAGCCGATCCTGCACTTTGGCAATGGTGTCGGTCAGCAACGCTATTCCACGTAGTGCGAAGAACTCGCACTCCAGCGGCATGAGCACCCGGTCGGCAGCAGTCAATGCGTTGATCGTCAGCAGGCCCAGCGAAGGGGCGCAGTCGATCAAGATCACATCGTAGCGGCTCCGCACCGCCTCGAGCAGCCGCAGCAGCGTCTGCTCTCGCGCCACCTCAGACACGAGCTGAATCTCGGCCGCCGATAGATCGATATTGCTGGGCAAGATGTGCAGTCCGGGGACATTGGTCTGGCCGATCACCTCATCGATGGACATGTCCTGACCCATGAGGAGGTTGTAGATGCTCGCGGGCAGGGTGTGTGGATTGACGCCGAGCCCGACTGAGAGCGAACCCTGGGGGTCGAAATCGACGAGCAGCACGTGCCGGCCGAGCTCGGCGAGCGCTGCGCCAAGGTTGATGGTCGTAGTGGTCTTGCCGACGCCGCCCTTCTGGTTGCACATGGCAATGATCAGGGCAGGTCCGTGTTCGGTCAGCGGTGGCGGTTCGGGTAGATCCGGCCACGGTCGACCGGTCGGGCCGATGATCGGTTCTCGTTCAACCGGTTGCGCTATGCCATCGGGTGGAGCGGGTACGACGAAGCTCTCATCGATCTTGGATTGCTGCTCGTCGCGATAAAGCGAGTCCACGTCAGTGGCGTCGAGGTAGTGCTGGTCTGTGAGGTCAGCAACGACGCTGCGCGACGATCCTGTGCCATTTAGAGCAGGGCCATTTTGAACAGGGCCGTTTTGAACAGGGCCATTTTGCGCAGGGACAACGGGGGAAGCATCGCCGCCCCCGTGGAGTTGCTCCACTCCTGCCTCCTCAATGCCAGACGGCTCGAGACCACGTGGGTTGCGTCCCGCCGAGCTTAATGCCACCGAGCAGCAAGCAGCTTTGTCGACACGACACTAATACGCACGAGGATGGGAAGTGAGGAAGACTTCCCGTAAATGCTCGATAGTTACGAGCGTATAGATCTGGGTGGTCGTAACGGAGGCATGACCTAGCAGCTCCTGTACCACGCGAATATCCGCGCCACCGTCCAGCAGATGTGTTGCGTAAGAGTGCCGCAGAGTGTGTGGCGAAACCTCGGCCGTAATGCCGGCTTTTTCAGCAACCGACCGCAGGACTGCCCAGGCGCTCTGCCTCGAGAGCCGGTCGCCCCTGGTATTGACGAACAACGCCGGAGTTCCCTGGCCCGCCGCGACGAGCATCGGCCGTCCGCGTACGAGATAGGCGTCCAGCGCCTTGCGAGCGTACGAGCCCACCGGCACTATGCGTTCCTTGTCGCCTTTGCCGAGGACCCGCAGTCCCGGCGCCGGCTCGTCAGCCGGCGTCCGGGCCAGCCGATCCACCTCATCTACGTCGAGGGTCACGGCCTCGGAGATCCTGATGCCCGTGCCATACAGCAACTCCAGTAGCGCCGCATCACGCAGGCCTACTTCGGTGTCGGTGGCTGGAACCGCGAGCATGGCCTGGACCTGCTCTAAGCTCAAGGCCTTCGGCAGCCGCCTCGGGGGCTTCGGCGGCCGGACGCTCCGTGCAGGATCCTCAGCAGTCAGCCCTTCGGCAGCAGCGAAGCGGTGCAGGCTGCGGACCGCTATTACAGCGCGCGCGACACTCGCATTTGCCAGCGGTGCCTCAATCCAGCCGTCGCCATCGGGTGCCGCTATGCCCTCCCGCAATCGAGCTGCGTAATTGCCGATCATGGCGCTGCTCACCTGAGACGGATCGCTGATACCGAGCTCGGCCAGATAGTCGGCGTAGCGGTGCAGGTCACGACGGTAGGCAGCGACAGTATGGCGGGACATGCCACGCTCGACGGTCAAGTGGTCGAGGTAGGTCTGGATGAGCCCCAGCAGCTGGAAGGCATCAACCGAGGACGTCGGCCAGCTCCCGATGCTCGAGCCCATGCGCTTGGGCGACTGGAGTGTTGGTGATCATGCCATCGTGGGTGTTCAATCCCAGCGCTAGTGCAGGATCGGCTTTGAGCGCCTCTCGCCAGCCGCGATTGGCCAGGCTCGATGCGTACGGCAGGGTGACATTGGTCAGTGCGTACGTCGACGTGTTCGGCACCGCGCCCGGCATATTAGCCACACAGTAAAACACCGAGTTGTGCACTCGAAAGGTCGGTTCCGCGTGCGTGGTGGGCCGGCTGTCCTCGAAACAGCCGCCTTGGTCGATGGCGATGTCGACCAGCACACTGCCGGGCCTCATCCGGGAGACCAATTCATTGCTGATCAAGGTCGGCGCCTTTGCGCCCGGGACCAGCACCGCGCCAATCACCAAATCCGCGTCGAGAACTGCGCGCTCGATCTCGTACGCATTGGATGCCACGGTCTGCAGGTGACCTTGGTAGATCCGGTCCGCCTCGCGAAGCTTGTCGATGTTGCGGTCTAGCAGCAGCACCTCGGCCTGCATGCCGAGCGAGATCGCCGCCGCGTTCATGCCCGAAACGCCAGCGCCGATGACTACCACCTTGGCGGCGTAAACGCCTGAGACACCACCCATTAGGGTGCCGCGGCCACCGCCTTGCCGCATCAGATGGTAGGCGCCGACCTGCGGCGCCAACCTGCCGGCCACCTCGCTCATCGGGGCGAGCAGGGGGAGGGTGCCATTGGGCAACTGCACCGTCTCGTACGCGATACCGGTGACCTTCCGGTCCAATAACGCCCGGGTGCATTCCCGGCTGGCTGCGAGATGCAGATAGGTAAACAACACCTGGCCGGGCTGCATGCACTCGTACTCGATCGCAATCGGCTCCTTGACCTTCAAGATCAGCTCCGAGTCCTGCCAGACGTCGTCGCGGCTGGCGACGATCTTCGCACCGGCGGCTGTGAACTCGTTGTCGGTGATTGAGGAGCCGGTGCCGGCGCCAGCCTGGACGAGCACATCGTGGCCATGCCTAGTCAGCTCGTGGACGCCGGCAGGTGTAATGGCGACCCGATATTCATGGTTCTTGACCTCGGTGGGCACGCCGACTCTCATGGATCCTCCTGATCGAATCTGGGCGTCCTCCTGACCGAACCTGGGCGCTCACCTTGATCATGCCACGCAGCGACCCAAGATTCGGGGGGTTGCCTGGCTGAGCGCATATCGCTGCGATAGTTCTTCGGCACTGCTCGCGCGACCGACGCTCGCAGTGCGGTTAGGCTCGGCAGCGGAGTGGATTGGCATGGAAACCAATGTGACGAGTGTGCTGCCACCTCGCCGTGACTGGGCCACGGAGTACGCCGAACTGTCGGCGAGCGAGGGCGACTTAGGTCCCGAGGACCTTGAGCGCGGTGCCGTTGCTGCTCACGTGCTTGGTGAAGACGAGCAAGCCGTCAACCTGCTGGACCGGGCTCATCGCAGGTATCTCGAGCAAGGTCTTCCCGATAGAGCCGCGCGCTGTGTCTTCTGGCTTATCTTTCACCTCCGAAACGCCGGCCAGACCGCACGTGCAGCAGGTTGGATAGCCCGGTTGCGCCACATCCTCGACGATTACGATCCAGACGGTCAGCTGTCCTACCTCACCCTCCTGGGCGAAGGCGTCTCGTTAATGCAGGCCGGAGCGGTGAATGAGGCCTTGCCCATGGTGGAGCAGGCAGCCGCAGGCGCCCGGGCCGCCGGAGACGATGATCTCTTCGTGCTGGCTGGCCTGGCTCGCGGACGTTGTCTTGACGTCCAGGGACACAAGACACAATCGCTTGCGGCTCTGGACGAGATCATGGTCTACGTCGTCTCGGATCGCGTGGCGCCCCAAGTCGTCGGACTTGCCTACTGTTCGGTGATCTCGCTGTGCATGGATCGATTCGACATGCAGCGCGCTGCGGAGTGGACCCAAGCACTGACTCGCTGGTGCGACGCACAATCCGGGCTCATGCCGTACCGGGGAGAGTGTCAGGTGCACCGAGCCGAGATTCTTCAGCTGCACGGCTCGTGGGTCGAGGCGACCGAGCAGGCGGTCCAGGTTAGCCAGCGGATGCCGGCGGCGGGCTTCGTGGCCGGTGCGGCGCACTACCGGCTGGCTGAGTTGCATCGGCTCCGCGGCCAATACGATTTGGCCGAGCGCTCGTATGCCGCCGCCGCGAGTTGCGGGCGTGAGGTGCAACCGGGCTTGGCTTACCTCAGATTGGCGCAGGGAAAACCGGCGGCCGGTCTAGCCGGATTGGACCGTGCCCTGGCGGAGAGTCGCAACCCAGCGCGGCGCTCGCTGCTGCTCGCCGCCAAGGTCGAGATTGCGTTGGCCGCCGACACCATCGATGCTGCTCGGGCGGCGCTGGCCGAGCTTGAGAAGACCGCGGAGGTGATCCAGACGCCCTATATGGCGGCGCTAGTCGCCCATGCGGCTGGACAGGTAGGGCTGGCCGAGGATGATCCGCAGGCGGCGCTGCCGCTGCTCCGGAGGGCGTGGGCGCTGTGGCAGCAGGTCGATGCGCCGTACGAGGCTGCCCGCACTCGGGTCCAGGTCAGCGCGGCGTGCCGGGCGCTGGGTGACGACGATGCGGCCCGGATGGAGCTAGATGCGGCGCGTACCGTCTTCGAACAGCTTGGCGCACAATCTGATCTTGCCTCATTGGCTCCAGCCGAGGGCGCCGCACCGGGCCATCCACTGACGGCCCGTGAGTGCGAGGTGCTCGCCCTGGTGGCTCAGGGACACACTAATCGGGGTATCGCGACGATCTTGTTTCTCAGCGAGAAGACCGTCGCTCGTCATCTCAGCAATATCTTCACCAAGATCAATGTCAACAGCCGGGCCGCTGCCACGGCGTACGCGTACGAGCATCGACTGGTGTAGGCACTGCGGTGTGGGCATTTTTACCCATTCCGACAAGGCGAAGATGCACAATCTCGTCGATGTAGCGGCCTGGTGGTTCTCCCTAGCGTCGAATCATGACGACTCAACGCATGCACCTGGTTCAGACTCAGGCCGACGGCATCGAATCGATTCCGACGGTGATCATTGGCGGTGGCCAGGCAGGCCTGGTAATGGGATATCACCTACAGCGGCAAGGCGAGCGGTTTGTGATCCTCGATGCGCAAGCCCGCATTGGCGACAGCTGGCGTAATCGCTGGGACTCGCTGCGACTCTTCTCGACTCCGCGGTACTCCAGTCTGCCGGGGTGGCCCATGCGGCTGAGCACCTGGCCCACCCACACCGAGATGGGCGACTACCTCGAAGACTATGCACGGCACTTCGACGTACCGGTGCGAAGCGGCGTACGAGTCAACCGACTCTCGCGTAGCGATGCCGGCTTTCGGCTGGAGACCTCAGATGGTGAGTTGAGGGCCGAGCGTGTCGTCATTGCCACTGGCGGCTACCAGACGGCAGTCGTTCCCAATTTTGGCGCCGAGCTCGCGCCAACGATCCGACAACTGCACTCCGAGGCCTATCGAAACGCTGAGCAGCTGGACGGCACCGTCCTAGTGGTGGGCGCTGGAAACTCAGGAGCAGAGATTGCCCTCGAAGCAGCAAAGTCCGGCCACAAGACATGGCTTTCTGGCCGGCATCCTGGCGAGATCCCGTTCCGCATCCAGAGCCGCCGGGCTCGGTTATTGATACCGATCGTGATGTTCGTCTTCCGCCGAATCCTGACGATTGATACGCCGCTGGGGCGCAAGATGCGGACAGCGTCGATCCACCACGGGAAACCGCTGGTGCGCACCAAAGCACGTGATTTGGAGGCTGCTGGCGTGCAGCGACTAGATCGTATTGCGGGCATCCGCGATGGGCTGCCTGTCACGGTTAACGGCGACGTGCTGAAGCCGCAGACCGTGGTGTGGTGCACTGGGTACCAGTCCGACTACAGCTGGATAGATCTGCCTGTGACGGACGATCATGGGCAACTGATCGCCGACCGCGGGGTCTCACCGGAAGCCGGTCTCTACTTCCTCGGGCTGGAGTTCCAGTACGCGGTAGCGTCAGCGACCATTCAAGGGTTGGATCAGGACGCCCGCTATCTCATGCGCGCAATGGCCAAGGAGCCCAAAACTCACCCAGTGGCGGCGCCCGAGCGTGCGGCAGCCTAGAAGCCAGTGGCGGCGCCCGAGCGTGCGGCAGCCTAGAAGCCCCTGATTTCGCATCACCACTGCCTGCAAGACGGGCAAAGGGGGGCTATCAGATGCGCTCGAGATGCGTTTTCAGGGCGGAGGGCAACTAGCGCCACTGGCTCGTGCCCGAAGCTAGCGTTCTTGGTCCATTGCAGACTCGAATGCGGGCCAGGCGGCGTCAGCCGCGCGGAGGCTTGAGAAACCGTCCCGCTCACGCGCTGTCCACGCTGCCAGTACGCCCGACACAACGGTCGGGTTGTGTAAGCGCCCATCCAAAACTGCCTCAACCAGGTCGTCAAGCGATGCCCAGACGGTGTCCATGTGGGCCTCCTCGCCCTCGCGAACATAACCATCCGGATCGTCGACCACCTCCAGATCTCGCGCGAGATAGATGCGGAGGGACTCGCCGAGGATTCCGGGCGTAGTGAAGAGATCGACCAACACGGCCCAGCCTCCGGCCGCAAGTCCTACCTCCTCGGCCAGCTCACGCTTGACGGTCGCCAGATAGCCCTCACCTTCCACATCCAACAGTCCGGCCGGCGGCTCGATGAGCCGGTGACGCACCGGATGCCGATACTGCCGAACCAGAGCCACCCGATCATGATCATCGAGTGCGATTACTCCGACTGCACCCGGGTGCTTCAGATACTCACGGGTGATCAGTTGGCCGTCCGGTGTCCGAACTTGATCTTCCACGTAGCTCGTGATCTTGCCTTGGGCGAGCACGGTCGATGACTCGACCGGCCAAGCGAGCGGCACGTCGACCAGCTGGTCGGAACCGAGAACGATCATCGATGGTCGTCGTCGACGGGCAGCCGGGTAGCCAGCTTACGATCGAGCGCGGCCTCGACGAGTCCAACAAAAAGTGGGTGGGGCCGGGTTGGCCGTGACTTGAGCTCTGGATGCGCTTGGGTAGCGACAAAGTATGGATGAACCTCGCTCGGCAATTCAATGAACTCAACCAGCTTGGAGTCAGGCGAGGTGCCGCTGATCACCAAACCGGCATCCTGCAGGCGCTCCCGATATGCGTTGTTCACCTCATAGCGATGCCGATGACGCTCTGCGACATGGGCTTGTCCGTAACGCTTGGCAACGATCGACCCGGGCAGCAGTTCGGCTGGGTAGGACCCCAGCCGCATGGATCCCCCAAGATCGCCGCCTCCGTTTACGATCGGGACCTGCTCAGCCATGGTCGCGATCACCGGATGCGGCGTTTCAGGCGCGAATTCACTGCTGTCGGCTCCCTCCAGGCCGGCCATATGGCGTGCGACCTCAATGACCATGCACTGCAGACCCAGGCAAAGCCCCAAGATCGGGATCTGGTTTTCACGGGCGTACTGGACGGCGCCAACCTTGCCTTCCACGCCACGGATGCCGAACCCACCCGGAATGACGACGCCATCCACCTCGCTCAGTACCCGGGCCGCGCCCTCCCGAGTCTGGCAGTCGTCAGAGGGTATCCAGCGAATCACGACTCTGGCATGGTTCGCGAAGCCGCCGGCGCGTAACGCTTCACATACCGAAAGGTAGGCGTCATGAAGATCGAGATACTTGCCGACGAGTGCGACAGTCACCTCTTCCTTCGGGTGATGCACGCGATCAAGTAGGTCGTTCCACCGCGTCCAGTCCACGTCGCGGAACCGTAGGTCGAGCCGGCGCACCACGTACGCGTCCAAGCCTTCAGAGTGCAGCACCTTCGGGATGTCATAGATGCTGGGCGCGTCGATCGCGGCAACTACAGCGGATTCGTCGACATCGCACATCAACGAGATCTTCCGTTTCACCGAATCGGGGATGTCCCGGTCAGAGCGGCACACCACGGCATCAGGCTGAATGCCAACCTGGCGTAGCGCGGCAACTGAGTGCTGGGTCGGCTTGGTTTTCAGCTCGCCACTGGGACCGATGTAGGGCACCAAAGAGACGTGCAAGAAGAACACGTTCTCCCGCCCGACATCGTGTCTTACCTGCCGAGCAGCCTCCAAGAACGGCAAGGATTCAATGTCGCCGACGGTCCCGCCGATCTCATGGATAACGACGTCGATGTCCGGCCCGCCCATGGCCATCATCGATTCCTTGATCTCGTTGGTGATGTGAGGAATCACCTGCACTGTGTCACCGAGATAGTCGCCGCGCCGCTCCTTGGCGATCACCGAGGAGTACACCTTGCCGGTAGTGATGTTGGCGTCGCCCGACAAGTTGACATTCAAGAAACGCTCGTAATGACCGACGTCAAGATCAGTTTCCGCGCCATCTTCGGTGACGAACACCTCCCCGTGTTGAAAGGGGTTCATCGTCCCGGGATCGACGTTGAGATATGGGTCCAGCTTCTGCATAGAAACGCTGAGCCCGCGAGCAACAAGTAGGTTGCCGAGGCTGGAAGCCGTGAGCCCCTTACCGAGTGAGGAGGCGACGCCCCCGGTCACAAAGAGGTGCTTGGTGAATTTCTCGCGGTATCCCACGGGCCTCCAGCTTACGTCGCGGAGTGCTATCTGACGGTGAACCCGCCGGACTCGTCCCAAAAGCCCTTATACCGCCGGCCCCGAGTGAGCTCGTTGTAGACCTCGGCGAGGTCATCGGCCACACCGTCCTCATTGGGCCAGGTTGCGGCCTGACGCAGGCCCGCTTCCCTCAGCCGCAGCCTTTCAGTGGGATTGTCAGCAAGCGCAACGATCCGTCGAGCTGCCTCCTCGACATCGCCGGCAGCGACCAACACTGCGGCCGACCCGACGAGCTCCTCAATCCCACCGACCCGCGTACTGACCAGCGGCAACCCAGCCAGCAGAGCCTCCTGCGCGACGAGCGCCCGCGCTTCCCACGTTGAGGTCAGCAACGCGAGATCCGCCGCCGCGAGCAATGAACCCATGTCATCGCTGCCTCCCAGCAAGCGCACTTGCAGCCACTCATTGGTGATGCGGCGTTGCAACTTATCTCGCTCCGGCCCGTCTCCGACGATGACAAACCGCAAATCGTGCCTGTCGCGTACAGCCGCGGCTATGTCGAGCACCATGCCAAGGTTCTTTTGGGGGGCCAGCCGGCTGACCGTGAGAATCACGGTGTCTTCATCGGCAGCGCCCAGAACCCATCGTTGATCTTCACGACTCGTCCCTGCCAGCGGCACCACTGGTGCCGCGACCGGGGAGAAGCGCGCGTTCCTCGCTCCCAGCCGTCTGGCGAGAGCGACGAGATCGCGACTCGCACCAAGTGTCAGATCGGCCCCCAGTGCCACCGTTCGTTGCACCTGTCGCGCGGCGGACGGCGCAAGCCCATCACCAAGCACAGCGTTGTGCCACGTGACAACGAGCGGTATGCGGTACATCCAGGCGATCGGCAGCCCCAGCCAACCTGCTTTCAACCCATGTGCGTGCACCAGATCGGCACCAATGAAACGCCGGGGACTGCCTAGCGGCCAGACATCAAGACCAAGTTCTTTGAAATGCTGGGCCTCGGCTGTGACCTTCGGGCAGAACACCCGTATCTGATGGCCACGCTGCTCGAGCCGGGGGGCGATGCTCGCCACGTGACGCCCAATGCCGCCGGTACTAGCAGTCAGCAGCTGCGCGATCTTCACGATGAACCCACCTCCGCCGAGGACGTACGCCGCCGCAGCGCCCACATCTGGGCCAGTACCGAAGGTGCAAGAAGTCGCAGCATCGCAGTGAACACTAAGACGCAGAGCAGAGCCAGGGCACACGCGCCCAATACCGCCACCGCGATGCCGACCTCCGTCAGCAGCAGAGAACCAGCGGCTCCTACCCCGGCTGCCAGGATGCCAGCCGCGAGCCCGACCAACATCGGTCTTCCCAGCCCAATGCCAGCCAGCCCCAATCGCCGCAGCAAGAGCCAGCCCACTACTGCGCCCACGACCATCCCTAGCGACACACTCCCAGCCAGCGCCGGGACCAGCCAGGGACCTGGAACCACCAGGCGCAGTACGGCAACGCTCATGATCACCGCCGCCCATGCCGTCGCGTTGGCAACGCCTGACGCCTTGCCATGGTGCTGGGCGAGCAAGGTACGAGAGGCCAATCCCAGCAAAGTGAAACCGACGACGGCCGGCGCAAACGCCACGATCGGCCACGCCAATGCTTGAGTACGCTCCGAGCCGGGGCCCAACACGAACACCCGCGCAACCGGGACAGCAGTTGCGACCAGCAAGGCAGCCCCCAGCCACGCCATCACCACTGTCGCCGGACCGGTTTCGGAAAGCACTCGCCTGACGTCGGCCCGCCCCTGTTCCGCCGCCGCGGCCAGCCGCGGGAACGTCAGCTGCAGCAGTGGCGCCGCTAACACCGCGTACGGGAGCAGGTAGATAGCGTTAGCCCACGTGAATCGGGTCAAAGCACCTTGATCACCAGTTTGCTGTGCCGACCAGTTGATCAACAACACGCTGAGTTGTTGAAGCACCAGCCCGGCGATCCCGGCAGCGGCAATCGTGATGATCACGGATCGATCGCCTTCGGCAAACCGCAGTCGAGGCCGTAGCCGAAGCCCGAGCCGGCCCAGAGGGACCAAGGTGCAGGCGGCCAGTGCCAACACGCCCAGCGTCGTACCCCATCCCAGAGCAGCAAGCGCTTGGACGGTCAGCTGGGTCGGATCTTCGTTGGCCGATGGAGCGCTGAGAGCTGCGTAACTGAGGTAGGCGATGATCACCACCACGCTCGACAGCAGCGGCGCCGCAGCGGCCGCAAGAAACCGATGGTGAGCCTGCAGCACCCCAGCGCTGACGACCGCCAGGCCGTACAGCCACACCTGCGGAGCGAACATGACTACAAGCGCGGCCAGGGTATCGGCGCTTCCCGCACAATCTGCCTTGGCAAAGGCCGCAGCGAACGCCCGCGCGCCCAACAGCACCGCAAGCCCGGCCGGTGTCAGCACCAGCAATGTCCAGGTAATCAGTGCCGATGCCGTGCGGGAAGCATGCTCTGTCCGGCCGGCTCCGACGTGCCGCGCGATGACGGGAACTACTACGCCGGCGAGGACGCCGCCCGCCACGATCTCGAACAGCACATTCGGCAGCGCGTTCGCGGCGTTATAGGTATCACCCAAACAGGTATCCCCGATGGTCTTAGAGAAGACCACCGACCTGCCGAAGCCCAGGAGCCGTGACGCGAGCGTCAGGCCTGCGACACCTGCCGCAACAGAAGCCAGACCTGCTTTCACGTCTGATCGTTAGTTGACGTGGACGGTACGGAATCCGTACGACCGAGTTGGTCGAGGCGGCGCAGTAGCGGGGTGCGCTCTATGACGGCGGTGAAGCTCACCCGTTCGCTGGCCAGGTTAAGCGCCGCGACCGCGGCAAAGGCAGCCAACCGAAATCGCCAGGGCAACGCCTGTGCAGCAGCCGTCGCGACGGCAGCACCCAGCGCGTTGGCACCGCAGTCGCCGAGCATGGATTGGCCTGCCAGGTCGGTGGGCAAGCTACCTGCCGCGGCGCCGACCGCGGGCGCCGCGCCGTGGCCGAACAGGCCGGAGCCGATCAAGATGATCACCTTGGCTGCCCGGCCAGGCCGCAAATCGAGCAGATTGATGAGGTTGGCGGTCATGGCGATAAGCGCTGTGTCGAGCAGTCCATTGAGAACCGTCGAGATCGGTTTGCGACAGTCCGGCCGGGAGCGCTGCACCAGGGTCGCCGCGACAACCGCACTGGCGCCCACCCCCAGCACTTTGATCATGCCGCTGGTCAGCTCACCAGACTGCAGCGCGTGCAAATGTCCGCGAAAACCCTTGGCATGGCTCGATCCGAAAACGTCGTCGTACGCCCCGACCAATCCAGATCCGACGCTGGCGACAACAACCGGCAAGCTGCGCCGGCCCGTAGGATCAAGCAGCCGGTCTATCGTCGTGCCGGCAAGCAATGCGGCTACTGCGATCGGACCCTCCGCGAGGGTCACGCTGGTTCCGGAGTAGTTGATTCGGATCCACGGTGAAGGTGCCTGGGACCGGGTAGCCCTTTGATTGCCGACGGCCGCCAGCAAAGCGGCAGCCGCACCAGAGGCCGCGCAGGCCAGGAGCCGCCGCACCGCTATCGCACCGGCAGCTCAGGCAGCGGCGCATCGGCCTTCGCAAGCGCACCGTAGTGCTGACTTGGCCGGCCAAGCAGTCGCTCCTTGCCCGCCAGTACGACGGTGGTCACGCCACTGCTGAGATCGGCCACATCCACAGTGCTGAGGCTATCTACCGCAGTTGGGTCCGACCGTGCTGCCAGCACATCGGTGCCCTGGATCTCCTCACTGTTCGGGCCTGCCAGCACGACACCGGCACGGGTTGTCAGGCCGACATCAAACTGAACGTGCGCAGTAAGTTCCTCGGAGGGCGGCGGGGGCTCTGAGGCTCGAGTTGTTACCACGATGATCAACTGCGCCTGAGCTGCGGAATCCTTGCTGATGGTGACCAAGCCCCGTTTTTCGAGCGACCCCCCCACAGCGATTGCAAGGGCGTCGCGATCCGCCATCTCCTTGGATCCGATGGACCTGCCCAGGGCGACGCCAAGCCTGGTTGCCGGCGACATCGTGTCGTTAAGGCCGAGTGGGCCGAAGTACGCCGTTAGTGCGCCGGTGACTTCCTCAGCTCGTGCTGGGTCGAATGCTTCGGCATTGACTTTGACATCGCGTACGACGGTGCCTCCAGCGCCGACGACCGCATTCGAAATGGTCCGTAATACGTCGGTGGGAGCGTCTGGCATGGCAACCATGGCGACTCGCTGCCCGTTCAGCACGCCGGCAGTGACGGCCGCGCCGACTTGCTCGTCGTAGGCATTGCGGTAATCGTCGAGCGCCTTGCGCCGATCGAGCTCGGCACGCAAATCGGTCACCTGCTTGCGATCCTGCGCGGCCTGCTGTAGTAGCCCTTGGTCGACCGATGGACTGAGCGACACACCAACCGCAATACCTACGGATAAAGCAATGAAGACCGCCATCAACGACACGATGTGGTATCGGAAGTTGATCAAGTGAAGAGTTCCTTTATCCAGTAGATCAGGTCACGAATCCGGGCAGTGATGACATTGCCGAACGCCCAGCCCACGTCGGTGAACAACAGCGCGGTGAGGAGCGCAATGATGCCGGAGAGCACGAACAACATCAGGTGCCAGGTTTTGATCTGGCTGCGGTAGATCCGCGAAACGCCCTTGGCATCGACCAACTTGGGCCCGACCCGCAGCCGGGTCAGGAATGTGGACGCCATCCCCGCCCTTCCTTTATCCAAGAACTCAACCAGCGAGGCGTGCGTTCCCACAGCCACGATCAAGCTTGCGCCCTTCGAGTCGGCGAGCAGCATGGCCGCGTCCTCGCTAGTGCCCAGAGCAGGGAAGACCACCGCGCGCAGCCCGAGCTTCTCGATTCGCTCCAGCCCAGGGGCGCGACCGTCGTGGTAGGCGTGTACAACGAGTTCCGCTCCGGACCGCAGAGTCTCGTCGGAACAGGAATCCATGTCGCCGATGATCATGTCCGGCTTGTAACCGGCCTCGATCAGCGCATCGGCGCCGCCATCTACCCCCATCAATAGCGGCCGATACTCCGTGATGTATGGCCGGAGGGCCGCGAGGTCGCCGCGGTAGTCGTATCCACGTACCACGATCAAAACATGACGGCCCTCTATCTCAGCCGCCACGTCGGGCACACCAACACCCTCGAGTAGGAGCTCCTTTTCCACCCGCAGGTACGTCATCGTGTTATCGGCGAAAGCCTCGATCTGATCGGAAAGGCCGCTGCGGGCATATTCGAGGTGATCCTCGAGAATCTCGGTCGTATAAACAGTTCCTTCGGCGACCACATGCCCTGAGGCGTCGATCAGTTTGCCGCCGTCCAGCGTCAGCCGGTCGCCCTCATGGATACGACTGAAGACCTGGTCGCCGACGTTGTCGATCAACGGAATCCCGGCCTCGAGCAGGATCCCCGGGCCGAGGTTGGGATAGCGGCCCGAGACCGATGACACCGCATTCACTACCGCCGCAGCGCCGCCCTCCACCAACGCTTCCGCGCTGACCCGATCCAGATCGCTGTGATGAATGATCGCGATCTCGCCTGGGGCCAGCCGTTTGGTGAGGCTCTTGGTACGCCGATCCAGGCGCACGACACCGCCGATTTCGGTGGGTGTTCCGCGCTTGCGCAGCAGTGTGGGAAGTCGCATCTCGGCGTCCATCCTTCCACCCCTGCAGCGTGGGCTCAGCCGCGAGCTTCGGATGCCTGGCTCTAGATACCAGGTCCGGATGCCTCATCCGCCGCCGTCAGGTCGGAGGCGGTAACCGAGACCGCGTACGGTCTCCAGCGACCGTACGCCGAACGGGCGGTCAATCTTCTCCCTGAGATATCGGATGTACACCTCGATCACATTGGAGCGATACTCGTGGCCGATGTCCCAAGCCGCGTCCAGCAGCTGGTGGTGACCGAGAACCTGGCCAGGGCTGCGCATGAAGGCCTCGAGGAGTGCGAACTCGCGACCGGATAACCGAATCTCCTGCTCGCCTCGCCATACCTGGGCCGACGCGGGGTCGAGACGCAGCGAGCCAACCGTAATGATCGCAGACCGGTCAGGAGGATCACGACGGGCGAGAGCACGCAGCCGGATAAGCAATTCGCCGAAGGCGAATGGTTTGCTGAGATAGTCGTCGGCGCCGGCGTCCAGCCCGCGAATTCGGTCATCGTTCCCGGCGCTGCCGGTGAGCATAATGATCGGTGTCCAGTTGCCGGCGCTGCGAAGTCGTCGACAGGTCACGAAACCATCCGCATCCGGCAGCATCACGTCGAGCACGATGACGTCGTACGGCCGATCCGCAAGCATGGTGTAGGCACCACTTGATGTCGCGACGACGTCCCCGACGGCGTTCACACTGCGCAATCCGCGCCTGATCGCGGCGGCCATCCGTACGTCATCCTCAACGACGAGCACCCGCATGCAGCGAAAGCTACGCAGCCACTGATGAGAGCCTTATGAGACTGAGCCCACGATTCCTGAAGCTCGCGCGATTCTTACGGCGCTCGCGCATCGCGCTTGAACCCGATGATGTCGTGGCTCTTTGCAGACCACCCAAC
>Ga0307294_10000017_pt1 | contig 38375 bp, 49 predicted proteins | sample ER_DNA_151_FD_194468 | JGI IMG/M metagenome (GOLD analysis project Ga0307294, IMG submission 194468) | Bulk soil microbial communities from the East River watershed near Crested Butte, Colorado, United States - ER_DNA_151 | ecosystem: Environmental > Terrestrial > Soil > Floodplain | place... | reverse complement strand
CACCACGGTAGCCAAACCAGCGCGTGCGTTGAAGTCGGTTCCTAACAAGCCCGCTGTACCGGTGCACGCAAAGCCGTTCCATCGGGATCTTGACGGGATCGAAGATTTGTCGAGTGCGGTGGAGAATGGGTTCCCCCCGAAGACGCGCACGCGGTTTACGGCCGGTGCTTCGGCCGAGACCGAACTGTTGGAATTGCGGAACGGTAAGAAGGTAGTCCAAAAGACTACCAGTTCCACCGAGGCGGGTGCCGAGCAGGTGGCATCCAAGTATGGGCGCGCGGTCGGGCTGAAACCGCCTCGGGTGTACCGGACTGAACCTGGTTCGGTCTACATGGATTACATCTCGGATTCCAAGACTTCATCAGAATTTCGTGCACTGGCGTCGGCAGGTTCGGAAGCCGATCGGGTGGCATGGGGTAAACGGTTCGATACCGCGCTGAACTCGGATGACGGAAAGCGGGTCGGCCTGTTGGACGTAATGATCAATAACAATGACCGCAACCCGGGCAACTGGATGTTGAGTGGTCATGGACGGATCACCCCGATTGACCACGGCTTTGCCGCACCGGGGATTGACCCGCGTGGAGCAGTCCGGGTGAGGATTCACTCGTCCTCGCCGTTCGCCGAGAAACACCTGCTCGAGAACGGTCGGTGGAAGGACAACGATTTCACGCCGGACGACATCGAGGAAGTCCGTCGCCGGTTGCTTGACTTGCAACCAGACCTGGATCATATCGGTGAAGGCGATAAATGGTTGAGGTATGCAAACGCGGTGCTCGATAAGGTGGCAGCCAAGGCCAAGGGCACCCGGAACCTGATTAAAGGGGTGGAGTGATGGCCGGACGAACGATGATCAGATTTGTGGTCGTGACCGATCCTCGGATCGAGATTGGCCGGGTGCGCATAGAGGAAGGACGGTTGATCTACTCCGGGGCGGACACCGAGACCGTTCGGGGTGTGATCCAGCAACGTGCCAGGCGGGATGAGATAACGCCGGTTAAAGCATTTGACCTGATCCTTCAGGAGGGGTGGTCTAACGCCTATCTCCAAACGATCCGAACCGAAGGGGTGTCCACATGAGTTACCCGGCATCATTGACTCTACTCACGCTCACCGGCCAATTCCTCGACGGGGGTGACGATGGAGTAGGAAGGGCGGGATCAGCCAACATCACCTTGGCTGTACCCATCCGGTCAACCGGAGACAACGTCATCATTCCGCCGTTCGACGTAGATGTTGAACTGGACGTTGACGGCGCGTTCTCGATCGAGTTGCCCGCGCTGACCGACCCCGAGTGGATACCAAACACGGCGCAGTACATCGTGCAGGTGTGGTTCGAGGTTGACTTCAAGAAGTTATGGTGGGCAATCGACTTTCCCCATGACGCAGCCGGGGGAACCATTGACCTGGCGGACTGCGGGACGCCGAACGTGGGTACTCCGTCGAGTACATTGCTGGCAGGCACCACCACGGTCACGCAAGATGGCGGCTACCGGGATACCTGGGACAACGGAACGGTTTACCGTGCCGGGGATACCGTCCAACATGATTCGGCCGTTTGGGGGGCTCTCAGGACGTCTGCCGGTATCGAACCGGGGACCAACGAGGATGTGTGGGCCGAATATGCGGGTGGAGGTGGGGCGGTTGCCTCAGTATTTGGCCGAACGGGGATAGTTACCGCCCAAACGGGTGACTACACTAAGACGAACGTCGGTCTGAGCAACGTCGATAACACGGCGGATACGGAGAAGCCGGTCTCTACCCTTCAGGCGGCAGCCGATGCCGCAACACTGGTCAGCGCGAACGCCTATACGGATGCGCTCGGTACGGCCACCACAACCGCACTTGCGGGTAAGGCCAGCACCGGTCAGTTGACCGCACACGAAGCTGATACCACGGCGGTACATGGAATTGCCGACACCACAGCGTTAGTGCTTACTGGGGACGCTCGCCTCTCCAACACCCGCACACCAACTGATGGCACGGTGACCACGGCCAAGATCGTGGATTCCAACGTCACTCTGGCCAAATTTGCCAACATTGCCTCGGCTACGATTCTGGGGAACAACACAGGGGGAGCGGCCGCGCCGATCGCATTGACCACGGCACAGATAAAGACATTACTGGGGGTGGGTACGTATCGGGGGGACTGGGACTCGGGTACTACCTATAATCCCGGGGATACGGTTACCTTCGGCGATGCGCTATGCGGTACCGTGAATGGTGCGTCAGCCGGACAGACCCCGTGGACACAGCGCCAGTTGTACAGCGGCACACCGGGCAGTACAGATGGATCGGACAGTACAGACTATATGTTCCGGGGGTTGATCCAGGTCACTCGGAAACTACGTGTTGACGGGTTGGTGTGGTACAAGGCGGCAAGTCAGACAGCAGTCGGTCATGAACTTCGCGTGTATGACATTGGTTTCGGCGCGACTTCTATCTTGTGCTCGGCGTTGACGCTGTTGGAAGGTGCGGCCGATGTCGGGTACAAAATCGCTCCGGTCACCTTTGATATGCTTCCGAGTCACAGTTACGCAGTGGCGTTGGTAGAGGGATTGACCGGGGACGTGGGATATCACTACTCTTCGGGGTTCTCATTCCCGGTTACCTTGGGATCGGCTAGTTTGGTGGCGGGCGGGTTTGTGGCCTCGCATGCCAACATTGCTACCGGATTGACCAATGCGGCTACTCACCTGTATTCGGGGGTCAACATTCGATATCAGGATCCTCATGCCAACTGGGCTGTATTGGCTCGATGGGAGGCCATTTCGATTGGTTCTAGTCGCGCCCTTTTGGCTGCAATTCCGCCAGCCATTTAGGTTGAAGTTCACTCATTCTCATAAGATCGGGTGTCGGGATGATCCCGGCACCCTTTCGGCATAGGAACGAGGTATGTGATGGACCTGAGGTCTGTCAAGCCGGGTTTGACCGCAGTGATGCGTCACCCGAAGACCGGTGAACTGTTGGAACCGGTGTACGTGTGGAAGAACGGTCGGGTGAGTTGGCCGGTGATGGGCGGGGCGGAGGACGACGACTCGGGTTCCGGTGATGATGATGCCGGGGACGAAGATGAAGACGAGTCCGAAGACGAGCCCGAAGACGAAAAGGACGACGCCGACGATTCGGACGATGACGCCGAAAAGGGGAAGAAAAAGAAGAAGAGCGATCCCCAAGCCAAGATCAAGGCATTGGAGGAGGAAAAGGATCGCCACTTCAAGAACGCCAAGAAGTACAAGAAACAAGCCGCCGATCTGGAAGCCCGGCTGAAACTGCTCGAGGACAAAGATCTGAAGCCCGAGGACAAAGCCGAGCGGGACAAGATCGCCCAGGAGGCCAAGGACAAGGCCACCGAAGCCGCCACCCAACGGCTGCACCTGGAGAATGCGTTCCTCCGGGCCAACGAGATCGATTGGATCAAGCCGGAGCAGGCGTTGGCTCTGTTGCTGGCCGATCCGGACGAGTATGAGGTGGAGTTCGACGACTCCGGTAAAGTGGACCGCAAATCGCTACGGGCGGAGCTCAAGCGGTTGGCAAAGGCGAATCCTCACCTGGTCAAGCCCAAGCAGAGCAAGGGCAAGGACGACGAAGAGGACGCCGACGATGCCGGGAGCCAGAGGCAGACCGCATCGACAATGAACGGCACGCGCAAGGGTAAGAAAGACAAGCCGAAAACGCGCGAGGAGTTGGCGAAGCGATTCCCCGCACTCAACCGTATCGGCAGCTGACGACCCCATGCGCATCACTCCCCGATGGTCTGCGATCCGGGGAAACGGCGAACACAACCATCAGACCATCCAATTCGCTTTTTGAAGGGAGTGAACACAAGGATGAGTCGTTACGACAAGTACAACCCGGTATCGGGGGGTTTCCGTGCCGCGCTGAACGCAGCGTGGACCGCAACATCTGGACCGACGTCGGCTACCGATCTCAACCGAATACTGGTTGTCGGGGTCAACGGGTCCGGGCGTGTGGTCAAGGCAACCACGGTTGCACTGGCCTCGGGTATCCTGATCCTGACCGGCCCGAAAGCGGCCGCTGACGTCGTTGACGTCATGACCGATGGCGAGGTTGTGGAGATCTCGGGCACCGATATGGAGTCCGGTACCGCACCTACGGCGGGACAGAAGTTGTGGTTCAACGCCACGGCATCGCGTCTCACTTCAACTGCACCCACTGCGGGTGTGGCCGGTTTCTATGTCGGTCAGATCATCGAGGTCGGTCGCCTCGTGGTCCGTTGCAAGAATGTGGCGGTGCCGGTCTAATGGAAACCAAGATTGCATGGACCCCCACGGCAAAGGCTCGATTCGACCAGATGTGGCCGATGTCTCCGCTGCTTGCCGGTCCTCCCATCAAGGGCATGGAGCGCATCAAGTTCAGTGAGATCGGCTTCCTGATGGGGATCGCCGGTGGCGCTGCGCCAGTCACCAACTCCGGTTTCCACGCGGCGAGTGACATCGTCACCACCACGGCTGACGGTCGAGACCTGAACCAGGTCTGGGCCGATATGCTGGAGATGTTGAACGCGGTCAACGGCTCACGTCAAGCACTCATTCGGTTCCTCACCTTCTCGGTCACCGACCCGAACGAACTGGTTCCCCAGGCGGGCACTGGCGTCGACTTCGAAGAGGCGTCCGAGTACGGAGAGCCGGTCGGCCAGCGCATCCAGCCTACGTATTTCAACATGGGCTACACGTTCAAGTGGTACGACCTCGCCGGTCGTTACACCTGGCAATACCTGGCTGACGCGACCCAGACCATGATCGACTCCGTCGGCAACGCGGCGGTCGAGGCGTTTTGGCGCAAGCAGTTGTTCGAGGTGTTGAAGTGCGTCTTCAACGCGAACAACCTGACGGCCACGATCAACAACCAGTCGGTGAACGTCTTCAAGTTCTACAACAACGACGGCACTGTGCCACCGACCTACAAGACGAACACCTTCCTGTCTACCCACCAGCACTACCGGACAACCGGCGCTGGCACTCTCGTCGCGGGAGACCTCGACGAGATGATTGACGACTTCGTGTCGCACGGGTACAGCCAGGAGAACGGCTACCAGATGGTGGTCATGGCTCACACCGTGCAGGGGAATGTGATCCGCACGTTCCGGAGTGTCGCCAACGGCGGTACCGGCGCGTACGACTTCCTCCCCAGCCTGGGCAAGCCGGGCCAGATCATGAACACGACTCAGCAAATCGTCGGCCAGGCCCAGGTGGCGAACACCCTCGAAGGCCTGAACGTGATCGGCAACTACGGTCCGTTGCTCGTCGTCCAGGACGACTGGTTCCCGACTACCCACATCTTCGGTTTCACCACCGGAGGCACGGACTCGCTGAGCAACCCCGTCGGTATCCGGCAGCACCGCCAAGCGGCGCTCCAAGGTCTTCGTCTGGTCAAGGGCAAGCAGCCCGACTACCCGTTGATCGACTCGTTCTGGGCCTTCGGGTTCGGTACGGGTGTCCGCCACCGTGGCGCTGGCATGGTCATGGAAGTGACCGCTGACGCCACGTACGACCCACCGGCGATCTACGCCTAAACCCTCCCCGTTCATGCCGGGGGTGTGAACCCCCTCCGGGCGCATCCCCGGCGTGACACCTAAACACACAGGAAGGAACGAACCGATGCGCGAAATCAACTGGGACGCTCCCCTGTCCGAGGATGACAAGGCGTGGCTGCGTCAGCGTGACCGTCACGCCGAGATCGAGGCCAACGAGGATCGATTCTCCCCGGGCAGGACCGAATTTAAGGCCAACGACGACGACGCCGCAAAGGGCGCGACGCAGAAGGATGATGTCCCACCGGACGACTACGACAAGTGGAAGGTCCCCGAGTTGGCTGAAGAGGCCGCCCGGCGTGACCCCCCGGTGGACCTGACCGGCATCAGCAAGAAGCCGGACATCATCGCCGCGCTTCGCACCTGGGACGCGGCTCATCCGGAACTGCTCGAAGCCTGATTAACGCCGTTCACCGAGGGCGGGTGTGGGGCGATCCCGCACTCGCCCTTTGGGCAAAATGAGAGGAGGTGACCCATGGCAACGGTACTTGAAATCGCGCGCCTGCGTCGGTTGATCGGTGAGCCCAACGACACTGCACCTTGGACTGATGTAGTTCTGGCCGACATCATTGACAACGCAGAAGATCTCGATCTCGCCGCGCTGGAGGTATGGGAGGCCAAGGCCGCCTCTGCGGCCAGCATGGTGGATACTGCCGAGTCAGGGTCATCGCGCCGGTTGTCCCAATTGCACGATCAAGCGTTGAAGATGGTTGCTCATTATCGGTCGGCCACCACCCCCACTGAAGTGCCCGTGGATCTGGCGGGGTACACCTACACGCTCCCGATTGAACGAGTATGACGACCCAGACCGCCCAGCGGGCCATAACCACGGCGTTCATTGCGGATGACCCCACGAGCATCGTTCTGGTACCCTGGGAGACAGCCACAACGCCGGGCGGGGGTCGGTCCATGGTTCCGGGTACCCCCCGGGCTGCCCAGACGTTCAAGTTGATACCAATGACCTTCGACCAGCGACCCACGGTCACGGCCGGTGGGGTAGAGCGCATCATCGACTACACCTTGCTCGGGGAGTGGGACTCGGTCGGGGAGGTGTGGGACCGGTTCGACCTGGGGGACGAAACCGAATACTTCTTGGTGGTGGCCATCGCGCCGGGACATGGATACGAGAAAAAATACCTGTGCGAACGTCACCTGTACCAGGATGGGGTGGCGTAATGGTCGTCAAGCGCGGGATCTTCGACTTCGACTCGTTGTCACCATCTCTTAAGAAGATGTTGCCGGTGATCGACGCCGGGGTTGATCTCGCGTTCGACTACATTGAGCCTCGCGCCTCGTCCATGATGAGGACTAACGCCCCGTGGGTAGACCGGACAGGTAATGCGCGTAATGGCCTGTTCGCGGAGCATCAAAAAACCCCGATGGTCGTTCATCGCCTGGTTCTGTACCACACCATGCCCTACGGTATCTGGTTAGAGATTCGATGGTCCGGCCGGTACGCGGTGATCGGTCCGACCATGTTAGAGGTTGCACCCGAGTTGTCTATCGTGGTGGCCGAATCAGTAAAACGTGCCATCGACTTGTTGGGGGACTGACATGCGGGCTGTGATTCGTACGGCGATTTTGGCCGACAGTGCGCTGCAAGCCCTCGGCATCGCCGATGGTGACCATGTCTTGTCTGGTGATGTGGACTCCTTCGCCGTGAGGCCATTCATCAACTTGAAATGGGGTATCACCAATCCCGCACCTTTTGGCAACGCTGCCCAGCAGACCAGCCTTGTTGCATGGGTGCACGACGACCCCAACGACTATGAACGGATAGACGCAATCCTTCGCCGGTTGCGTGTACTCATTCCATCGCTCGTCGGGCTGACGGATACAAACGACTACGTCTCGCAGGTCGCATGGACCGGTGACGGCCCTGACCTGAAGGACGACGGTCACCGCACCATCACTCGCCAAGGGAACTACACGCTGAATGGGAGCATGAGATGAGCCAATCGTATGCCCGGTACATCGGAGGTGCGACGACTCGCCGTATCTCCGCCCGGGACTGGAAGGCGAAGGGAATTGAGCAGAACACCCTCGCGTGGACTGCCGCGAATGGGCACAGCATCCCGCGCGAGGACATCACGGAGGCGGCCTGGAACGTCCTGCGTCTCGACCCCGGTATCGTCTTCACCGACCAGGAGCCGACCAAGGCGGTAATCGACTCAGCCAAGATCGACGCCGCAAAGGCGCGGTTGATGGCTCGATCGGGCGGCGCTGACGTGCTGCATGCTCAGGACCCGATCCAGGGAGTGGACGAGTCCAAGTCCACCTCCGGGGAGTAAGCCATGGTCCTCCGGTGTCCACATCGCAAGTTCGGGGAGTTGAAGCGTCCCTCGGCCGATCCCGGCCTGGTGGAGGTTTCATGCCCGTCACGGTGGTGTGGGAAGGTGCCGGGGGTTGTGGTTCTGCACACGTTTGACACGTCCACTGGAGTACTGGTGGGTACTCGCGCATTCCGTGAACCACAGAAAGGATAAGGCAAATGGCACTTGGCACTTCGCTACCGTATGGCCTCCGGGACGTCAAGCTCATCGAGTACCCGACGCTGGCGGCTGACTCGTTCGGTACCGCCCTGGTGGACCTGCCGAACGCACAAACACTCTCGTTCACCGAGACCGAGGAGTACACCGAACTTCGGGGCGATGACCAGTTGGTTGCCTCCCATGGGCAAGGTGCACAACTGGACGCCGAACTGGAGTCCGGCGGTATCTCGATGGAGGCGTACAAGGTCATCAATGGTGGCCAGATCGTCGAGACCGGGATCACACCTAACCAGGTGAAGCGGTACCGGAAGCTGGTTACCGACCAGCGACCGTACTTCGTCGCCATCGGCAAGTCGATCAGCGACAGCGGCGGTGACTTCCACACGGTCATGTACCGCGTGCGGGCAACTGGTGATGTGGGCGGTGAGTTCGCGGATGGCGCGTTCTTGGTGCCGACGTCGGCATTGACCGGCTTCCCGTGCCTCGTGGAGGGTGACGTTGACGGGGACGAAATCCTCGGCGCGCTGTACGACTTCATTCAGCACGAGACCATCTCGGACATCGTGGCTCCGGCAATCGATATCGCGTCGGTCCCGATCCTGTTCTCACTGTCTGACATCACCGGCCCTGCGGCGGGTGGAGAGATCGTTACGATCCACGGCGAGTTCTTCGGACCCACGGTCTCGGCTGTGGTGTTCGGCGCGACCAACGCCACGGACTACGAGGTCGTGGATTCTCACACCATCGTGGCCATCAGCCCGGCGCACGCCGCAGGCGCGGTTGCTGTCCGCGTGACCAACCCCACCGGCCAGTCCACGGCCACCCTTTCCGGGGCCAACACCTACACGTACGTCTAACCACTCAACGACGGGATTTAGGAGCACACGATGCCTCCCACTAACGACCAGATCAACGATGTCTGGGGTCAGTCCAAACTGACCGAGACCTCTCTCATCACCCTCCCCTCCGGGCAGACATGCCAAGCCAAGCCCATCGGTATGGAGGGCGTGTTTGCGTCCGGCATCATGGGGGCGGCTGACACGTTGACGGCATACGTCGGCAAGGAGTACATCCGCAAGGTTCGCGGGGCGAGGGGCAAAGCCGACGCCGAAGAAATCAATGTCAAGGCGTTGATGAAGGATCCCGACGCTCTCGGCCGAATCGTCAAAATGGTGGATACTGTCACACCCCTCGTGGTCGTGGAGCCCGAGGTCATCCGTCACTTCGTAGACATCGAGGTCGACGGCAAGCCGGACACCCGGAAAATCCCCGATGACGAGCGCGTCTGCCGAGAGTGCGGCATCATGCGCCGAGATCACTCGACCGGGGAGCAAAGCCGCCACAAGCACGCGTGGACGTCGGCCATCTATACCGACATGATCGGTATGGAGGACAAGATGTTCCTCTTCAACTTCGCCCTGTCGGGGGTTCGCGATGTCGAATCCTTTCGTGAAGCATCCGACGCGGCTATGGGAACTGTGGAGGATGGCGAAGGACTTCAGGTGCCGACCGAGCGAACTGACGGGCCACACCCTAAAAGGCGACGACCTGCACGGCGGAGGTAGAGCCGTTGTCGCCCTCGTCATCGATCGCGCGGTGTGGACGTTCGGATCTGCGGTGGAGACCGACATGGATGAAGCCGAACGGTCGATGACCAAGGTTAACAAGAAAGCAACGCCAGAACGGATCGCGGCAACCCGGCAGGCGGTCCTCGACAAATACTTGAACATCGGGAAGGAAGCAAGGGAAGAGGCGCCAAAGGGGCGTTTCCGCGACCCGGCTCTTTCGGTCAAACGACGAAGGAGTTAAGACATGGCTGGGCCAACGATCGGCACTATCCGGGGCACCATCGAGATTGACTACGATGGCAAAGGCATCATCCGGGCGAAAGACGATGTAGACCAACTGGATAAGAAGAGCGTTGGCACCCAGGCGTCATTGAACAAGATGGCCACTGGATTGGCTGCGGTCGGTGGTGTGATCGCAGCCGGGTTCGCGGTGGCGACTGCATCGGCCATCAGCTTTGAAAAACAGATGTCGGCTGTCAAGGCGGTATCGGGGGCCTCCACCGAACAGATGCAAAGATTGACCGATAAGGCATTAGAATTGGGGGCGAAGACTAAATTCTCCGCCAGTGAAGCCGCCCTCGCTTTGGAAGAGTTGGTCAAAGCCGGTCTCTCTGTTGAAGAGGTATTGAACGGCGCGGCAGATGCCACGGTGGCATTGGCGGCTGCCGGTGAGATTGACCTGGCAAGCGCCGCCACGATCGCGGCCAACGCGCTGAACCAATTCAACCTTAAAGCATCAGATCTTACCGGAGTCGTGGACACCATCGCCGGGGCTGCCAACGCGTCGGCAATTGACGTCCACGAGTTCGGGCTGTCGTTGAGCCAGGTCGGCGCTGTCGCCAACTTGGCCGGACAAGACTTTGATCAAGTGGCAACGGCCATCGCCCTGTTGGGTAACGCGGGCATCAAGGGCTCGGACGCCGGTACGTCGTTGAAGACCATGCTATCGAACTTGGTGCCAACCACGGGACCAGCAATCAAGGCGTTCAAGGAATTGGGGCTGAACGTCGGGGCGAGTGGTAATGCCTTCATTGACGCCCAGGGCAACTACAAATCGCTTGCCGAGATATCCGGCATCCTCAACACGGCCACAAAGGGATTGTCGGAATCGCAGAAACAGGTGGCGCTCGAAACTATCTTCGGGTCCGATGCCATTCGCGCGGCAGCCATTATCGCCAACACTGGTGCCGAAGGATTCGCGGCCCTCAACGCCGAGATGCACAAGACCACGGCTGCCGAGGTCGCTGCCACCCGCATGGACAACGCGGCTGGCTCGATCGAACAGTTGAAGGGTTCCGTCGAGACGTTGGGTATCGCCATCGGCTCTAGATTTACCCCGGTACTTCAAGATGTCGTGGACAAGATCACCATCTGGGTGAACGCCTTCGGTGAACTGGACAAGGGAACCCAGGGAACCATCCTCGCCATCGTCGGTATCGTCGGGGCACTGTCTTTGTTACTTGCGGCGGTCATCAAGATCACACAAGCATTCCTGGCCCTTCGCACGGCTATCACGATCATCAAGGCCTGGGTGATTTGGTCGAAGATAGCCGCAGCCATGACCAAGATCTGGGCGGGTGTTCAGTGGTTGCTGGCCGCAGCCATGAACGCAACCTTCTTGATCGTGATTCTGGTCATCGCGGTTATTGCCCTACTCGTCGCAGCCATCATCTGGCTCTGGAAGAACAATGAGACCTTCCGTAAAGTTGTCATGGCGGTCTGGTCGGCCATCAAGAAGGCGATCGCGGCGGTTGTGGACTGGTTCGTTAACACGGCTTGGCCTGCGCTCAAGAAGGTGTGGGAAGCGATCCTGTCCATCTGGGACCTCATTGCCCCAATCGTCAAGGCTGCGTTCGCTGCGTGGATCTCGGCGGTTCAAACGGCATGGGCCATCATCTCGGCGATCTTCGCGGTTATCGTCGCGGTCGTCAAGGCAGTGTGGGGGTTCATCGGCCCGTACATCATCGGTGCGGTCAAACTGTGGTGGGACTATGTCACGTTCGTTTGGAACGCTCTGGTCACCATCACGACGTTCGTCTTCAATCTGATTAAGTCAATCATCGTCGCAGTCTGGGGCTTCATCGGCCCTTACGTGATGACGGTGGTTAAGGGAATCTGGGACATCATCACCAAGGTGTGGGGAATCATCTGGGCGGTCACCCAGAAGATCTGGGGGGACTTCAAGGCTTTCTTTGTCGCCCTATGGCAATTCCTGGTCGCTTTGTTCGATGCGGCGGTACAGACTGTCGTCAACATCTTTACCGGAATCAAGGTCATTCTCGACAAGGTCAAGGGGTTCTTCAACGAATTGAAGACTGCGGCCAACGGCGGTACCGATACCTTGATCGCTTTCGTCAAGGGTATCCCCGGGCGCATCCTCGACGGACTGGGCAACCTCGGCGCGATGTTGTTCGACTCCGGTAAGAAGATGATCCAAGGTTTGATCGACGGTATCTCGTCGATGGTCGGTAAGGCCAAGGACACCTTGTCCAACCTCCTGAAAAGTCTTCGCAATCTGCTCCCATTCTCACCCGCCAAGGAAGGTCCGTTCTCGGGTAAGGGATGGACGTTCAACTCCGGCACTGCGCTGATCGAAGACTTCGCTCGTGGCATCGAACGCGCCTCGGCGACTTCGCTGGACTCGATGATGGGCGCAGTGTCCGGCGTATCGGCATCGTTCGCGCCGGGTACCCCGTCCACCACGGCTCCAACGTCCACCACCACCACGAACAACACCGGAGGTGTGACCCACATCGGGACCGTCGCTGTCAACGGCGTTTGGGACTTCACTGACCCGATGGCCACCCGTAAGATGGTGGCGGAACTCGATAAAGAACTGACCAACTACCAGAACGGATTCAAGTAATGGGATGGGGCTCTTTGCAGGTGGGTCGTACGCCCCTCCGGGAGACGTACACGATCACCTACTCCGTTAACGCGACAACTGGCCAGCAGTCGGTGAACCTCGAAGGTATGGAGTCAAGCCCACCGTTCACCCAGGCCCAGATTCAGGCAAGGTCGGAAGATCTCGTCTCCATGTTGGACAAGGCCTTGCCTGTGGTCTTCTCGGACAAGACAACGCAGACTGGGTTCTACGAAGTACATGACGTTGGGGCAGCGATTACCGGATGGCCCGAGGCGGGGTTCTTCAACTGGACTCTACGACTAGACCGCATAGGCTCAGAGAATGCGGTGGATATCGAGAGCCGGTTGGGGTCGGTTGTTCGACAGAACGGTTTCGCGTTGACGGGCGAACGGTGGCACGCCCCGGCGATCGGTGCTTATGGGTACTTCACTGGTACCACACCCCCCAGCGGTTCCATTGGGCGCGTGCTGGCCGACGCCGAGGGCACGATAACCGTCTTCAGGGGCATCCCAGCGGGAGTATCCCCGGTGTGGGGTATCGGGGCATCAAATTACCTGCTGGGGCGGTCACGCGTCCTTGTGGCGGGTATAGAACGCTCGGGCATCGGCATCCGGGTGGCTACGACGGACTGGACGCTGACCAACGGCCTGATTCGGGTCACACCCAATCCCTCGGGGTCCATGTTGCAGGTAGAGGGATGGGATGGTGCGGCGTGGTCGTCCAAAGACCTGGACATCACCGTAGGCACCGATCTGGCTCCGCCATGGGATGCTATGACGATCCTCCGGAACGATTTCGAGTGCGTGGTCTTGCGGTTGGTCAAGTCCAAGTCACCCGGGCGCATCTTGGTTGACCTGACACTTCGGCGAGGTGCCGGATTCGTTGAAGGCTTCATCCAGACGGACGCGTCAGCCACACTCGGAGTCAAGACCGATCCGGCGCTAACGACGACCAACAACGCGGCAACCGGGTACATCCTCGAAACCTCGAACGATGTGAACGGTAACCAGTTCACGATCGGAGTGCCAGTCACCTTTACCGGATCGACCACGGGAGGTGTGAGCAAGGCGACCTCGATCGAATTGCCCTGGTACGCCGGGTACGTCATTGACGGGACCTCGGGCGTGTCCGGCAACACGGCGATTCATCTGCGGGACCAGTACATCGGTGCCCTCACGGAACAGGCATTGGCGGTTAAGCGATGAGCGTTACCCAGATCAAGCAATCAGTCGGAGGCTGGAACGTCCGGTTGCGGGGGAACATTCCGAAGGCCGTACTCTCTACTCTCCAACCCTTCGGCCACATCGCCATTGTGCCGGGGTCGGTGAACGTCGCGGAGTACGGCGATGCCCTCCTTAACGCGGCTCGTTACGTCGGGGTGTACCGCACCAAGTCGGCCAACAACGACGGGACGGTTATCAGCGGGGTCGGGCTCGAGTCGTGGTTGGGCGACGAGAACAACTCCGGTGACGTATTCGAGTTTCCACAGGAGTTCGACGCTGACACCTTCGCTGTGGTGATCGGTGCGGTGCTGCCGCCGAGTGGGTCAATTACGGCTGGGACCATTCACTCGCTGCCGGGCCTGTATACCGGTCGACATCAGTATGTGACGTCTCGTCAGATCATTGATTACGTCACCTCGACCTACGGCGCTGAATGGAGGATCAACAACAACGGCACACTTGACGCCGGGTTGGTGACGGATCTCTATGCGACGACTCCTCGTGCCATCCTCGTGGCCAAGCAAACCGATGGGTCTGATCTGCGGTACCGATCCATGCCGGGACAGTCATCCATGATTAAGGACAGCGCAGACTACACCACGCGGGTTGTCGTGTTGTCAGCTGGCGAGGGCGACACCATCACCGTGGGGGAGTCGGCACCGGTACCGGTTCCGTACAAAGATCTCCACGGTAACGATGTGGTGGTCACCCGCGTGGTGAGCGAGTCGTTCACTGACGGGACCAATGCAGATACACGTGCCGAGATCTTGTTTAACGAGTGGGGCCAGGCATCCACCCCCCGGGTGACTCTGTCCACCTCTATCTACGACATCAAGGGAAACGTGGTTGTCGGGGACTACGTCTATGTGTACCACCCGGAACGAGGATTCGAGGACGTCGCCAACCAGGAAACCTGGAACGGGGAGATAATCAACCCGGTGAAGTTGCGCGTGGTTGAACTGTCCTGGCCCATCCGGACCGGCTGGACTGTGGCGTTCCGCGACGGTGACGGGGTGTGGACCGATCTGTCTCCGTACGTGTTTTACGAGTCCGGGGATACCAACGTGGTGGTTGGCGATCTACCTCGGTCGTTGACCGGTGGAGGCATCGTAGAGCCGGTGGGATCACGCCCGATTGGGGATGCCACCATACCGGGGGTGGTGACGTTCACTTCGTCGTCTACTGGGTCTTACCAATCCGCCGAGACCAACACCACCAAGTCAGCGATTCGATTGACCTGGGGCATCCCTCTAAACGCGGATGGGTCAACCATCCTTGACGGGGCATACTACGAACTGCGGTACCGGGTTTCGGTTCAGATCGGTTATCAGATCAAGTGGGCCGATACGAACGGCATGGAGTGGGCCGACATCCAAGGCCACCCGTGGGCCTTCCCATTGAGCGAGCCTGTTGAGGCCAGCCCAGAGTGGCATTATCTGTCGGTGGGCTGGGGAACTAACGTTGCCACTATTCTTGAACTGACACCGGCCGTTGAATATGAGATCCAGATCCGGGCGGTGGACGCTGCCACGCCTCCGCACTTCGGGGTGTTCTCCGGTATTAGCGTAACCACTGTGGGAGATCTATTCGCGCCGAGCGTGCCCGCACCTCCGGTTGTCGCCGGGAGTATGACGGCCATCATGTTGACTCACACCTTGGGCAAGAACAGCGGCGGTACGTTCAACCTGGAACCTGACATTGTCCGGTTGACGGTGCATGTCGGGGGGTCGGCTGATTTCTACCCCGATGCGTCGAACCAGGTTGGAGAATTGGCGGCCAACGCGGGAATGCTTCTCGGCGGTATCGCGGCGGTCGGCACGTTCCCCATTACCCCGGTCGAGCAGATTCACGTGAAGGTTATTGCGGTGGACCGGGCAGGCAATTCGTCGAACCCCTCGCCCTCGGCAACGGTGACCGTTCAGTTGATCGACAATGCTCACATCGGGAGTTTGTCGGTCGATAAGTTGACCGCTGGCACCATCACCGCCGAATCCATCCTTGCGGCGCGTATGGGCGTCTCTGGGGCCGGTGGATTGACCGTTTCCGGGGGTGGTGACATCACGGTGTTGGGTGGGGGTGACATCACCATCCAGGAGGGGTCGTTGGACATCCTGAACAATCTCGGGGAGGTCCAGGTTGAGTCTGGCCTGTTGTCCGATGGCACCTATGGGCTGGCCGCTCGTAATGCCTCCGGGGTGCTCGTGCCCCTGTCTCGTTTGGCGTTCGGGGTGAAGTCAGAGCAAATCAACAATAGTGAATCTACCACCAACACCTCGAACTTTGTAGACCTGGCCACATACGGGCCCTACGTTACGGATGTGGAGGTGGGACCACTCGGTAGAATGATCATCATTTTGAGCTGCGGTATCAACATCGGGGGTTCAAGTACAGTATGGGGGGCGGGGGGTTATATGGGCTTCGACATGATTAATCAGGCAACCGGTACTGTTTTTTGGACTTCATCGCAATCGGTTTCATGTCATTACTGGGCTCTCGGACTTCCGGCTTTGTACCAAGGATCAGCCTCGATTAGCCGGTGCTTTTTGATGACCAACATACCGGCTGGTATCTATACCCTGGTTACCAAGTATTTGAGTTTTGGGGTATCCAGTCCGGGAACCACTCATGCCGAATTCTTCCGTCGCAACATCACTGTTCTTCCATATTGAGGGGAGCCTGAACGATGGGCACAAACACAACTCGGCTCTTGCTCTGGAAGCCTGATGGTTCGCCAGGCGGAGACAACATCAACGTCGACACCGACATCTCTGACAACGCCGACATCATCGACGACGCAGTCGGTTTCAAGGTGTGCACCAGTGGCACCCGGCCAACCGGGGCGCAGCGGTGGAATGGGCGGGTTATCTACGAAACGGACACCAAGCGTACGTACATGTGGCAGGCAACCCTTGGGTTCTGGATGCCCCTCATCATCGGCCAGGGGTCAGGGGTCGGTCCATACCTGCTTGGGACGTCGACTGATTCCGGTGGAGAAGGAATCAACATCAGTGCGTCAGTGGCCAATGCGCATATTCTGCGGTCACGGGTCACCACCGAGGCCAACCCTCGATTGACCCTGGACACAGATGGAAGGATCCAGTGGGGAGCCGGTGGTGCCTCGGCGGTTGATACCAACCTGTACCGGAACGCAGCCAACGAACTAAAGACTGACGATGCCTTTTCTGTGGTGGGGAATCTCACGGTCACTGGCACAGCGGCCTGGAACAAACTGGATGTGCAGACCCCTACTGGCGCGACTTGTACTTTCTCCTCCATCAACCAGAATTATCAACATCTGATGATCGTCGGATCGGGTCGTGGCACAACAGTCGCGACTTTCACGATGATGTCCATGCAGGTGAACGGGAATGCCACGGCTATTTATGACATGCACCAGGTAGCCGGTAGCGCCGCCACTGTGGCCGGGGCCGAAAACATCTCGGTTACCTCGGCCAGTCTTGGTGAAATGTCAGCCGCAAGTGCAACGGCGGGTGCCTGTTCTACTTATCAGGTTATGATTCCCAATTACAAAGGGACCAGTTTTTGGAAGAGTTGGCAGGTGTGCCACACCTTGTCGAGTGGTACGGGGTCCGGCACTCTCCACAACAAGATTTGGGCTGGACGCATTCGCGCTACGGCGGCCATCACCTCAATTGTCTTGCTTGCGGCTGCAGGTAACTTTGCCACGGGCAGCACGTTTACGCTGTACGGATTGTTGTAAGTTCAGATCTCGTAGAATGATCGGGAATGGAGGGGTTATGACAGAGATAGGGGAAAGGCCGAAGTGGAACGGTCCCTGCATCGGCGGTCCGATGGATGGCCGGGATGGAGTGTCACGGTTCCCCTCGGGGTTCCTGCTCGTTGACCGTCCTTCGGGTAAGTGCTGGGTGTACGACTGGCTGCCGGGAGATGAGTCGTTCCTGGTTCGGGTGTCAGACGGGGAGCCGTTGATCGAGGACCGTAGCGCGGTCAAGAATCGATACCGGGCTGCCGAAGAGTCCGAGTTCGACGTGATCGCATGGGAGGCCACACCATGACCACCAAGGCCACCTCGCTCTTGCTGAATGTCGCCTACGAATGGGAAACCATCTACTCATCGGCTGCGTTCTCCGGGATCGTCGGGGATGAGGCGCACGCGGCCAAGGGTGGATATCACATCTCGATCGAGGATCAACCCTCGACCAACTACTCCGTGGTCCGGCCGGACGACAAAGCACCCCCCGGGGACTGGTCCCGCATTCACGCGGTTGCCCTCGACATGTCGATGAACAAGGCCGACATGATTTTGAGCACGCGCCGGTGGATGGTGGTGTGGTCCGATCGCACTGACCCTCGGCGGAAATACTTCAACGCGTTCAACGGGTGGACGGGGTCCGGTGATGCCCAGCGATGGGACTTCGTCACCAACACCGTTCAGAAATCCACCAACGATCACCAGTGGCACCAGCACACGGAACTCCGGCGCAAATACTGGAACGACCCAGTAGCACACCGGGCCGAGATATCAATCGCTCGGGGCGAAACCAAAGAGCAATGGTTGGCCTCAAACGGAGGGATAAAGAACATGTTCTGTAACTACGGCGACAAGGGCGAGAACGTCGTCGCCCTCCAAATGCAATTGCTTCAACTCGACCCCAACGCCCTGCCGCAGTTCGGGCCTGACGCTGGGTACGGCGATGAGACCGCCGCTGCCGTTTCACGGCTGGTCACCGGCGGACCGGGCAAGGTGTACCAGGGCAAGGAATGGGCCCTCATGCAGAAATTGTGTCAGGCCAAGAACGGCGGGGGCGGCTCTGGTGGACTGGTCCAGCACACGCACACTGTCGAGGCCCAATCGGTATTTGTCGCCGGATCAGTGACCGGTGCAGCCGTAGCGTCCAAATAGTCACCAACCGCCCGATGGGCCACGATCGCCCCATCCCGAACCATTGTCTTCTTCCTGTGGCGTTGGTTCGGGGTGGGGTTTCCCGCAGATTCGCCGAACTGCCCACACGACCGCCATAATCAACAATGCATATACCATACGTATACGTATACGGGAGGGGGTGGAGGGGTGCCACCGGAGATCTTGGACTCCCTGGGACCATGGGGACAACTGGGACTGATCGTCGGCCTGGTGACGATGATCGTTACCGGGTTTGTGAAGGGGTGGATCTTCACCTCGACCTCGGTGCAGTGGCAGAACAAACATCTCGAAGCCCGGCTGGCGGACAAGGATAGCATCATCGCCGAGCAGAAGGCCACGATCGCGGCGGTGCTCGAGACCAACAAGACCAATTCGGCTTCCATTCAAGAACTTGTTGAGATATCCCGAACTATGAACGCGGTCATCTCGGCCCTACCCCGGGCGGAGGTCACCAAGTGAAATGGTTCTGGCAGAAACCTCCACCGATTATCGATGATGAGATCTCGCTGGAGGAAGCGCGGGCACAACGCGCCGAGGCAGAACGGAAGTTGAGGGAAAGTCAGATCGCTGCTCGTCAGGTTCGCCAAGTATCAATCCGGGCTCGGTTGCTCCGGACTGACAACCAGTTCAGCACCAGGTTGGATCAAGCATTTAGGAGTCGGCCAAATGGATGACATTCTGCGGGGGATCGCCGGGCTGTAGATGTTCGCCCTCACGATCGGGGTGTGGGCATTTGCTCTACTATTCCATGTGCTGTCTGACTGGAAAGAGTCCGCCATGGGACGACACTTCATGTCATTCATGGTGACCTGCGGCCTGGTGTTGACTTGGTCGTGGGTTGGGTTCATCTTCGGCATAGACGAGGCAATCCGGGGATGGGTCAGGGTGATTTTGTATGGCGCGCTCGCGTTCGTCGTATGGCGTCAGGTTCAGATCCTCATCAAGTTGCAGGTCATCAGTCGCACCCCCCTTCCGGACAATCCGGCCAGCAAGATGTCTGACCAGTGACGGGGTCCGAGATTGCCCTCATCATCACGGCGACTGGAACGGCGATCACGGCCGTAGGAGGTGTGGTCATTGCGGTTATGGCCAAGAAAACCAGTGTGGCTACTCAAGAGGTACACACCATGGTTAACCAACAGCGAACTGATGCCAAGCGGTATGAGATAACATTGATCAAAGCGATGAAGGCTGCGGGGATTGACATACCGGACGACCAAAGTCTGTATGCCACCAACCAGGAAGGAATCAAATCAGATGGACAATCTACCTGATCTGCCCGTATACGCATTCCAGCCCAACTTTGGCGGTCTGCTCTCGATGATCCTGACGCTGGTACTACCGCTGGCCGTTGCGGTCATCACCACCCGCGTGACGTCGGCCAATATCAAGGCAATTTTGCTCCTCATCATCGTGACCATCAAGACGTTGGTCGAGGCGTTGATCTCGAACGGAAACGACTACATCCATTTCGGGTGGGTTCCGTTCCTGATGAATCTGATTCTCAACTTCGTGATCGCAGTCACCGTGCATCTCGGGTTGTGGAAACCCACCGGGGCGGCTGCCAAGGTGCAGGAGGACGTTGGACTGAAAGTACGTGATTGGGAGGAGCCGGTAACCCGGTAACATGACCGCCATCGGGTGCCACCAGGGCGACGGATGGAACCCCCCGATGCCGGGGGCGGAACGGACGGGTTTGACATCGGCCCATCCCGGTTAACCGGACGATCGGCACCTACGAAGCACCCCGGGAGGGATGACGGCTCCCGGGGTGTTTTCGTGCGTGGATGTAAGAATCAATCATGAGACATCGATTTTTCACGATCGCATTCACCTTCATACTCTCTCTATCCCTTTGGGCTGTCCCCCGGTCCGATGCGGTAGTTACCGGCCAGTCCATAACCATCACTGGCATCGACTCACACGATGGCATGGTGTACCAAGATGGCGACACGTTCTACTGGGTGGGCACCCGGTACGCCTGTGGATTCGTATGGACCAACCCGGCCACCCCGTGGTGTGGGTTCGGGGTGTGGACCGCCCCGGAACCATCCGGCCCCTGGACATTTGTTCGGAACCTATTCGACCCCTCGGGCACATCTGCCCCGGCATACTTCCAAGAATCGTGGCAGACCATTTGCCGGGGTGATGGTTGCTACAACTCGCGCATGTTGCGCCGGGGTGATGGGGTGTGGGTACTCTGGTTCAACGCTCCTCGTGACCTCTTGGTGCACGGGGGTAATGCGTATTGGGTGATGGGATGCAACGGGCCAGCGGGTCCATGCGGGCAATCAGCCGGGGCACCCTACGGGTCTACCATCAAGCCCCCGTTGTGGGTCTGTAACGCTGGTGGGGACTTCTCCATTCTCGACGATGCCGGTACTTGGTACTTGTACTGTGGCCATGGTTCTCACACCATCTCTGTGGAGAAACTACAACCGTGGGGTACGGGTGGGACCGGCCTCGGATCGTCCAATCTGGCGGGGTTGAGCTGGGTTGAAGGTGTCGGGGCGTTTCGGTCAGCGTCGAAATATATAATCACTTATGGGGGTAACTGCCCATATTGCTCGGCGACTGACACCTCGTACGCCGTAGCCAACAATCCGATGGGACCGTTCAGCGCACCCCCAGGGGCATATGGTCGACGCATTATCTCGGGAAACTCTTGTGGGGGTCAACCGCGCACCGTGGTTACCCTGAATGGACAACCGTACGAGCAGGTTGACCATTGGTACGACGGGTACTCGCAACCCAACGCGTCCACCTCATTGTTTCCGCTGGTGGAGTCCGGCCCATTGATGGCCACGCCGAATGGTTCTCCATGGACCGGGTTCGCCGGGTTCGACTGCGGTTAATGGTCCCAACCCTCCGGATTGCGGAATACGCCGGGTGTCTTGTCACGGGGGAGCAAGTTCACGCCGAACCAGTCCATTAAGGATACAGCGATCTTGGATCGGTAACCCCGGTTCCGGAGACCACATGCGTGGACCATGTACCCCCGGCGTACCCGTTTCCACCCAGCCTCCTTGCAACCCCCCGAGATGCCCGGACAGACCGGTTCATCGCGGTCCGGCATGCGGTACACCCCGACGATGCGTGCTCCCTGAAACGCGCCCCCGACGTCGGGAAGGCGGTTCATCATGACGCGTGCTGCGTCTATTGTCTCGACGTGTGCGATGACCAGATATCCCATGCCGACAATCATGACAACCTTTTGGCGAAGGTCAAAGCCAAGCGGTAATGTCGTGAGCGTTGGTCGCCAGGAAAGGCGACACCCCCGGATGCTAAACGAACAGGAAGCGAGACATTGTCATGCCGAAGACCAAGGCAGCCGTCGAAGAGTTGGATGACGACGACCTCGAACTGGTAGACGACGACGAGGCGGAAGCCGCGCCGGTGAAGGCCAAGGGCAAAAAGGCCAAGACCACGAAGGCTCCCGAGAAAGCCGCCCCGAAGGCGGAGCGCGAATCCAACATCCTCGGCGCGTCGTGGCTCGCGGAGCACATTAACGAGGAAACTGGCTCGAACCTGACCGCCGCGAACATCCGTGTCATCCTTCGCCGGATGGCGTCTGACGGTGATATCGAGCGTGAGGTCGGCACCGATCGCGCCCGGTACTCGTTCACCGGCGAGAAGGACCCCACGGTTCGCGCCGTGCTCAAGCGAGTCCGGTCCGGCGAGGCCATCAGCAACAAGAAGGAAGCGATCGAAGCCGCCGCTGCCCCCAGCAAGGCCCGCAAAGCCGCCAAGGAAACCGCCGAGGAGACCGAGGACGTCAAGCCGCCGAAGGCGAAGCGCAAGGCCAAGGCCGATCCGGAGCCCGAGCCGGAGCGCAAGCCCGCTCGCCGGAAGCGCGCCGAGTAACCAACCCACAGACGGACCCCGGTCCCACCACATTCCCTCGTCGGAGGTGTGGACCGGGGTTCTCCTCTTTGTCCGCTTTGGCACAGACAGAGCGAAATTTTAGCATATCCCGGTACGACATCTATTTTGACACAGGGGTTGACATCGGTCCACACCCCCGCGTACCGTCCGTGTTGTCAGGGCAACGACAACCCGAAGGAGCACCCGATGCGTCAGACGTTCCCCCTTCACGGCGACACCCCCCACAACGGGACGACCACGATCTACACCCAGCACGAACTCACGGCCGGTGAAATCGCCCGGGACCGTGGGCGCACAGCCGCAATCGATCGCAATCGGGTCAAGCGCAGGAAGCACGACGTGAACGCCGTGACCATCGTGCACGTCAACGACGCGGCCAGCGACCCCCAAAAGGAATTGATCGTTTCTCTGCTCAAAGACTTGTCCGTGTTGGACGAAACCACCTGGATGGCCGCTGCCACATGGTGGCTCGGTGGCGGAGGCGCAACCGGCGCGGTTGATACCGCTAACAAAGCGTTGGCCTCGCAAACCATCGCCCGACTGAAGATCCGGATCACTGAAGCCAAAGCAAAGCCCGGGGTCACCCGTCCATTGCCGACGTATGCGTCTGCGGTTGGGGCAACGCTGGCGTCGATGACAACCACTCCGGCATACACCCCCCGGGACAAATTCGCTGACGTGCCCAACGGGTACTACGCGGTGACCACCAACGATGACGTGCTGGCGTTCTACCGGGTGTCCACCTGGGAGAAATCCAATAACCGAAAGGTTCAGGTCCAGGCGTCGGACGCACTTCACCTGGTCCGTGGCCGGGTAGCAACCGACGCCATCCTCTCAAAAATCCGCATCGCTACCGCTCCGATCGCGGGTAAACTGTACGCCGATCACCTCGGCAATTGCTGGATGTGTGGACGTACGTTGACCGACGCCGACTCACGCGCCCGGGGCATCGGCCCGGTATGCGCCAGTAAATGATTTACTCGGGGGGTGCCTACGGGCACCTCCCCCAATCAGGGCAACCATCTCATCTGAAAGGTCACATCTCATGGGCACGATTGATACCAAAACCGTAGCGGCCGCATTGGGTACCGAACCTAAAGTTCTTCGTCGCTTCCTCCGTGATCCGAAATCGACCTACGCGGCGGTTGGCTCGGGGTCGCGTTACAACTTCACCGAAAACGATCTCCCCGAACTGACTCGTCGCTTCCAGGAATGGTCGGGTAATAAGGCATCACGTCCGGCCGTTATCCGGGTTCCGCAGGATGAGGACACCAAACGTGAGAAGGACATGGCCGTTTGGGAGGAGGAGGGTCCGGTGTTCATGGCGGACCTCCGTGATCCTCGGGTTCGTCGCCGGGTGAAGGAAATTGCCCAGGCACAAATGGATCGTCTCGACGAACGGCTGATGGCCGTGGGTCTGCACATCTCTCAACTGCGGTACCGTGATCAGGAGTTGGCCGCATGATCGAGCTAATCTTTGATCTCGTCTATGGACTGAAGGGCGATTTCTGTCTCGTGGTATTCCTGATCGGTGCGCTTCTCCTGGGTATCGGGTTGGCCGGATCGAGCCCCCCTGTTGACGCCGACCAGGACAACGCGTAGCGTCAACGACGTCAGGGCAAACGACGAACCCCGGAGGGGACAATGACCACAGACCACATGGCCAAGATCATGGGGTTGATCCAAAAACTGATCAATCTTGCCGAGCACCCTAATACTGGTCCCGACGAAGCAGCCGCGTTCCGCGAGCGGGTCGAGCGTTTGATGCGGGAGTACCGCATCGAGGAAGAGCAATTGATCGCCACTGACCCGACGTCAATCGTGCCGGTGATGCACACTATCCTGGTCTCTTCATACGAAAGCGAATTCGCCGGGGAATATGAGGCCATACTGGCGTACATCGTCAACCACACGGGCGTGCTGGTTCAATACCGGCGTCCTCCGACTGGATCGCCTCCGGGATCGTACGTCGACATGTTCGGCTACGACGGTGACCTCCGCATGACCGAATGGCTGTGGTCATCGGCGCGCCTCGTATTCGGATCACACCTTGAGCCGTCCGTGGACCCCGCGCTGGGTGACCAGGTCAACGCGTACAACCTCCGCCAGTCGGGGATGCTCCGAAAGGACATCGCACGCAAACTTTGGGGAGCCAACACCCCCGCCAACCGGTCGCGCGCCCAGCGGTTGTACGTGGCGGAGTGCAAGGTGCGGGGCGAACAACCGGCCCTCAGCGGGCTTGGGATGGACGCCACGATGTACCGTGACGCGTATGCAGCCGGGTTCCTCGATCGCCTGTACGGCCGTCTCAGGGCCGCGCGCAACGCCGCTGACGTAGCCGGTGGCGCGTTGGTGTTCCCCGGTCGAGAGGAGCGGGTCAAGGAATTTCTGTACGCCGCATACCCCCACCGTCGCCCGAAGCCCAAGCCGGAAGGTGTGGTCGCCCCGGTCATTGTGCCGGACACCACTCCAGCGAAGGTGGACAAGCGCCGGAAGGATTGGACCCAGGCCGATCAGCGCGCGTGGGATCGGCGTAACGGCGCATCGGCACAACGAGGTCACGCTGCCGGACATGATGCCGCTGGCAAGGTGGACGTTGCCCCCACGCACGAGCGCGCACAGCGGGTTGATGCGCCGGAACCTCGCGGTACTCGGGTACCCAATTCGCGAATCATCCGATTGGAAGTTCAGAACTAAAACTGCGCTGACCTGGGAGATGTGGGCCGGATCGAGGTTTTCTAAAAAATCTTGGTCCGGCCCTTTGACATGTCCAGGCGAATGCTCTAACGTTAGTGGTGTCAGGGCAACGAAACGAAAAACCACCCAAGGAGATCGCAATGAACATCATCACCGCCACCACCCCCGCCGCTTCCGCTGAATACAAGGGAATGGCCGCGACGCTCACCCTCACCGATGGCACCACGCTCGCCGGGACGTTCCTCTCGGTCAACTCGAAGGGTTGGAACATCGTGGTTGAGGGGGTCACCGTCTCCCGTGGATTCTCCCGGGTTACCGCCGTGAACGTGGACGCCGATTCGGTTCCGGACATGGACGAGGACACCGAGGCGGACTACATGGCCGACATGACCGACGCTGGCGAAATCGACTTCTCGGACGACGACAACGCCGAAATGAACGCCCTCGTTGCTGAACTCGATGGGGCCACCACGGCGGAGGTCGCGGATGTGTTCGGGACGTCGGCCAAGGAATTGCGCGTGACGCTCCGGGCATTGGGCATGGGCGTTGGCAAGGGTCACCGCTACCACCTGACCGCCGATCAAATCGCCACCGTGCGGACCGCACTCGAAGGCGCACCGATCGCGTAACAACTGCAAAAGCCCGGGTGGACCGCTCAACGATGTCCCCCGGGCCTGATGGGCCTGATTCAGGTGAAACGGCCGCTTCCCGGTGAAACCCCGGGTGATATGCGGAATCGGCTGGGGTTCGAATCCCCACGGGCTCACGTACCGGGCGGGTCGTTGTCATTTGGACGCGGCCCGTTCGTGTAGAGATTGACCGTTCGGATGAGGCGAAATACTGGACGGTACACCCCGAAGCGCGCGGGTCACCACAACACCCGCCCACTGTCTTGGTCCTCTCACAAAACATGTGACCACCCGGCAACCCCCGCCGCTCGCGCGGCGTGCCGGAAGGCACGGGCCACCGAGAAATAACCGAACGGATGAGGTCCCCGGTCGCAGGTTGGCCGGGGATTTCTGTTAGAGTTTGGGGGTCAGGGCATGACAAACACGAAAGGACCACGACAATGGCTCGCATGGATCACACGAACTGCACACACCCCCGGACCCCCGCTGGCCGCGCCACCTGTCGCAAGAACGCCACGGTGACCCCGTCGCTCGCTCCGGACCGCTCGCTGTTCGCCATCCCGACGTCGAAGTTGACGGCCGATGAAATCACCGCCGCAAACGAGGCGATGTCGGAACTGATCGGCACCGACCCGATTGACCACCGGGTGGACGACGCGGACAACCAGGCATTGGTTCAGCAGGTCATCGGTCGCATGACCCGCGCGCAACTCGCTTCGCCCACGATCCAATCAATGCTCCCCAAGAAGTAAATCGCCTGAACGATACCCCCGGCCTTGGTTGATTTGGGTCGGGGGTTTCGCGTAGGATATTGATATTGGTCAGGGCCAACGAAGGGAAATTACATGGCCACCAAAACTCGCGGTAGCATGATCCCCACACTTTTCGTGGTTGGGGTCGTGGCAGCGGCCGCGATGGTATTCGGTCGGTGGGACAACGACACCCCCGTACGCAACGACACGGAGGAGTTCGTAGAGGTAACGGTCCGGTTCACACCTTCGCCCAGCCACGACGGGATTCACATCAAATTTGATGTAGAGAACGTCACGGTGGTGGAGCACGTGGCCGACCGCTCGCCGTGGGTCCATGGGCAATGGGTCCCCAAGGGTGCCCAGGTGTCCGTCATGGCGCAGCAAGTCACCACGGGCATGGTGATGTGCACGTTGACGTCAAACGGGCTCGTGGTGGACACCAGCGTTCGGAAGGACGAGTTGGGTTCGGCGCGGTGCTGGCACAACCGGAGGATCACGGTTCCGCAGTAAAGATCTTATCCCCTTAAAGGAGAAACCCCGGTTCACCTGTCGTGGTGTGGACCGGGGTCTCTTTTTGCTCAACCGAGGATGGTTGCTTACGCGTCGGGGGTTACCTCGGTGACCTCGCCGAACTTGAACGCCCGGCTGGCCATGTCGCCCACACCAACGTTTATGGTCTCGACGGTGGTCGAGCCGTCCGGGAACGTCGCGGTCACCTGCGCGTTGCCCACCACGCCGACCGCCGCGATGACGCCGGTACCGTCGCCGTTGTCCGTCAGAACGATGACGTTGCCCGCAACATCGTCGGTGGTGTACGTCGGCTGGTCGGCCGAAGCGCCAATCTCGTTGCCCATCTCGTCGAGATCGACCATGCCGAGGAGTTCGACCTTCTTGTCTGCCTGGAGGTTCATGATGCTGGTCACCCTTCCACTGTGCGGACTGTACGGCTGGGGAATGACGGGCACCCGATCGGCAGGTACCGTCTTGCGGACAATCCCTAACTTGCGGACCGACCGGTTCTTTGCCGGTTGATCTTTCAAGTTCAGGGTGAACTCGGCTACGATGTCGCCGAGGTCAATTTTCACTATTGCCCCCTTCCGTGGATTCGGGGTCAACGATATCAATCAACGGCCTCAGATGGCCCCAGATCGATTTTCCGGTCAATGGCGTCCATCACCCGGCGTGCGTCGCGTACGGACCGTACGACGTAACTGACTCCCCCCGCACCCCTGATTTGTTTGATCCGCAACCGTTGGATTGGTTCCGGGCCCTTGCCTTCGGGCATTTTGGTTTCTAATGCCAGCATGAAGCCCCGGTAACATCCAATTACATCGGGCAGGCCAGCCATCATCAGGGCGTTGCCATGCACTTTGAAGGCGAACCCCCCACGTGCCCGAATGGCATCAATGATCGACCGTGACAGTTTAGATTCGCCCTGTGACATTGCGTGTGTCCTTGTCTATGAGGAACCCCGAACCGGTCGGAATATTCACGTGCCCGGTTCGGGGTCCTTCGGGGGGTCAGGGCAGACCACCACATTAGGAATGATCGTCATTCCCGCACTAACCAATGGTGTCATACCCCGGGCTGACGAGCAAACGGATCACAGTTCGTCGAGGTCCAGTTCATCGTCATCGTCGTCATCGACGGGCTTCTTCTTGCTCTTGCCCTTGGCCGACTTGTCCTTGCCCTTCTTGGCCTTGACCGGTGGCTCGTCGTCGTCCTCGTCATCCTCGTCATCATCCTCGACGGGCTTAGCCTTGGCCTTCGACTTGCCCTTGGCTTTTGCCGGGGGTTCGTCATCATCGTCATCATCGTCTTCGTCGTCGTCCTCAACGACAGCCTTGGCTTTTGCCTTGCCCTTGTTGCGGACCGGCTTCGCAGGCTCCTCGTCTTCGTCGTCCTCGATGTCGTCGTCTTCTTCGGCCGCGCGGGACTTGGCCTTGGTGGAGGTGGCCTTGCCGCTCCGCTCGTTCAGCGGGTCGTCCATGTCGTCAGCCGGGAAGATGGCGTCGATGGTGGACTTGGGGCGGCCCTCGTACTCGTCGTCCACGAGCGCGATACCGATGACCTTACCAACCACCTTGTTGGGGTCCGCCTTCAACCGCTTCGGCGGAACCTTGATGCCAGCCGCGACGAACAAGCCGCGCGCCTTCCACAGCGAGTCGGCATCCAGCCCGACGTAGTACGGGTACGCGGCGCGTGCGTCGCCGTGAACCTTGACGGTGAAGCACCACATCTCGTCACCGGTCTTGCCGGACTTGTGGTCCTTGACGGCCGTGATGGTTGCGTAGTAATCGCCCTCCGGCTTCCGGCGAGGACGGAACTCAGAACCCTCGGATACGCCCTCGAAATTCAGGACTTTGGCGGTAGCACCCATTACTTGATCACTCCTTCTTTCATTGCCCTGACCACGTTGGCCACGGTTGGGTTGGGTATGAAGTCCGGTAGCACATGCTCGCTCCGGTACCCGGTCTCGTACATGTCGTCTGGTCCGATCAGTAGTCGTCGTTGACGCGTCGACTCCTCGACGACTACCTCCCCATTCCTCTTGAACTTGCGGATGAACGGCTCCTCCGGAGATGCCCTCACCACGTAGATACGTCCGGTCAGGTCAACGATGGCGTTGATGGCTGATCGCGCGCCCTTGGGAAGATCTACGATGTACTGGTACGTAACCGGCGTGGCCTCGTCGTCATCCTCCATCGAATCCATGGAGTCGACCCCCACCATCTTCTCCTGGGCGGTGAACACGATACCCATGTGCCGGAGTGAATGGAAGTTGTCAAGCATGTCCTGGAACTTTTGGTTGGCACGGCCGTAGTGTTGCTTGCCCACCTGGATGGGCTGGTTCGAGATGTTGGCTTCCTCGGCCTGGTGCATGACCCACTTCAACGCGCGCTGGTATATCTTGGTCAGTCCGTCCATCGAGATCCACTCGTATGGGTGGTCACCCGATCGGAGGAACAAGAACGCGTCGTTCATGTCGTCCCACTTGCGGATGTGCCATAGATCACGCAACGCCTTGGGCTGGTCATCCGGATCGAGCACCAGCACTTTGGGCGCAGTGTTCCCAAACCGAGTCTTGCCCTTTTTATTCCTACCGTAGATCAGCAGCCGGGGGGCGCGTTCGTCGCCGGGTTGACGGATGGTCTTCCGAGCAATCTCTGAGTAATTCTTCTTGGCCGTGGACGTTTTGGCCATCAGTGAGACCGACCCGATTGTATCGGCCCGTACTGCACAACGTCATACCTCATGGCCCGTTGTCTCGCCGCCTCGGCGTCCATCGCAGCCGCCTTTCCCCATGCGCTACCCAAGCCCATTTGAGCCACGGTGAACGATGCCGGGTACCCGTAGTCCATCCCCGCGACCACACCACCGGGCGCGTTGGGCATCATGGCCACTCGGGGAACCCCGGCAGCGGGGAAGGTCACGTCTATCATCGGCACGGCTCCCCCCATCTGGATGGTGTTAGCCAGGCCTACGATGGCGTTGAATCGTCGTGCTGATTGGTCGCCCGAGATCGGTACTCCATCACGATGGCGGATGTGCACGTGCCGACGTCCGGCGCGAACGTCATCGACCCACAGACGTTCACACCTCGTGAGCATCATGCGCATGGGCGGAACGGTGGGCAGGTTGCGCTTGACGATATGCACCAGGCATACGTCAGGCCGGTCACACAACGGGAGGTGTGATACCGGGTGTCGCTTGTTCCGGCGCGTGCCCGAGCGCCAGCGCTTTGATCTTGTGCGGTCCGCAGATTGCATTGGTTCCTCCGATGTGCGGGATGGTCATTGTTGTCATCGCCGGTTGGCTGGGTCAACTCACCTCGATCTTCTCGGGATCGGCTTTGTCATGGTAGTAATCAAGCGGGTCACCAACGCGATACTCGCGACGTCGGATGGACACGGCATCTCCACCGTGCAACTCTGTACCGCACAGACCACCGAACCCACACATCCACTCGCATGACCGATCATTGGACCTCTCGACTGAATCCAGATCGTCCCAGCCATAGTCGTGGATGCGGTCACGCGTGCGCATCGCTGCCCCGACCACCCGGGCAATCATCGCGTCGTCCTTGTCGATGGTGTCACGCCGGAAATACGTTGACGTCTGCACCTCGCCGTGCTTATACCGCTGATTGTACAGAGGACGAAGTATGTCCTTGTGGTCGGCTGGATCAAGACCCAATTCCCGAAGGCCGCGAACCATCGTCGGGTAGTCAGTGTCCATGGCCTTCTTGGACAACGCCTCACGTTTGGTGCCGACGTACGCCAACTCCGGCTTGCTCGGGACCTTGGCCCTGATGTAGTTCCAGACGAACCCATCCACCGGGTACCCATTCTCCCGTGCACACCAGATGTACAGCGGGCTGGCTGCGTCAAGGAGCCGAGCGTGGAAGTTGGGGATGATCTTATTGGTCTTATGATCCCCGATCCATAGGCCCCACTCGTCGTGATACATGACGTCCAGTCGGCACCGGTATAGGTCCAGTCCATCCGGGCAATCGGGCCACGGGCACTCCAACGTCATCTCCGTGTCAATGACCTGCCACCCGTGATAGGGGTCCTCCTTATCGCTGCCGTAGTGCCACAGGTATGACCGCATCATGTCGGCCAACTCCTGCGGCAGGTTTCCCAGCGCTTCCTTTTCTTCATCAAACATGTTGTCGTATTTCCGACAGAACTCTTCGTGTATGGCCTTCCATGACCGCCCGGCATAATACTCCTGGAGCAGGGCATGGAACCAGGTACCCCGCTTCAACGGCTTATCGCGCGCCGTGGCGAACCGTGGCTTCAACCGCTCCACGTATTTGTACTTGACCTGGTTCGCGCACCGGCGCATGGACGAGATCATGGAGTGCGTCGTGATGCGCTTGCCCCCATCCAGGTACAGCGCCGGTCCGTCGAACGTCACCGCTGCCACGGTAGGTAACCCTCCACTCCGGCATCACGGGCTTCATCAAGCAATCCGTCGATGGCATCAAAGGAGATCATCGAGGGGGCGGGACCTTCTCGATATTCCTCGCGTCGTTTACGAAGCCAGTCGACCAGGCCGTTATATGTTTCCTCTTCATCCGCGTGTTCGAACCCGGTCATGCCGCGACCAACCTTCTTCCATATCCGTCCCACTCGTTCATGGGGTATTGCTTCTCGGTGATGAGCCATTCCAGCAATTGCGTGTCAACACCATCACCGCCGCGAACCTTGAGCAACCCGGCTGGGATCTCGGTAGCGCCGCCCCAGTGCGACCCAACCTTGAGGTCGGCCACGATGGGCACGTCTACGTGACAGTCGAACAATTGCTCCAGCGGCAAATTCTCCATCGTGTGCTTGATGATGGGCAGGGCCACCGGAAGGTCTTCAACGCGGATCTCGAAGTTCACGGCATCATGTACCGCGCCAACCGGGTACGCCTCGATACCCATCTTACGGAACGTACGGGCGGTGTGGACCAGGGCGAGTAGTGCCATGTCGGATGCCATCGCCTGAACCGGTGAGTTGATAGCCTGGCGTTCGGCTTCCGCCCGGACGTCGGCATTCTGGGAGTCGATATCGGGCAGGTGACGCACGCGACCCATTGGCGTCTCCACCCGTTTGTACTGGGCAGCCAGTTTGCGTTGACGCGCGTGCCATGGGAGCAGGTCAGGGAATTGGGTGAAGAACGCCTTCCGGGCTGCCTTGGCCTCTTCCTCGTTGACGATGACTCCGTAGTTGGAGAAGGCGGTCATGATGAACTTCTTCCAGCCCATCCCGTAGAGGAACCCGAAGTTCACCGCCTTGGCTTTCTTGCGTTCCTCAGCCGTGACGAGGTGCGCCGGTTTGCCGGTCATCAACATGGCCATGGCCATGTGTATGTCTTGGTTCATGGCGTAGAGGTGAAGCATCGCCCGTTCGCGTGCCATGAACGCGGCAATACGCAACTCGATCTGTGAGTAATCCGCCTCGACGAATGCCCATCCGTCCGGCGCACCGAAGATCCCGCGAACCAGTTTGTTCCGGGGCACCTGTTGAAGGTTCACGCCCTGGATCTGTGCCTTACCCGTGATCTTCTCTTTATCCTCTTTGCCAGATGACATCCGGCCAGTGACCGTACCCCACGGTTTGAATGTCGTGCGGATGCGATGATCTTCGGTGATCTGTTCGGAGTACGGCCGGAAGAATGAGGTGTCGTACTTGTTCCACTCTACCCGGTCAACCAACAGGGATGCCACTTCGGACTGCGGCGCGAGGGCCATCATGACGTCTTCGGCAACCGAGGGATCACCCGGTCTACCGTCGTCCTTGGGTTTACCCCGGGCGAGCACGGGCAATCCCTGGTGGTCGAACAGCCACCACCGGAGAAAGTTGGACGCGTTGAAATTGACCTTGACCTCTCCGGTCTTCTTGTGCTTGAGCGTTGCCGGTACGTCGTCCGGGTTGGGCAGGTGTTCGGATATATTGGCCTCGATGTTGGCCAGTTCGTCTTGAACCTTTGCCCAGTTGGTCATCATCAACGGCTGATCGACGTACACACCCCGACGCTCCACGTGCACCAGTTCTTGAACCACCGGCATCATAAGTCGAGACATCAACCGGGCCAACCGGGGCTGGGCCATCAACTGCTGACGGAACAGCAAATAGAGTCGTAGAGTGTGCCAGGTGTCCAGGCCATTGTAGTCCAGAACCGTGTCAAGCGGGGTGTTCAACAGGGCTTTGGTGTCGATACCCCACGGGTCGGCACCGAGCAATTGCTGGGCCAACGGCTTCAAGCCTTTACGCCGGTTCTCGTCCAGAAGGGATGCCGCCACGATGGTGTCAAAGGTGGGGGTTAGGCCGACCATGCCGAAGTGCACCAGCCAGCGGGTGTCGAACTTGGCGTTGTGGGCAATCCGCTTCGGCACCCGGCGCAACCATTTGCCCAACCACGCCACGACCCGTTCCCAGATAGCCTCAAACGGCGACTCGGGATGGAATAGGGGTACCGCCCATACATGGGGTGTGTCACCGTGCAGCGTCGTGATGGAGATGGACACGATGGCCGCGCCCTGGTCGAACTCTGATCCTCGGGTTGACTCGATGTCGTACGAGGCAGCATCGGCTGTCTTCAGCGAATCCCGCAGAGCGCGCAATCCATCGCGGTCCATGACCGTAGTCCATTGGTCGTCATACGGCAGGTGCCAAGGATCCTGATCGGGCTCGATCCCTCGTACCAGATTGGCGAAGTACCGGAGGTCGGCAATGAATCCATCTGCCATTCCCGGGTTGCGGGTGACCATAGACGGGCTGATGCTCGGGAACACCTTGGGTCCGGCTGGGTGGTCGTACACCTGCCCCCGCCACTTGACAATCCCGGATCGGCCGGTGCTGGCGAACAACGCTTCGTTGCCCAGCGAAAGGATGTGGGTCAGGTTCAGGAATTCTAATTCTTTATCAAGATAAATCCGACATGCCTTTAGATCGCCCTTCGATGGGCTGGCTGACCACGTCCGGCACTTGATTGCCGACATCCACATGAGAGTGGAGGGGTCGATCCCGAACGAGACCAACCCCTCCTCCACCGCAGCCCGAACAGATGAATCGGGGGACACAGGGAACTGTGTCACGATCCCGATTGTTGCATCGCCGGGGCCTGATCCTGTCACGCATATGTCTTCGTCGTCAGCATCCCGGGACATCTTGCAATCGGTGCATGCCGCATTCCGTACCGCGAGCCGTAGACGTTTGTTCATCTCTGGTAACTCCATGGGGCCACACCAACACTGGATCGGCGCAACAGCGCCACCCCGGAATCATCCCGGTATTCGTTGAGCATGTACACCCGGGAGATACCGGCGTTGATGATGAGTTGGGCACACGCCAAGCACGGCCATAGAGTCGTGTAGAGGGCAGCGTCGTTGGTGGCTACGCCGTGCCTGGCCGCGAAGGCAATGGCGTTGGCCTCGGCATGGACCGCGACCGTGCACGGTGCCTTAAGGCTGCACGTGTCGGGATGCCGAGGTGTGTCCATCCAGATGGTGAATGGGCAGTCATCCACATGTGGACCTCCACTCCTGAAACGTGCTGTGCACCGGGCAGAGCAGACGGGCGGTGCTCCTCGTGGGTTGTCACAGTCGCAGGCGTGGTTGCAGTGTTGCATACCGGCTGGTGCGCCGTTGTACCCCTGAGACACCACACGCCCGTCATGGGCGATGACTGCCCCAACCTGTGCACGTGTGCACGTTGACCGCGTAGCGACGATCTCAGCCTGCCGCATCAACATCTCCGTGCGCCCTGGTCGTGTCATCCGGCCAACTCCTTCAACTTGTACGCGTCACCTACGAACGCGTGCAGGGATGAGACGTGCATGATCAGTCTTCCGACTTGAGTGGCAGGGGCAGCCCAATTCCTGACCTCTGGGTTGAGGGTCATTGCCTTAAACGTCACTCGTTGCTGCCACTCCTCGTGCACCCATTGGGTCAGCCGCGAGGCCAGATAGACGTCATCGGCGAAGTGCCGGATGAGATCACATGACCTCATGTAGTACCGACACGAGAGAACGTTATCCCGGAACATGAAGTGATACCCCAGCGTGCACGGCACGCGCTCCCGATGAACCGCGCCGGTATCCTCGGGGAACCAGATGGGCAGGTACGCCTGCCGGGTTAGCGGATTGCGTACCAGCAGATCAACGACGTTGGACAGATCGCCGTACATGAAGCGAATGCCCTTGCGCCCATTACATCCTTTCCGACCGTCCTCGAGTTGTCCATGCATATCCATAGGCTCGGGTTGGCCATCGAACCCCCAGGCATACGAGTCGTGGCATTCCCCGGCATGCTTCGGCCACATGCGCTCCGGGTAGGTGTGGGAAAACTGGTCGTCCTTTTGGTGGTTCCCGTTGTGCCGTGCCCATGGCCAGCGCTCGTGACTTGGTGGGGGATTGACCGGGTTACCCCCGACTCTCTCGAGGAAATGTTCTTCCGCCCACACCTTGTTGACGAACGGGTGGGTCCACTTGCGCAACCCCTCCGGGCTGCCTGGAATGTTCATGTACAGGCTAACGTCTGCCAACTCGTACGTTGCGTGCAACTGGGACTTGCTGACGTCGGTCGACTGCCACTCGCCGATGTGCACCGGGGTTGACCTCAGCAATTGATCGGCTAGATGTCCCATGGCGGTTTGGAAGGATCCTACTTCATAGCTGATTTCGTTAGTCATCGTCACCCTCCCGAGCGAGGAAGCCGTTACGGGTAAGGACGTTGCGGAAGTTGACCGACGTGCGTGCGTGGGTCTGGCTGATGGCCGATAGTTGCCGACAAGCCAAAGCGTACTCCTTGCGATCGAGCGCGGCCTGCACTTCGTCCATGGCCTCGCTCAAGGATGCTCGGTAATCACCGAAGGCCATCATCATGGTGTCGTGCATCCGGGCTAACTGGGCGGTCGTTGGCGTGGCCATCACTTTCTCCCTATTGCGTCGAAGTCTAGTTGGTCACACATCAGACTAGGTACCGGCTTGAACGCACCGACCCCGTTCTTACCCCCCAGCCGGGTACCACCGGCGAATTGCTGGGCGTACTTGTACCCGTGAACCTGGGTGTGATACCTACGACGCACCCGGGCGAATGATGAGAACGATTCGTCGCCGTAGAGAACCCCTTCGTCGTCTGATCGCAAGATGCGACGCAGGCCGACCAGTACCCGGTGAATACCCAGCCGACCCTCAGCCTTCATCTTATGGATTTTCTCATCATCACGCGCCCACTTGGCTAACGTCTTTGCTCGCTTCGGCTCGCTCACCGCGTCGGCCAGTGACCGGAAACCATGGTACTGGGCCAGGTTGATGTGCCAGACGAAGTGCATGTCTTCGACGTCCACCCCGGTGATCTCCCCGCATTTCTGGGCGAACACGTTAGCGACCATCATGTCGAGCAGCGCCAGATACCCAAAATAGGTGGTACGTGACGTAAGACACACTGTGGGGTGTGGTACGTTCCGATAGGTGAGAGCGAGCATGCATGACCCCCACCGGCGACGAACCTGACGACCGGACTTCTTGCCCTCGACCAGGTTGGTTTGCAGATCAACGACCTCCTCCCCATCTGACTCATCCAGATCGTCGGTTGGCTGCAGCCGCAAGGTGGCTGTGCCGGATTTACGCTTGGACTTGGCCAGATGGGTTTTGACCATGCCGAGCGTGGCGTCCAGGGAACCCGGATTGATGTACTGCTTGACCATGGTTCGCCATCGGGACTCGGTCAGCCACAGCGTAGCAAGGTCCATGTCCGGTACGGCGAACGATCGAACGGCTACCGTCAGATTGCTTATGCCAACTTCTGACGATCCCGCCCAATCTACCTCACCCCCCATGGTGCCGAGCAGTAGTCGTCGACAGATACCATCGTGGGCATCCTCGATTGTGTCGAACGTTCCGACGTTAAGCAACGCGCTCGCCACCGATCGATGACATCTCGTCGCCCACCAATAGGAGTGATTGCTTCCACTTGTCGCACCACCCGAATCCCTGGACGGTGGCCGGGTTGCATCGTGTGCCCGAGCCGTATACCGATCGGCACTGCGGGCAATGCGGTTGGTCCGGCGCGGCCGATGCGCCCATCATGACCTCACGGGCACACCATGCTGGGCGAGCGGGTGCCGACTCGACCCCGTTGAACAAGGTAGTCTCCATGGCCGGGTAACACTCGACAGCCTTGTTGTCGTAGGCTCGTTTGCATATCGGGCACTTGGTGCTGACTCCGTCGTACTTCTCGTTGTGACGTCGCTCCGCGTTGACCCGCTTCTCATGGTACCGATTGGACAGGTCACGACCCGTCATGCCGGACGCCAGCATCAGGTTCAGGAGGAACAACCAAGCGTCCGTCAACTCATCTCTGAATGCCTCGGTGTTGAAATGGTCGCTGGTCGTCCACGGCTTCCAGCCGGTCTCATCCAACGCCTCGTGCAGTTCCGCCGTGCACGCGGTTGCCATGTCGGTGACGTACCGCAGGAGGTCCCCTCGACTCATTTGCTGGGGGTCGATGCCCAGAAGCATGAATTGCAACTTTCGCTGGGATTCGAACATGGATCCTAGTTGGTCGGTCACCGGATCAACTCCAATAGGTCTTTGGCCAAAAGGTCTCTGTCGTGGCGGTTGTAATCGTATTGCCGTTTGATACCGCGCCACCGAAAATACGCGGTCATGTACGCCTGATGCACGCGACCTATGTGGGCGACCACCCCGGGCATCTGGTCATCCCGACTGTCCAGCACGTTCGCGTGTACGGTGGCCAGGTTGGGCAATGCCCACACCACCACGGCGTGCTCGTATAGGAACATGCGAACGTCCCGCTGGTACCGTTCATCGTCTAACGGTGCCTGGACCTGTGACCCCGGGCGGACTAGTCGCCCGTAGATGGGTTCGCTGATGATGGGGTGGCGGTCGTACAGCCGGGAGTGGGGGATCGACCCCTTCGGCCATATGGCCTGATCTTTGATCCAGTCGGCCAGATTGGGGATGGGTCCACCGGTCGAGGTGGATGATCGGCTGGGCATGGGCAGCCCCAGCGTTTCGTGGAGGAACCTGACCAACGACGTCTTGCCCCCACCATCGGGTCCTTCGACGATGACATCTCTCATTTGCCCATCCTCAATTTCTCGGGGTGCGTCATGATCAAGCGCGCCAGGTTGGTGTCATTTAACAACGATTCGTAAAGCAATGCATCTACGCTGTCGGGGACTTGCAGGTAAGTGAACATGGTCCCTTGCGGGGAGAGGGCGATCCGGTCACATGCCTGGGTCCAGTTGACCCATGAATTGGTGAGCGAATACCAGACGATGTG
>Ga0307294_10000014_pt1 | contig 41233 bp, 30 predicted proteins | sample ER_DNA_151_FD_194468 | JGI IMG/M metagenome (GOLD analysis project Ga0307294, IMG submission 194468) | Bulk soil microbial communities from the East River watershed near Crested Butte, Colorado, United States - ER_DNA_151 | ecosystem: Environmental > Terrestrial > Soil > Floodplain | place... | reverse complement strand
GCCCAATTCAAAGCACATACAGAAAAAAGCACATACAGAAAGGAGCCGGACACATGCACTGCCCGTACTGCCGCAACACCGACTCCAAGGTGCTCGACTCGCGGACGACAGACGATGGCACCAGCATTCGGCGCCGGCGTCAATGCCCATCGTGCGAGCGACGGTTCACCACTATCGAGCAGATGCAGCTGGTCGTCGTCAAGCGCAGCGGCGTCGTCGAGCCGTTCAACCGCGACAAAGTGATCAACGGAGTCCGCAAGGCTTGTAAGGGACGGCCGGTGACTGAGGACCAGCTGGCCCGGCTTGGGCAGCTGGTCGAAGACTCACTGCGCGCCTTGGGCCAGCCGGAGATACCCGCCGACGAAGTCGGTGTCGCCATTCTGGGACCGCTTCGAGAGCTTGATCAGGTTGCCTATCTACGCTTCGCGAGTGTCTATCGCCAGTTCCGGTCGGTAGACGACTTCGAGGCTGAGATTGCTCTGCTCCGCATTGAGCAGGAGCCGACCGGGATCGAGCCTCTCGTTCCGGATCATGCCGCAGACCACAAGATGAGCAACTTCATTCCGCACCGGCTGACGCCAGCGCGTCAGCACACCAGTGATCGTCCCGAGCCGCCCTGAGGCTCCTAACTTCGGGCGCGCCTAATTTTGGGCGAGCGCCCACAACGAAATTCCAGGCCACTCCTTGATTGTCGGTGCCAGTAATGGACACCAGTCTCACTAGAAAGGCAGAAATGACCGAAACCACCCGTTCGGCGAATGGGCGATCGGAAAACAAGAGTGCACCGCCGAAGCACCCGGGGCTAAGCATTCAGCGCGTCTTTACCTCCGATGTGCACCCATATGACGAGGTGACCTGGGAACGTCGCGACGTGGTCCAGACCAACTGGAAGACCGGAGAGGTCGTCTTTGAACAAAAGGGTGTTGAATTCCCCGACTTTTGGAGCGTCAACGCGTCGACCATCGTCACGACCAAGTACTTCCGCGGCGCGCTCGGCACGCCAGCGCGAGAGCAGAGTCTCAAACAGCTCATCGACCGTGTGGTGCAGACCTACCGTAGGGCAGGGGAGGACCACGGCTACTTCGCCGACGCCCAGTCAGCCGAGGTGTTCGAGCACGAACTGACCTGGATGCTGCTCCACCAATACTTCTCGTTCAATTCACCTGTCTGGTTCAACGTCGGCACAGCTTCGCCGCAACAAGTTTCAGCCTGTTTCATTCTTTCGGTGGACGACTCAATGGACTCGATCTTGAACTGGTATCGAGAAGAAGGGTTCATCTTCAAGGGCGGCTCTGGTGCCGGACTCAACCTTTCGCGAATCCGCTCGTCGAAGGAACTGCTGAGCTCTGGCGGCACCGCCTCCGGTCCCGTTTCGTTCATGCGCGGCGCTGACGCAAGTGCCGGGACCATCAAGTCCGGCGGCGCGACTCGTCGCGCGGCGAAGATGGTCGTGCTCGATGTGGACCACCCCGACATCGAAGAGTTCATCGAGACCAAGGCGCGCGAGGAAGACAAGATCCGCGCGCTCCGTGATGCCGGCTTCGACATGGATCTGGGCGGCCGCGACATCACGTCCGTGCAGTACCAGAACGCCAATAACTCGGTGCGGGTGACTGATGAGTTCATGCGAGCCGTTGAAGACGGTGGCGATTTCGCACTGCGTGCGCGTACCGACGGTCGGGTTCTCCAGACAGTGAACGCGCGTGAGCTGTTCAACAAGATGGCGACGGCTGCTTGGGAGTGCGCCGACCCCGGCATTCAGTACGACGACACGATCAACGATTGGCACACCAATCCGGAGACCGGTCGGATTACTGCGTCTAATCCCTGCAGTGAATACATGAGCTTGGACAACAGCTCGTGCAATCTGGCGAGCCTCAATCTGCTCAAGTTCCTGCGCGAGGACGACACCTTTGACGCTGAAGTGTTCGAGCGGGCGGTTGAGTTGATCATTACCGCCATGGATATCTCGATCTGCTTCGCCGATTTCCCGACCGAGGCAATTGGGCAGACGACTCGTGAGTACCGGCAGCTCGGCATCGGCTACGCCAACCTTGGGGCGCTGCTGATGGCGACCGGTCACGGATACGACTCCGAAGGCGGCCGCGCGCTGGCTGCGGCAATTACGTCGCTGATGACGGGCGTCTCATACCGCCGGTCGGCGGAGGTCGCCGGCATCGTCGGCCCCTACGCGGGATATGCCCGAAACGCTGACGCCCACAAGCGAGTGATGCGCAAGCACCAGGCCGCCAATGACGCGCTGCGCATAGTCGATGGGATGGACGCCGACATCCGGAAGCGCGCGACGGCCGCCTGGGCAGATGTGATCAAGATCGGCGAATCACAGGGCTACCGCAATGCGCAGGCAAGCGTCTTGGCTCCGACCGGAACGATCGGCTTCATGATGGACTGCGACACCACTGGCATCGAGCCAGACTTCTCGCTGGTCAAGTTCAAGAAGTTGGTAGGTGGGGGCTCGCTGCAGATCGTGAACCAGACGATCCCGAGGGCGCTCAAGAAGCTCGGCTACGCGGATGAAACAGCCGAGGCGATCATTGAGTACATCGCCGAGCACGGCCATGTGATCGATGCACCAGGGCTCAAGCCGGAGCATTACGAGGTGTTCGACACGGCAATGGGCCAGCGAGCGATCAAGCCGATGGGCCATGTCCGCATGATGGCGGCTGCCCAGCCCTTCCTCTCCGGTGCCATCTCCAAGACGGTGAACCTGCCGGAGACGGCCACCGTGGAGGAGATAGCTGATGTCTACTTGCAGGGCTGGAAGCTCGGCCTCAAGGCGCTAGCGGTCTACCGTGACAACTGCAAGGTTGGCCAGCCACTCAGCGATGGCAAGGCCGGCAAGGCAGACGACACGAAGTCAACCGAAACTGAGGTCGTGGAGAAGGTGGTCTACCGACCGACCCGCAAACGACTTCCCAAGTCGCGCCCGAGCCGCACTACGTCCTTCTCCGTGGGCGGTGCCGAGGGCTACATGACCTCTGGCTCCTATCCCGACGATGGTCTGGGTGAGGTGTTTCTCAAGCTCGGTAAGCAGGGTTCGACTCTTGCCGGTGTGATGGACGCATTTTCTATCGCGGTGTCCATCGGTCTGCAATATGGAGTTCCGCTGGAAACCTTCGTTCAGAAATTCACCAACCTGAAGTTCGAGCCGGCCGGTCTAACCGACGACCCAGACATCCGGATGGCACAGTCGATCATGGACTACATCTTCCGACGGTTGGCTTTGGACTACCTATCGTTCGAGGAACGCGCTGAGCTGGGCATCTACACTGCCACCGAGCGGGCGCGGCAGGTCGAGACCGGTTCGTATTTGCCCGTCGAGGAAGAACTCAGCGAGGCTGAATCGCTCAAGAATGACCCGGGTGACGAAGTGCGAACCGACGAGATGGATGGAGCTGCTGCCAAGCCGGCTCCGCCCAGCGCGCATACGACGGCTGAGCTCTTTGAAGAGATCACCGGCACCAGCGTCGATGCGCCGCTGTGCCTGACATGCGGTACGAAGATGCGGCCCAGTGGTAGCTGCTACGTCTGCGAGGGCTGCGGATCCACCAGCGGCTGCAGCTGAGGAGCGATCAGAGCCGTTCAGAGAGTCCCACCTGCACACGCGCTGTGCAGGTGGGACTCACAATCAGGGAACACATCCGCGCTGTACGCGTTATCACAACATGATTGATGACCGCGACCGTGAGGCGTTGGATGCGTACTCGTCGGCGGTGACAGCCGTGGTCCAGCAGGTTTTGCCGAGTGTGGCGAGCCTCCGGGTGCGGTCTCGGCTGGGAGATGGCGCTGGCAGCGCGAGCGTGCTGACCGGCGACGGCTTTCTCCTGACCAGTGCGCACGTGGTTGAAGGCGTGAGCACAGTGGTGGCCAGCTTCGCGAACGGCAGCGAGGTGACCGCCGATGTGGTCGGTTTAGATACATTCTCAGACCTCGCTGTACTACGTGCTCGGGGCGAAGTTCCCAGCCCAGTAACCCTCGGCGATGCCAGCAAGCTTCAGGTGGGGCAGCTGGTAGTCGCCGTCGGCAACCCGCTCGGTCTTGCCGGCAGCGTCACTGCCGGCATCGTTTCCGCGCTCGGTCGATCGCTGCCAACCAGGCAAGGCCGTGTGGTGGATGAAGTGATCCAGACTGACGCGGCTCTCAACCCCGGCAACAGCGGCGGCGTACTGGCAGACAGCCGCGGCCGCATGATCGGAGTCAATACCGCGGTTGCTGGCATCGGTGTAGGCCTGGCGGTACCGATCAACGAAACCACACAGCGCATAATCAGCGCCTTGATGACTTCTGGTCGGGTGCGTCGCGCCTGGCTCGGGATCGCGGGCAGCCAGGCTCCATTGCCGCCAGCATTGGTCAAGAAACTGGGTCGGCGGGAAGGTTTGCGCGTGGCGCAGGTCGTTGCTGGAAGCCCGGCAGACGCTGCGGGGCTGAGACCGGGTGACATCCTCGTGGCAGTTGCCGGCACGTCGCTTGGGTCGAGCACTGAGTTGCAGCGCCGGATGGTCGAGGATGCCATTGGCCGCCGAGTAGAGATCACCGTATGGCGTAATGGTGCTCTGGTCGACGTGATCGCCGTGCCACGGGAATTCACCGAGTCGGCGAGCTGACATCACACGTTCTTACGTCAGCGGGAAAGGCGACTGGCCCCAGGCGGGCAAGTCGCTGAGCTTCACCGATTCCACCCACTTGACCCACCAGAATCCTCGGCGATGTGGCGCCACTAGCCGCACCGGCGCGCCATGCCCCGCCTGGAGTGGCTCACCTTGATATCCCGTGGCCAGCCACAGAGCGTCAGCTTCCTCGGCGGGGAAGCGTCGACGATAGCCGGTCACGCTGATGACCTCAACGCTCGGCGCCGCAGCAAGCTGATCAGCCGGGAGCAGATCGGCGAGATTGACGGCGGTCCACTCCGCCTCGGTGTACCAGCCGCTGGTGCAGTCAAGCCGGGCTACAACGGCCCTGGACCGCGACGCAAGATCGGATACCGAGAATCGAGAGCCGGCAACATCGACCCGATGGTCTGCCGTTAGGTCGGGGATTTGATCAAAAAGCCAGATCGTGGCGGGGGCGGCGGCTGGGCTGAGTCGATGCGAGCCGGTTGCGGCTCTGCTGACTGAGGTCGACCCAAGCAGCCGACCAATGCCCTCGAGCATCCCGTACGTCGCGGCGGCACCGGCGGCAAGAACGCCAGTACGCAACAACACGCGGCGCGATAGGTCCAGTCGACGCAAGCGTTGCCGGCGGTGACGCAGCACATGCGAGGCGAGCAGCGGCGCCGCCAATATGGCTGACCCGACATGTACCTGCATAGGGCTGAGTCGCCACAGCACGCCGTACCCCAAGAAAACCTCGACAAGGCCCGAGGCGAGGCAGATTCCGATCAGTGCGACCAGGATCAGGCTCGTGGCACGCATGACAGGGGCCCGCCTCACGATCATCGTCTTCCATGGGACGAGCAGGACAAGCGCCAGCCCGAAGATGCCATGAGCCAGTGTCGCGATCTTGGCAGGGACGGGCGTACCGGCGGCAAAGGCAAATACTCCAGACGCCGCAGCAGCAAGGAGAACTACGAGCAATGCCACGTTCGTGCGGCGACCCGCGCGCCGCAGGCGGCCGATCTGGCTGATCCAGCGAGTGATCATCCGCTATCCGCGACGGTCGGGAAACGTGGAGGCCCCGGGCTGAATGGGCGGCGGACTCCACGATCCCGGCTGACCAGCAGGAGGCCACATCGTCGCGCGAGGCGACGGTGGAAACACAACATATGGCCTCAGCCACGCCGCGCGTTGCAGCAGCAGGCTCATGCGCTGGTTGAGATCAGCAGGAGCCGTTCCGCTCACGGCTCGATGGTGAAGGAATCCGACCTCGATCATGGTCTGCTGGTACGCCCGTAGCGCCGCGGCGGCGGGCTTGCCGCCAATACGTTTGGCGTACGCGCGTGCAGACATGCGATCCGACAGTCGAGCGATCCAGCGGATCTCTTCTGGACGGATATAACCCATCTGCGCGATCTGTTGGAGCGCGGCGGTGAGCATCTTGCCCTCTCGAGAGCGAGCCCAGATGGCAACCGCCAGCACTATCACCAACAGCGGGAGCATGATCGCGCCGTAGGCGAACAAGAACCCATTTGCGCCCCAGAAAGCGCTGCCATTCCAAATCGCGTGCATCACGATGGCGGCCAGGAAGCCGAAGATTGGTGCCAGCACTCGTACTCCCGGGCGGCGTGTTGACACTGCGATACCAATGCCTATGCCTGTTGCAGCGGTGAAGAGCGGATGCGCGAAGGGCCCCATGATCCCGCGAAGGAAGAAGGTGACGCCGAGCTGGCCGGCTTGTAGAGACTGAAGGTAATAGACGATGTCTTCGACGAAGGCGAAGCCGATTCCCACCAGTGCCCCGTAGATAATCCCGTCCAGCAGACCGTCTATCTGGGATCGCCGGAAGATGACGATCGCGACGAGGAACAAGCCCTTGGCGAGCTCTTCGACAAAGGGCGCTCCCACCGCTGCGGCGACGAATTCGTTCGTCCCCGGCAGCCCGAAAAGAAACTGTTCGGCAATAAAGCTCAACACCACTGCCGCTACAGCACCCCAGCCGAGCGCGGTGAGGCGATAACTGGCCGGCTCGGGCTCATAGCGATCAAGCCAGAAGCAAATCAAGATCAAGACAGGAAAGGACACCGCAGCCAACAGGGTGGCGATCAAGGCGCCCGTTGGGCCGCCAAGTAGAAAGATCAAGATGGCGATCATCAGGCCGCCCAAGCCGAGGACGATCGTGGTGACCCAGGTCAACGCCGAGCGCGGACGGCGCAGCAATGCAGCGGGGGCAATCGGGACCATTCCTGGACCAGGTGCGCCTGCCGGAAGCATCGCGGGCTCGGTCATCTTCTAACGATAGGCAACCACCCATACGCGTACAGTCGCCGGTATGGACCCGCTGCCGGCAGTTCATACCCGACCCGGTTTACCTGCCAGGGTCAGTGTGTACGAGGTCGGCCCTCGTGATGGACTCCAGGCCGAGAAAGCCGTGGTGCCGCTGGAGATCAAGCTGGAATTCATTGACCGCCTTGGCGAGGCGGGGCTTGCCGTGATCGAGGCGACCAGCTTCGTCTCTGCACGCTGGGTCCCTCAGCTCGCTGATGCCGATGAGCTGATGGCACGGCTGCGGCGCCGTCCTGGCGTCCGGTACCCAGTGCTGGTTCCCAATCAGCGGGGTTTCGAACGAGCAGTCTCGGCCGGAGCTGACGAACTCGCGATCTTCGTCTCGGCCACCGAGAGCTTCGCCAAGCAGAATCTGGGCACGACTTTGGACGGTGCCATTGAGATGGCGGCGCCGGTGGTTGCGGCGGCACATGCCCGTGCGATTCCGGTACGCGGCTATGTCTCGATGTGCTTCGGTGATCCTTGGGAGGGCTGGGTTGAGCCCGAAAAGCCGGCGGCGGTCGCGGCCCGGCTGATTGAGCTAGGCTGCTCAACCATCAGTCTGGGTGACACGATCGGCGTTGCGACTGCTGGTCAGGTCGTGGCGGTGCTGAACTGCATTGACGCGGCCGGAGTGCCGCGGGATCGAATCGCGCTGCACCTGCATGACACCTACGGTCAGGCGCTGGCCAACGTTCTGGCCGGACTGGAGTCCGGAGTCACCGAGTTCGATTCGTCCGCCGGCGGTCTTGGCGGCTGCCCCTACGCCAAGTCGGCGACCGGGAATCTTGCGACCGAGGATCTGGTCTGGATGCTTGAGGGCCTCGGCATCGAAACCGGCGTTGATCTTTCAACATTGGTTGCTACCAGCCGTTGGCTGGCCACCAAACTCGGCCGGCCGTCACCGTCCCGGGTCGTCGCGGCGCTGGGCATTTGAACGCCTGCGGCATTACTGTCGTTGTCGTGGCTGGGAGGGGCGCATATGGCCGACATCGACGACTTCGACCTCGACCGGAGTACAGCGCAAGCCTGGACTGAGTTCCAGAGCCGATTGAGTGAGGTCATCTCGCTGATCGACGACACGGCCGACCTCACCATCTGGACCACATCTGGAGGCAACGGACCTCCACCATTTGTCACCCTGAGCAGTCCGCGGCCCGGGATGATTCGATGCGAGGCGGCCAGTAACGGCGTACTTGGTGCTGACTTTCAACTCTCTGCGGAGCAACTCTCCGCAATGGAACAGCTCGGCTGGCGGCCACCGACAGCCGGCGGCGAGGACGCCTCCATGGTTCCTTCCACCCAACCGACTGCGAACCTCTGGATCGAGTTGCCGCAGACCGCATCGGATCACATGAGCGAGCTCGCGGTCTCGGTGTTACGCGATATCTACGGCGTACAGCATCCGGTCTTTCTTGCGCCCGACCAGCTCGCCGAGGCGCTCCAGCCCGCTCAGGCGCCCGTCGAAGCTGGCGCATCAATCAAGGTCGAGCAGCTGGAGCGGCCCGACGTTGATCCGACCATGCCGCGCGACCAGCAACATCTCAATGACTTGGTCGATGCCGAACTTGCCGAGATCTACGGATACCCGCCAATCCGCGATGCCGACGGTGATGTGGCAATCCGCGTCGGATCTACCATGCTTTTCCTTCGCACCTCCAGCGACGGCCAAGAGGTTGTGCTTTTCGCCCCAGTCGTGCACGACGTCGCCGGCCGGTCCCGAGCAACAGAAGTTCTCAACGATTTGAATGTCGAAGCCCGGTGGGTGAAGTTCCAGCTCATCAAAGACCGGGTCTTCGTGACGATCTCGGTGCTGTCCCGGCCTTTCGTACCGGCCCATTTACGCCAGGCGGTACGCATCCTCTCTGATGTAGCCGACGGCATTGACAATGAGCTCGCAGCCAAACTTAACGGTCGAACTACCTTCAGTGACCACGACGAATCCCGCTAAAACTTTGCGCTGCTAGCGTCGGCCGCGCGAGCACTGCCAAAAACTGGCGCTTTTAGACCGTAGCCGCCCAAGCGCACGCCAGGGTGCACCTGCAGTCGCAGGTAGATTGGGCGTTGTGATGGACCCTCGGGAGCTGTACATCTTGAACGAGGCGGTGGTAGCCAAGCTCAAGGATCATCGGCCCGTGTTGATCCACCAGCTCGATGGTTTCGTCGACGCTGGGCAGGCTGGACGGCTGTTCTCTGCAAATCTGTTCGAGAATCTTGAGCACGAGGTACTCGCCGAATTCGATCATGATCAGCTCCACGACTACCGCAGCCGGAGACCGGCGATGATCTTCGACACCAACCAGTGGAAGTCGTATGCGGACCTCCATCTGCGCATCCATCGCGTAACTGACGGTCACGGCGAGGTATTTCTCCTGTTCAGCGGTCCTGAGCCGGATGTGCAGTGGGAGCGGCTTGCCGCGGCAGTCGTAGGGCTGATCGAGCAGTTCGGCGTACGAATGACGGTTGGCATCCATGGCATTCCTATGGCTGTGCCCCATACCCGGCCCATCACGCTGACTGCACACGCCACCGATCCCTTGCTGGTCAAGGGTTATCGGAGTTGGATCGATCGCGTTGAGGTGCCCGCCAGCTTCACCGGGTTATTGGAGTTCCGGCTTGGTCAGCTGGATCGCAAGGCTATGGGTTTCGCGGCACACGTACCGCACTACCTCGCCCAGGCATCCTTCCCCGAGGCCACGCTGACCCTCACTCGCTCCCTGAACCAGGCGACTGGTCTGGCAGTGCCGCTGGAGCCCTTGGAGAAGGCGTCTGCCAGCAACCTTGCCGACATTGCGGAGGAGATGGCGACCTCGACGGAGGTTCAAGAACTCGTGGCAACGCTGGAGCAGCAATACGACGCCTTGCAGGCTGAGCGTCCGGATCGGGTGCCTAGCGCGGAGGAGATTGCTGCCGAATTTGAGAAGTTCCTCGCCGAGCGCGAGAAGGACGACTGACCTGCCGCTGCGTGACCCGCCCGACGGCGCATCGCTTATCAACAGACTCCGGATGGCGGGCTGCGTGTTTGCCGAGGATGAGGCTGCGGTGCTGCTGGCCAGCGCGCGCACGCCGCTCGAGCTGGAACAGATGGTCCAGCAACGGGTCGCCGGCACTCCCTTGGAGCACATTGTGGGGTGGGCCGAGTTCGCCGGAATGCGGATTGCCGTCGATCCGGGCGTGTTCGTGCCGCGTCGGCGGACCGAGCTCCTGTTGCGACATGCTCTGCGAGTAGCTCCGGCCCGACCGGTTGTGGTTGAACTTTGTTGCGGCTCTGCCGCGCTTTCGCTCGCTCTGGCCTCGACTTTGCAGGAGATCGAGCTGTACGCCACCGACATCGATTCAGCTGCAGTCCGATGTGCCAGCCAGAACCTGGCCGGACTCGCGGGCGCTGCTTGCATCCAGGGTGATCTCTATGAATCGCTGCCGCCGTCGCTTGCTGGGCGCGTGGACTTGCTGCTCGCAAACGCCCCCTACGTCCCGACTGAGTTGATCTGGCTGATGCCGCGGGAGGCTCGCCAGTACGAGCCTCGGGTCGCGCTCGATGGTGGCTCGGATGGACTCGACGTGCAGCGGCGGATTGCGGCAGGCGCGAGTCGCTGGCTGGCTCCGGATGGCCACCTGCTGGTGGAGACCAGCCGCAGCCAAGCGGCTGAGAGTGTAGCGATCTTGGAACGCCATGGCCTAAGGACGCAGGTTGTTACGTCCGACGAGCTCGATGCGACCGCCGTCATTGGCTGGCTGCCGACAGCCCCCCGGACCGTTTGACGTGACCCGTTGGACTCCGGCTGACTTGCCTTTTGGGCTAACGGGAGGCCCTTTAGCCCGTGGCGTCTGGTCCGCGCAGCCAACGCCTAGAGACGCCCGGTGACCGTAACCCCGATTAGCTGGACACTAGGCTCCTCCTGTGCCGCAGTCCGTGATGGAACTCATCGACCTACTGGACTTGGAGGAGATTGAGATCGGCTTGTTCCGGGCGCGGCAGCCGGACACCCAGCTGCAACGCGTCTTTGGCGGCCAGGTGCTGGCGCAGGCACTCATTGCCGCAGCGAGGACGGTGTCGGTTTCACGGGTACTGCATTCGCTGCACGCCTACTTCCTGGTGCCAGGCCGGACCGACATTCCGATGGTCTATGACGTGGAGTCGGTACGCGACGGCGGCTCGTTCTCATCGCGGCGAGTCGTTGCCCGACAAGGTGGCCAGGTGATCTTCTACTTGTCGAGCTCTTTCCATGAGATGGAAGAAGGCTTTGAACACCTAGACCTGGCGCCGGATGACGTTCCGCCGCCCGAGGAGTGTCCAACGCTTGGCGAGGTGCTCTTCAAGGCATCCGGTAGGCCGGTCTCGTTCTGGGAGCGCGAGTGGGGAGCGCTCGATGTCCGTTACGTCGGCGACTCTCGGCCCGGCGGCGACCTGATCGATCCGTCGCATCCGGCGCGTTCTCGCGTCTGGGTGCGCGCCAATGGACGCTTGCCCGATGATCGTCGGGTGCATCACGCGGCGTTGGCCTATGCCAGCGATCTGACCCTGCTTGGCGCAACCACGGTGCCGCATGGCGTGTTTGTGGGGTTCAACGTCCAGGCGGCATCGATTGACCACGCCATGTGGTTTCATCGACCATTCCGAGCCGACGAGTGGCTGCTCTACGACCAAGTCTCACCTTCCGCTTCCCACGGCCTTGGCCTGGCGATCGGCCGCCTCTTCCAAAACGGCATCCTGGTCTCCAACGTCGCTCAGGAAGGCCTCATCCGTCCATTGCGCAAGTCCTGACTGTGCCGAGCGCAAACAAAAGGGGGCGATCCGGAGGGGGAAATCCGGATCGCCCTGTGAGCTGCTGGTAAGTCGCTGTGAGGTCGGCGCGCGCGGGGGTTACGCAGCCAGGACCGACTTACCCCGCAGCTTGGCAATGGCGTGACGTTCGATCTGACGGACTCGCTCCGCGGTGATTCCCCAGATCGCACCGATGTCAGCCAGCTTGGCTTGGCGGCCATCGATAAGACCGTAACGACGGCGGACGACGTCGGCGGACCGCTCATCCAAGGAAGCGAGCATGTCCTCCAAGCGAGCGTGCTCTTCAGCATCGAGGAAGACCTCGTCAGGACCAGGCATCGGCTCACGCGCGATCAGATCGCCCAGAGCGGTATCGCCGCCTTCCTCAACGGGCGCATCCAGGCTGACATGATCGCGCCCGTACCGCATCAGGTCCAGGACGCGCTCTGGCTCGAGATCCATCTCCACAGCGATCTCTTCGATCTCGGGATCGCGGCCAAGTCGCCGTTCCAGAGTCCTTCGTACGGCACCCACCTGATTGACCTGCTCGGCTACATGTACGGGAAGCCGAACGATCCGGCCCTGCTGGGCGATGCCACGACTAATCGACTGGCGTACCCACCAAGTGCCGTACGTGGAGAACTTGAACCCCTTGGTGTAGTCGAACTTCTCAACGGCCCGGATAAGACCGGTGTTACCTTCTTGCACCAGATCCAAAAGGGGCATCTGAGACCGGCCGTACTTACGAGCAACTGAAACGACCAAACGAAGGTTGGCGGTCACAAAATGCTGCATTGCCCGCTGGCCTTCCTCAACGAGGAACTCCAACTCGGCCTTCGTCGGCCGCTTGGCATGTTTTCCGCGCTCGGCAAGTGACACATCACCAGCGAGGATGTGCTCGGCGTAAAGACCAATTTCAATGGTCTTCGCCAGCTCAACCTCCTCTTCGGCGGTCAGCAACGGAGTCTTGGCGATGCCTTCCAGATATAGGCCGACTGCATCCTTGCCATCGATGCCTTCGGATACTCGCGAACGAGTAGTTGTTGCCACTATGGCCCCTTTCGTTACCTTCACAATCCAGAACGCGTCAGGTACCGATTTGGATTCCTTGCTTGCCCTGAAGAATCCCTGAGACCTACTCGGGGGTAACCCCGGGCGGTATTTGACCTCGTCATCGAGTTCGACAGCGTCCGCTACTGGTTCGAAGCAGCGACCCTTTCTGGATGCAATACCCTGCGTCCCGCGGCAGTACACGCCTGCGCGGTGACTGCTATAAAACGTTCACAAACGGCGCAGGATTCCCGAGTTCACGCGGTGTTGCCAGTTATCTGGCTAATGATCCAGGCGTACTCGAACGCCAGTTCACGCCAGCTCTTGTAACGTCCGCTGACTCCGCCGTGGCCTGCAACCATCTCTGTCTTGAGCAGGATCTGACGTTTCTGAGAGTTTGTGACGGAGTGACGCAGCGCAGCAACCCATTTGGCCGGTTCGACGTAGAAAACGCGGGTGTCATTGAGGCTGGTGGTTGCCAATATGGCCGGATAGTCGACGGTGCGCACATTCTCATACGGGCTATAAGTCTTCATGTACGCGTACACCTGCGGGTCATGCAGCGGGTCCCCCCACTCCTCCCATTCGATGACGGTAAGTGGCAGATCAGGATTCAGGATCGTGGTCAGCGCATCGACGAACGGCACTGCGGCATGGATGGCATGGAACTTCTCCGGGGCGAGGTTCGCCGCGGCGCCCATCAGCAGGCCACCGGCGCTCCCACCCCTGGCGGCTAGCCGGTCAGGTGAGGTATAGCCGTGTTCGACAAGGTAGTCAGCGCAGGCAATGAAGTCGGTGAAGGTGTTCATTTTGGCAAGTGTCTTGCCCTGCTCGTACCAGCTCCGCCCGAGCTCACCGCCGCCACGGATATGGGCAATGGCATAGACGATGCCGCGATCTAGCAGCGACAGCCGGGATATCGAGAAGCTGGGATCCATGGACGCCTCGTACGCCCCATAGCCGTACAACAGCGCCGGTGCCGAGCCGTCCAGTGGAACGTCGGCCCTACGCACGATCGACAGCGGTACCCGCGTGCCGTCCAGCGCGCTCGCCCAGCCTCGTTCTTGGACATAGTCAACCGGCCGATAGGGACCGAATCGCGGATCGTCCAGCACTGGCATGCGTTTCAGCAGTGTCAGTTCTCCGCTTGCAAGGTCGTAGTCGTAAACCGAATCCGGGGTCAGCATGGAGGCGTAGCTCAGTCGGATGGTCGGAGTGTCGTACTCCGACTCTCCGGGGGCGTACACCACAAAGAGCGGCTCCTCGAATGCGATATCCGCACCGGGCTGCAAGTTGCCGCCGGCATCGCGGGGCATCACGTGCAGGCCAGTGAGTCCGTCACGCCGCAGCGAAACCACCGCATGGCCGGCGTACGCGCTGACCGAGATGATTCGCACGCCCTGGCGGTGTGGGATCACCGGCCTCCACTCGGTGTGACTGGTCGCAGTGAGCGGGGCTTCAGCGAGCTCGAAGTCCTCAGCGCCATCGTTGTGCACGATCAGCAATCGATCACCCGCGGGCTCCACGTCGTACTCGACACCTTGACGTCGTGGAGCGACGATCCGCGGCTCACCTTCGGGATCATCGGTACTGAGCAGCCGAAACTCTGAGGTGATCTTGCTTCCAGCGCCGATGATGATCCATTGGTCGTCACGGCTGGTGTCGACGCCGAGCCAGAAGCGCTCATCTGATTCGGTCAGCACCTCGACGTCTTGCGCCGGGTCCGTGCCGACGCGATGCCGCAGCACGACGTACGGCCGCCATGCCTCGTCCGCTCTGGTGTAGAAGAGATGACTGTTCTTAGCCCAGGCCGCCCCGTAGGCCGTGTCACTGATTTGCTCTGGCAACAGCTCACCGGAAACCAGATCCTTGATCATGATCGTGAAGCGCTCAGCCCCTGTCAGGTCGACGGAGTAGGCCAGTTGGCGTCCGTCAAGGGACACGCTGAAGGCGCCGAGGGAGAAGAATTCATGCCCTTCCGCTTCGAGATTGCCATCCAGGAGCACCTCTTCCCCGATGATCTCTCGTTCCGGATCCGGCAAGTTGTGACGATCTTTGGCAATAACTCGGCAATAGATCGGGTACTCAGATCCTTCGACGGTCCGCACGTAGTACCAGTACGCCGAGCCGCCGGGGTGGGATGCATAGGTCGGCACACTGAGGTCGGTTTCCTTCGTTCGCGCCTTGATCTCGTTGAAGACCGCTTCCGTCAGTTCCGACAGAGGAGCCGTCTGCGCCTCGGTGTAGGCGTTCTCAGCCTCCAGATAGCTGATCACCTCTGGATTGTCCTTGTCGCGCAGCCACTCGTACGGGTCGAGGAACACGTCACGGTGATGGACGCGCCTTGTCGGGATTCTCTTTGCTATCGGCGGTGCGGCGGTAACGGAAGCGTCGACGGTCATGGTGGACGAGCGTAGTGTTCCCGCAACGACCGCGATGCGTGAGGATAGCCTCATGGGTGCTGAGGTCGACGCAACAGAGTTCACACGGGAGGACCGCAAGCGTCACCGCGACAAGGTTCGCAAGGGTCTCGACGTGCTGGCCCGGATGCTCACAGAGTCCCGATTCGACTTCGAGCGGCCGATGGCCGGTCTGGAGATCGAGCTCAATCTTGTCGATACAGACTGTCAGCCGGCCATGCGCAACGCTGAGGTACTGGCCGCGATAGCCGATCCGTCATTCCAAACCGAGCTTGGCCGCTTCAACATCGAGATCAATGTCGCACCACGCAGACTGGCCGAGTTCGGCTTCTCCGACTTCGAACAGTCGGTGCGAAAGTCGCTGAACGAGGCCGACCCACGGGCGAAGGCGATCGGCGCCCACCTGGTGATGATCGGCATCCTGCCAACCCTGATGCCGCACCATGTAACTCCGGACAGCGTTAGCGAGAATCCGCGTTACTCGATGCTGGACCAACAGATCTTTGCGGCTCGCGGTGAAGATCTGGAGATCATCATCGACGGCGTGGAGCGCTTGGCGATGGTGTCGAACACGATCATGCCCGAGGCCGCCTGCACCTCGACCCAGATACATCTCCAGGTCAGCCCCGACGATTTCGCAGGGTATTGGAACGCAGCCCAGGCTATTGCCGGCGTACAGGTCGCGCTCGGTGCGAACTCGCCTTTCCTTTTTGGTAAGCAGTTGGTTGCCGAGTCACGCATTCCGCTGTTCGAGCAGAGCACCGACACTCGGAGTGAAGAGCTGAAGGTGCAGGGCGTACGCCCTCGAGTGTGGTTCGGCGAGCGCTGGATCACCTCGATCTTCGATCTCTTCGAAGAGAACTCCCGATACTTTCCTGCATTGCTGCCGATCAGCTCCGACGAGGATCCTGTTGCGGTACTTGACAGCGGCGGCGTGCCGCGCCTGGACGAGCTGCGGCTGCACAACGGCACCATCTATCGCTGGAACCGGCCGGTCTATGACATCAGCGGCGACAATCCTCATCTGCGTGTTGAGAACCGCGTACTCCCAGCGGGGCCGACCGTCGTGGACACGATAGCCAACGCTGCCTTCTTCGCCGGCATCGTGCGTGCCTTAGCAAGCGAGGATCGTCCGATCTGGACTCAAATGTCTTTCCAGGCGGCCGAGGAAAACTTCGTCTCCGGCATTCGTCACGGCATCAATGCGGAGGTCTACTGGCCGCAGATCGGCCAGGTGCGGGTAGCCGAACTGGTCGTTCGCAAATTGTTGCCATTGGCGGCGGATGGTCTGCGGCAGTGGGAGGTCGACGAGGCCGAGATCGGTCGGCTGTTGGAGATCATCGAACGCCGCTGCTTGCGTCTGGCCAATGGAGCAACGTGGCAGGTCGCGGAAGTGGCACGCCGCGAGCAAGCCGGTGAAACCAGGCAGCAAGCGGTAGGCGGCATGCTTGCTAGCTACATGCCGTTGATGCATAGCAACGAGCCGGTCCACACCTGGGAGGTGCGCTGATGTCAGAGACGATTCAGTCTCCATCAGATCAGTCTCCATCAGATCAGGCCCCGTCAGATCACGCTGGAGCCGGACCGGCCGAGCTGCCCGAGCAGCCATTGACGGCCGGTGCGCCGGCGTGCATCGTCGTGGGGTATTCCTCACGGCCCGAGGGACGCGCCGCCCTCAAGCGCGCGCTGAGCGAGGCCCGGTTACGCGCCGCGTCATTGGTAGTGGTAAACACCTCACCGGACGCGGAGACTGCCGGCCTGGCTGAGCAGCTGGCCGCATCCGGCCTCAACTATGAGATCAGGAGCGCAGCGGACGCCGCAGATTCAGCAGACGAGCTGATCAGGATCGCTGAGACGACCGCGGCCGATTTCATTGTCATTGGGCTCCGCCGCCGATCCCCAGTCGGCAAGCTGCTGCTGGGCAGCAACGCCCAGCGAGTCCTCCTCGATGCGGCATGTCCGGTCCTGGCGGTAAAGGCCGAGCCTGACGCGGTCTAGGTTCATCGGACCGTGCCGTCCGCACTTCCGACACGAAATCGTCGTGGAACTGAGGGTTTGGAGATTCGTGCCAGAATACCCGTGGAGCGCCTGTTGACATCCGATGGGCGTTGCTTGCCCTAGTTTCGCTTGCCCCAACAAGTCAGTCCGAGAGGCTCTTTGTGACACCCCCCTCCAAACTGCACCGATCGGCCCGCGCGGTGGCCGCGTCCACTAGCCGGGCACGGCAAGAAAGCGTTCCGATCAAGAAGGCCGTCCCAACCACCAAAGACGCAGCCGCCAAAAACGCAGCCAACAAGACGACAGCGAACAAAACGACCGCCAAGAAAGCCACCGCCAAAAAGGCGCAGCTGAAATCAGTCGATAGCGCTCCGGCCACGCAGGCCGCCCCGCCGCCTGTCGTCGAAGATGAACCTGTAGTCAACAATGACGTGACGCTGACTGCAGAGCCAGATGTCCCTGATGCCGATGTAGCTGAGCCTGAGGCAGTCGAGGAGGTTGAGCTTGAGGACCTTGCTCTAGAGCAGCTGGATGTCGAACTTGAGAGTGCAGAGCTGACCGCTGATGTGGTTGTTGATCTCGAAAGTGAGGAGGTCGTCCTCACGGTCGGCAAGAAGCGGACGCTGGACGATGTCGACGAGTCATCGTTCGAACCGGCTGAGGAGGCAAAGCTCGAAGAGGAGCTTGCCGAGGATGAGGGCTTCACACTGTCGGAGGCCGACGACGCGGATGAGCCCGAGCAGCAGGTCATGGCCGCCGGCGCCACTGCTGACCCGGTCAAGGACTACCTGAAGCAGATCGGCAAGGTCGCCCTGCTGAATGCTGAGCAGGAAGTGGAGCTAGCGAAGCGCATCGAGGCCGGCCTGTTTGCCGACGAGAAGCTGAACGACGATCGAACCAAGATCAAAACGTCGCAGCTTGACGACTTCGAATGGATCGCCGAGGACGGTCGCCGCGCCAAGAACCACCTCCTGGAGGCCAATCTCCGGCTGGTGGTCTCGCTGGCCAAGCGGTATACCGGGCGCGGCATGCTCTTCCTCGACCTCATTCAGGAGGGCAACCTCGGTCTCATCCGGGCGGTCGAGAAGTTCGACTACACCAAGGGCTACAAGTTCTCCACGTACGCGACATGGTGGATTCGGCAGGCCATCACCCGGGCGATGGCCGATCAGGCGCGTACCATCCGGATCCCGGTGCATATGGTCGAGGTGATCAACAAGCTCGCCCGGGTGCAGCGCCAGATGTTGCAGGACCTCGGCCGGGAACCGACGCCCGAGGAGCTGGCTCGCGAGCTCGACATGACTCCCGAGAAGGTCGTCGAGGTTCAAAAGTACGGCCGCGAGCCCATCTCGTTGCATACGCCGCTGGGTGAAGATGGCGACTCCGAGTTCGGTGATCTGATAGAGGATTCCGAAGCTGTTGTTCCTGCGGATGCGGTGAGCTTCACTCTGCTCCAAGAGCAGCTCCACGACGTCTTGGATACCCTCAGCGAGCGAGAGGCCGGAGTCGTCTCGATGCGCTTCGGATTGACCGACGGCCAACCCAAGACGCTTGATGAGATTGGCAAGGTGTACGGCGTAACTCGCGAGCGCATCCGTCAGATCGAGTCCAAGACCATGAGCAAGTTGCGGCACCCGTCGCGGTCACAAGTGTTGAGGGACTATCTGGACTGACGGCATTCGAACGCGGCGCTAGGTCGGATCCCGTGGAAGCTCGCCTCGAGCTCAGCAAGTGTGTACGGGCGGCCTAGCCAATCCGCTGTGACTCGTCGTGGATCTCGAGAGCTACTTGCTTGAGCTTGTCAGCGTGCTCCTTGCTGTGGTGCGAGCAGAAAAAAAGCTCGAACCCGCTGGCCATCGTGACTCGGACGTAGGCTTGTGCGCCGCACCGATCGCAACGATCCGAGGCGTTCAATGCGGGACCTTCGATGACTGCGTTCACGGCGGCCTCGCTTTCACTATCCGACCATCTCTTGGCAGATGATCTTGGCAGATGATTTCGTCTGTGCTTAGGACCGTTGCACCGTGTTGCTGATACACGGCCCCGCATACCTCAACATCTCGCCTGCCTCTGATTGTTCCGGCTCTGCATCTCGGAGCAATGACTGTTGTGTAACGAATCCTGTGAATCGCCAGCTGACCTGGACCTCAGGTCCTCATGAGGTTTTCGTGTCCGACACAGCGCTGGATTGGTAGCTTCTGGCGCGGCTTCGACGCTCGCGCGAGGTACTCTCAGCCCGTGCCAACTGCCAGCGCTGCAACGGAAAACCGTGACTACGAGGCGCGGCATCTGCTGGTTCTCGAAGGGCTCGAGGCAGTTCGCAAACGCCCCGCGATGTATATCGGCTCCACCGACACCAGAGGGTTGATGCACTGTCTGTGGGAGATCATCGACAACGCCGTCGACGAAGCGCTTGGTGGTCATGGCAAGGAGATCTTCGTCACATTGCGCTCCGATGGTGGCATCTCGGTGCGGGACCAGGGCCGCGGTATCCCGGTAGACATCGAGCCTCGCACCGGCCTGTCCGGTGTCGAGGTGGTCTTCACCAAACTCCATGCTGGGGGCAAGTTCGGCGCCGGCTCCTACAACGCGACAGGTGGACTGCACGGCGTCGGCTCCTCCGTTGTCAACGCCCTGTCCAGTCGGCTCGATGTCGAGGTGGATCGAAATTCCGCAACCTGGGCGATGTCTTTCCGGCGCGGCGTTCCCGGAACTTTCGACGGTCCCGGACCGACGGCCAAGTTCACGCCCGGAGGCACCCTGCGCAAGATCGGCCGGGTACCCAAAGGCACGACTGGCACTCGGGTGACCTACTGGCCTGACCGGCAGATCTTCCTCCATGACGCCCAACTGTCGCTGCGGGATCTCCAGGATCGCGCCAGGCAGACCAGCTTCTTGGTTCCCGGACTGGCGCTACATGTTAATGATGTTCGAAGCGAGGACGTCGTCGAGGAAACGTACCTGCACCAGGGCGGGATCTCGGAGTTCTGCGAGTTCCTTGCTCCCGATCAGCCGATCACTGATGTGATCCGGCTACAAGGCATGGATCGGTTTACCGAGACGGTTCCCATGCTGGACGACGACGGCCATATGGAGCCCGCAGACGTTGAGCGGGACCTCGACATCGATGTTGCGATCCGTTGGGGGGACGGTTATGAGACGCGTACCCAGTCGTTCGTGAACATCATCGCTACGCCGAAAGGCGGTACCCATATCGCTGGCTTCGAGCGCGGGTTGACGAGGGCGTTCGGCAATGCCCTGCAAAACACCCGGCTCCTGAAGAACGGCGACGAAGTCCTGAAAGAGGATGTCCTCGAGGGCATGACGGCGGTCGTCACCGTGCGGCTGGCCGAGCCCCAGTTCGAGGGTCAGACCAAGGAGGTCCTCGGGACACCCGCGGTGTCGCGGCTGGTTGCCAAAGCGGTGGAAGGTGAACTTGCCAAGTTCCTGGGGTCCACCAAGGCGGCGACCCGCGCGCAGGCCCGCGGGGTCTTGGAGAAGGTCGTCGGCGCCTCTCGGGCTCGGGTAGCTGCCCGGCAGCATCGGGAGGCCCAGCGCCGTAAGAACGCGCTCGAATCGTCTTCGCTGCCGGCGAAGCTGGTCGACTGCCGCAGTAATGATGTGGACCGCTCGGAGCTCTTCATCGTCGAGGGCGACTCGGCGCTCGGTACGGCCAAGCTGGCTCGGAACTCCGAATTCCAGGCATTGTTGCCGATCCGCGGCAAGATCCTCAATGTTCAAAAGGCTTCGATCGGCGACATGCTGAAGAACGCTGAGTGTGCCTCGATCATCCAAGTTGTCGGAGCAGGCTCCGGCCGCAGCTTCGATCTCGATGCGGCCCGTTACGGCAAGATCATTTTCATGGCCGATGCGGACTCCGATGGTGCTCATATTCGCTGTCTGCTCGCGACTCTGTTCTTCCGGTACATGCGGCCGCTGGTGGATGCTGGCCGCGTCTTCACAGCAGTTCCGCCACTGCATCGGTTTGAGCTGACCAATCCTCGTAAAGGACAAGAGAAGTACATCTACACCTATTCCGACGCCGAGTACCAGCGGAAGGCAGCAGAGCTGACCAAGAAGGGTCTGCACTTCAAGGAACCGCAGCGCTACAAGGGTCTTGGGGAAATGGATGCTGATCAGCTGGCCGAGACCACGATGAGTCCCCGGCACCGTACGCTGCGCCGGATGACGGTGGATGATGGTTTGATCGCCGGGACCACGTTCGAGATGCTGATGGGCAACGACGTGGGTCCGCGCAAGGAGTTCATCATCGATGGCGCGTACGCTCTGGACACCGCCACCATCGACGCCTAACCGAGTATTGCCATCTCCGCGCTCAGCCCCAGCGCTCTAAGAGGCCAGTGTCAACGTCGTAATAGAAGCCGCCGACGGCTGCTCGATCACCGATGAGCGGGTGATTGCGAAGCTTTTCGATATCGCGGTGCAGCGTGCGCCGCTGGTCGGCGGAGGCGCCGAACCTGACCCAGGAAGCGTCGGCACCGCTGGCGTTTCGGATCTTCTGGATGATCACGTCGTCATCGGCAGCCGCCATAGCACAGCGGCTATGCGGGATTACCATGATGCGGTTCACGTTGAGCAGGTGAACTCCGGCAATGCAGCCCGCCAGCGCCGAGGTTGTCACTCGACCGCCTGGGGTTCGAATGATCTTGGCATCACCGAAAGTCAGACCGACCATTTCAAGGGGCACGATTCTGGAGTCCATGCAAGTGATCATCAGAACGCCTGCATGAGCCACCCCGTCGAATCCGTGCTGATCAAAGTGCTCAGCGAATTTCTTGTTGTTCGCAAGTAAGTCGTCGAAGGCGCCATCAGTGCCCTCATGATCGGGGGCATCATGATCGGGCCTGGGACCTGGTGCATGCTCCATGTGTATCGGCTCCACTGGGAGATCAGCTGCCAGCGGCAGAGCCGATCGCCGTTATTGGCTGAGTACCGGGGATTCCTGACCCGTCTCGCCGGGCATCGGGGTCCGGCAGCGGAACGGGACTGCCGCTAGCCGCAGCGGCGACGGCAGGTGCCTGCCCCGCCCAAGCGAGCAGCAGCGAATCCTCGCCTTTGAGGAACCGGTGGCAGCGTATCCCGCCGGTTGCCCTGCCTTTAGCAGGATGGTGTTCAAAGCCAGTGACTTTGACCGAACCGGCATCCGTCCCCGGCAGCGCGCGCGAGCTGCCCGATACGGTGACCACCACAGCATCAGCTGCAGATACCGCGCCGAAGTAGATGACGCTGGCACCGATGCCGAGTTTGATCCCGGTCATGCCTCCGCCAGAGCGTCCCTGCGGGCGTACCGCCGACGCCGGAAAGTGCAGCAGCTGGGCGTCATTGGTAATAAAGACCAGCTCGGTTTGCGCCCTTGTGAGCTCCACTGCACCGACCACTCGATCGCCGGCGTCGAGCCGGATCACATCCCATGAGTCCTTGCCGAGGACCTCAGGATTGACCCGCTTCACGATCCCTCGCGCGGTGCCCAACGCCAAGCCCAGCGAATCCTCGGTGAGCGTTGTCAGGCAAAGGATCTTCTCTCCGGGGTCCAAGGTGACGAGCTCGCTGACGTGGGTGCCTCCCTGGAGATTCGGCGCATGCGCAGTGATCGGAACCGTCGGAAGATCGAGTGCACTGATCTTGATCAGCCGGCCACCACTGGTGATAAGTCCGCAGTCCCCACGTGCGCTAGAAATGATTTTGGAGACGATGACGTCATGGTTGGCGCGGATGCCCACCGGCGGTAGCGGCTGCGCATGATTGGTCCTCGCCAGCAGGCCCGCGGAGGAAAGTAGCACCCAGCACGGATCATCTGCGACTTCCAGTGGAGCGGCCGCCGCGGTCGCCGCAACGCCGCTTGCGGCCAGCAAGATGGTGCGGCGCGGAGTGCCGTGCCGTTGAGCAATCTCGGCGAGCTGGTTGCCGACCAGAGCACGCAACTGATCGGGGTTTTCCAAGATCTCGGTGAGCTCTGCGATGGTCGCTTCCAGCTTGCCTCGTTCGGCTTCGAGCTCTATCCGACTGAATCGAGTGAGTCTCCGCAACGGCATCTCGAGGATGTAGTTAGTTTGAGTCTCCGACAGCTCGAAAACCTCCATAAGGCGCGAGCGGGCCTGGGCGGTGTCGTCGGAGGAACGGATGATCGCGATCACGTCATCGATATCCAGGATTGCGACCAGCAGCCCTTCCACGAGGTGCAGACGCTCCTGGGCTTTGGATCGGGCGAAATCGGTGCGGCGCCGTGTCACCTCGTAACGGTGCTCGAGGTAAACGGTCAACAGGTCTCGCAGCGTTAAGGTGCGCGGCTGACCATCCACCAGGGCGACGGCGTTGATCGCGTAGTTGTCTTCGATCTTGGTCAGTTTGTAGAGCTGTTCCAAGATCGCGTCGGGGTTAAAGCCGCTCTTGATCTCGATTACCAGCCGAGTCCCATTCGCCCGGTCGGAGAGGTCCTTGACGTCGGCGATGCCTTGCAGCCTGCGGGCGTTGACCAGACTCTTGATCTGCTCGATCACCCGCTCCGGGCCGATGAGGTACGGAAGTTCAGTGATCACAATGCCCTTGCGGCGTGGATGCACTTGCTCGATGCGGGCCGTCGCGCGCATCCGGAAGGAGCCCTTTCCGGTGTGGTAGGCATCGTGAATACCGTCGAGCCCGATGATCTTGCCCCCACTCGGCAGATCAGGTCCGGGAATGAACCGCATCAGCTCATCGATCTCGGCGCCGGGATGCTTGATCAGGTGACGCAAGGCCTGAATGACTTCCACGAGGTTGTGCGGCGGGCAGTTGGTTGCCATGCCGACCGCGATGCCTGTTGCTCCGTTGACGAGCAGGTTGGGAAAGGCTGCCGGCAGCACGGTCGGCTCGACGTCCTTGCCGTCGTAGTTTGGCTTGAAGTCGACGGTGTTCTCGTCCAGACCGTCGGTCATCGCCAGCGCGGCCGGCGCCATTCGGCACTCTGTGTAACGCATCGCGGCCGGACCGTCATCAAGCGACCCGAAGTTGCCATGACCATCGATCAGCGGCAGTCGCATGGCCCACGGCTGAGCCATCCGGACTAGCGCGTCATAGATGGCAGTGTCGCCGTGTGGATGGTATTGACCCATAACTTGCCCGACCACGCGGGCGCACTTGACATGGCTGCGGTCCGGGCGGATGCCCATCTCGTCCATCGAGTACAAAATCCGGCGTTGCACGGGCTTGAGCCCATCTCTGGCGTCCGGGAGTGCTCGCGAGTAGATGACTGAGTACGCGTACTCCAAGAAGCTGGTCTGCATCTCGGAGGAGACATCGATATCGACGATTCGCTCGGTGAAGTCGTCCTCTGGTGGTGCCGACGTTCTGGCCATTGAGTGCGGATTCTCCCTTCTGCTGTCTCGGGAGTCTTAAAGAAACGGTTTGAGCTCGTCGAGCAGCGCGTCGCGCGCGGCGAGCTCACGGGCGTACAGGACTCCGTAAGTGAAGCCGTTTTGACCGGAACGGATCCCGCGCCGAGCGCCCAACTCTCGAAGGAAGGCAGCGCTCACGATGCTGTCCTGATGACTGCCTAGCAGATCCTGTAGATCCTTGCGTTGCGAAATGATCTTGTCCGCCTTGCTGCCCCAGACTGGCAAGGCGGCCTCTACCGCATAGCGATGGCGTTTGGATGCCTTGCGAGCCCGATGGAACATTTCATCCGACGGCTCGTCGGCGCGGCGGGCTGCAGCTGCTTTGGTGAGCCGCTTGCCAGCCTTTTTTTTGGCCTTTTTGATCGCGGAATCGATTGAGTCTGCGGAGGCCTCAGCAGCGGCGGTGAATGGTGGGTCACTGCGCCAATGGTGTGCCATGCCGATGAACTTTCGGTAGTGCTCCGAGTTCAGCGCCTCGAGCATGTCATCCATGGCCTGCTTTCGCTGGACAGCCAACTCCTCCTGGATGGTCGACTCGACCGGTCCGAGAATGAGTTCAGGTGGCAGCTCGGCCAGCAGAGCCTGTTGACGCTGGGTCAGGATGTCCATATCCCGCACCTCGCCGAGCAAGCCTGCCCACCACACCAGCTCCTCTTCCATTCGCGCTGCCTGTTCGGCATCGAAGAGGTCGGCGAACACCCGGATTGTGCTGCGGAATCGGCGTACCGCTACGCGGACCTTGTGAATGACGTTCTCACCGGCGCGCAGCTCAGCCTCGGAGTCAATGATCACGGTGCACTGTTCTGCCAAATAGTCACCGATGACCTCGCGCGCGGTGGTAGATCTGTTGTTCATGCCGCGATCGTCCGAGTGGACTGTGCGCCTTGGGCGCGATAAGCAAACATGGCCGAATTGAAGGGCATGCGGCGACCTTACGCCGAGTTGGCAACGTCTACCCGTGACGTAACGAAGTGTCGGGAAACAGGCCGGTAGCGGCCGGCGGACCACCTCTTGTGGCCGGTATTTCCGTTAGTGAACCCGGCCCATTCGTACGTCTGGAGCGCCCAGTCGGGCAGCGTCGGCGGAGAGGTCATCTGGTTGGTGCTGCGACTCGCGTTCCGCTGCAATGCGCTTGTGATAGTGCTCCACTTCCCGATCCACATCTGCCTCGCCCCAGCCCAGAACAGGTGCGACGAGGGCGGCAACCTCGCGCGCCGCCGCCAAACCCCGATCCCAGGTCTCGATGGAGATGCGGGTACGCCGCGCCAGGATGTCGTCCAGGTGCAGCGCACCTTCGTGGGAGGCGGCATAGACCGCTTCGACCTTCAGGTACTCCGGTGCGCCGTCCAGCGGATGGCCGAGTTCTGGCGAGGACTTGATCATGTCCAGCAGTTCGGGCAGCAAGGAGCCGTAGCGGTTGAGCAGATGCTCCACTTGGATATCCCGCAGTCCGGATTCATCGACCAGCAAGGGCCGCGCGTTCCACAAAGCGTGATAGCCATCGGCGCCCAGCAACGGCACATCTTCGGTGCAGGATGCGGGCACCTTCTGGTCCAAGTCGCGGACTGCGGCGTCAACGGCATCCTGCGCCATCACTCGGTATGTGGTGTATTTCCCGCCGGCGATTACCACCAGGCCACGCACCGGCGAGGCGACTGCGTGCTCTCGGGAGAGCTTGGATGTCGAGTCGGATTCGCCGGCTAGCAGGGGTCGAAGACCGGCGTAGACGCCTACGACGTCGTCACGTGTCAGCGGGTCTGCCAGCAAGGTGTTGGCGTGTCTCAGCAGATAGTCGATGTCGGCTTGGCTCGCTGCTGGATGCGCCCGATCCAGCTGCCAGTCGGTGTCGGTCGTGCCGATAATCCAGTGGCTACCCCAGGGAATGATGAACAGCAGGCTCTTCTCGGTACGTGTGATCAGTCCCGTCATGGAGTTGATCCGGTTGCGCGGCACGACGAGGTGGATGCCTTTGGACGCCCGGACCTGAAACTGCCCTCGCCCGCCAAGCATCTGCTGCAGTTCGTCGATCCACACCCCAGTGGCATTGATCGTCTGCTTCGTGCGGATGGTGAAGGTGCGGCCCGACTCAAGATCACGAACCTCGACGCCCGCGACTCGGTCGGCTTCCCTCAGAAAGCCGATCACTCTGGTGCTGGTAGCAACAGCCGCACCGTAATGGGCGGCAGTGCGGCCGATCATCATGGTGTGCCTGGCGTCATCGACCAAACCCTCGTAGAACTTGATCGAGCCCACCACTCTCCGCCGATTCGCGGATGGAAAGGTCTCGAAGGTGTGCTTCCGGCTCAGGTGGCGCATGTGATGCGGCACTCCTCGGCCTGCGCCCATGAGGTCGTACACGCCGATGCCGAGACCTGCGTAGCCGCGGTCGGCCACCGATCGCACCAGCGGGTAAAGGAATGGCACGGGTTTGGCCAGATGCGGAGCCAGCTTGTTGAGCGCCAGCGAGCGCTCCTTAAGTGCTTCGAAAACCAAGGCGAAGTTGAGCTGCTCGAGGTAGCGCAGGCCGCCGTGGAACAACTTGCTGGACCGGCTCGAGGTACCAGCCGCGAAATCGCGGGCTTCGACCAGGCCGACGCGCAGTCCTCGGGTAACGGCATCGAGCGCGCAACCGCAGCCGGTGACGCCGGCGCCGATGACAAGGATGTCCAAATCCTCGCTTGCCAGCCGGTCGAGCGCCACCGCGCGGGCGGCGGGTCCGATTGGTGACGTGGTGGAGAACATCGGAGCGCTCAGGGGTTGACCAAGAATGACCGCTCGGGGTCGTGGCGACCTTCGATCAGCCTGATCGTGCCGGAGCGTAATCGCATTGACAGTGACTGGGTAACGATGCGGTGGCTCTCGAAGCGCACTCCGCGCAACAATGAGCCGTCGGTAACACCTGTGGCGGCGAAGAAGACATTGTCGCCAGAGACCAGGTCTGTTGTGGTCAGCGTGCGATCAAGGTCGTAGCCCGCGTCCACGATCGCAGCCCGTTCAGTGTCATTGCGTGCGATCAGCCGCCCGAACATCTCGCCACCGAGGCAGCGGAGCGCGCACGCGGCGAGAACCCCCTCAGGCGTGCCGCCGACGCCAACCAGCAGATCCACTCCCGTCGATGGGGTGACCGCCATGATCGAACCGGCCACATCGCCGTCGAGCAGGAACCTAATCCGGGCGCCCGCAGCGCGGATTGCTGCCACAAGATCGGCATGTCGGGGGCGATCGAGGACGCAGACCGTGAGGTCGGAAACAGTGCGGTCGGTTGCCTCGGCGATCTTGGCCAAGTTGTCTGCGATCGGCGCATCAAGATCAACGGCAGCCGCTGCGTACCCCGGCACCACGAGTTTTTGCATATACACCGCTGGGCCGGGGGAGAACATCGTGCCGCGGGAGGAGACGCCGATGATGCTGACCGCGTCGGGCAGGCTCTTAGCGGTCAGCGTTGTGCCGTCGACAGGGTCGACAGCGATGTCCCACTCTGGCCCTGATCCATCACCGACCCGCTCGCCGTTGTAGAGCATCGGGGCTTGATCCTTCTCACCCTCGCCGATCACCACGATGCCGTTCATTCGGACCGATCCGAGCACCGGGCGCATGGCGTCAACAGCAGCGCCATCCACTTGGTTCTTGTCACCGAAACCCATGTACCGCGAGCAGTTGATCGCGGCCGCCTCAGTAGCCCGTACCAATTCGAGCGCGAGATTACGGTCAGGATCTGGCGCTACGCGTTCCCTCGTCCTGGGTTGAGTCACTGTTACCACCTGCCCACTCCTCGTGTCGTCTCTCGTACCGTGGTCGTTGCGATACCTCACTCGACCTGGACCCAATCCAGCGTGCGTGTCACAGCCTTCTTCCAACCCTCATACCCTGCTGCGCGCTCGTCCTCGCTTATTTGCGGAGTCCAGCGCTGGTCTTCCAGCCAGTTCTCTCGAAGCTCAGCGGCTGAGGACCAAAACCCCGTTGCCAGCCCGGCGGCGTACGCAGCTCCTAGGGCGGTTGTTTCGGGCACCACAGGCTTGCTCACCTCGACGCCGAGTGTGTCGGCCTGGATCTGCATGCAGAGCTTGTTTGCGGTCACGCCGCCGTCCACCTTGAGCTCGTCGAGTTGGACGCCGGCATCCTTCTCCATGGCCTCCATCACGTCGCGACTCTGGTAGCAGATTGCTTCCAAAGTTGCGCGGGCAATGTGTTCCCGGGTATGGAAGCGGGAGAGGCCGACAATGACGCCTCGGGCGTCAGAGCGCCAGTAGGGCGCAAAAAGCCCGGAGAAGGCAGGAACGAAGTACATCTGTGCAGCGCTTTCGACCTGGCTCGCGAGCGTTTCAATCTCTGATGCGTCTTTAATGATCTTGAGCTGGTCCCGCAGCCATTGCACGGCGGACCCGGTGACGGCGATCGAACCTTCGAGCGCGTAGACCGGCGGCGCGTCGCCAAACTGGAAACAGACGGTGCTCAGTAGGCCATTAGCTGAGCGGCACAGCTTTTCGCCGGTGTTAAGCAGCAAGAAGTTGCCGGTGCCATAGGTGTTCTTCGCCTCAGCTTCACTCAGGCAAACCTGTCCAACCATGGCTGCCTGCTGGTCACCGAGGTCTCCGCCGATCATGACTTCACCGCCGAAGGGCCCGTCTGGGCGGGTGCGCTGGTACGCGGTGGCGTGGGAAGACGGCACGATGGTTGGCAGCATCGGCCGGGGAATGCCGAAGAAGCTCAGCAGCTCTGGATCCCAGTCAAGGGTCTCCAGATCCATCAACATGGTGCGGCTGGCATTTGTCACGTCCGTGATGTGTTGGCCCCCGTCAACGCCTCCGGTGAGGTTCCACAACAGCCAGCTGTCCGTGGTACCGAAAATGGCCTCGCCTCGCTCGGCGGCCTGGCGTACGCCGTTAACATTTTCCAAGATCCACTGCAGCTTGCCGGCTGAGAAGTAAGGAGCTGGAGGGAGACCGGCTCGATGCCTTATTACCTCCCCCCGGCCGTCGCGGTCCAGTGCAGTTGCGATCTTGTCCGTGCGCGTGTCCTGCCAGACGATGGCGTTTCCGTACGGCTCACCAGTGGTCGGATTCCAGACGAGCGTGGTTTCACGCTGATTGGTGATGCCGAGGCCGACAAGATCACCTGCCGCCAGTCCACGGCGTGCTAGGGCCTGCTGCACGACCTCCTGGGTGCGTTGCCAGATCTCCCGCGGATCGTGCTCCACCCAACCCGCCTGTGGCATGATCTGTTGGTGTTCGAGCTGATACTTGGCAACTTCGCGCCCTGAGTGATCGAAGATCATGCAGCGAGTGCTTGTCGTACCCTGGTCGATTGCAGCGACGAAGTCGGCCATGGCCGAACACTAGTCCTTCAGGCATCCGCTGGAATATCACCTGCTTTGCCGCCGCCCTCGAAACCTAGATGCAACATGGACCACTTAAGCTTTTGGCCGTGTCCGTGAGCCAGGCTCCGGGAAATATTGAAAGGGACCCGCCCGGATACCCACGCGAGTGGGAAGCTGACGTGCTGCTCGCGGACGGCGGTGTGGCGCACTTGCGTCCCATCCGGCCGTCCGATGCGGGGAAGCTCATCGCCTTTTACGATCGCGTTTCCCCGGAGTCGAAGTATCTCCGCTTCTTCGCCCCATATCCGCGGCTGAGTGATCGCGATGTCAAGCGGTTCACCGAGGTCGACTATGCGGACCGGGTGGCGTTCATCCTCACCCTCGGCGATGAAATGATCGCCGTCGGCCGATACGACCGGGTCGAAGATGATCATGCTGAGGTGGCCTTCTTGATTGAGGACGCCCATCAAGGGCGCGGGATTGCCCAACTACTCCTGGAGCACCTTGCGCAAGCGGCACGAGAACGCGGCATCAACCGATTTGTCGCCGAAGTACTGCCGGAGAACCGGCGGATGGCCAGGGTGTTCGCTGACGCCGGCTACCGGGTCACCAAGGGTATCGAGGATGGCGTGCTCGCAGTCGAGTTTCCGATCTTGCCTACCGACACCTCCGTCGGCGTTATGGAACGACGGGAACATCGCGCAGAAAACGTGTCGATGCAGCGATTGCTTACTCCGGAACGGATCGTCGTGTACGGGCCAAGTGATCGAATCCAGGGCTTGATCAATTCAATGCTGCGCGGCGGTTTTCACGGCGAGATCATGGCGGTGACCAGCGATGGTTTCGAAGTGGCGGGCGTCACTGCAGCTGCGTCGATCGGCGACGTATCCGGTCGGCTTGATCTGGCGATCGTTTCGGTGCCCACCAGCCAGCTCGGCACGGTTGTCATCGAGGCAGCGCACAAGGGTGCCCACGGCATCGTTGTGCTGACCGGCACCGGCTACGCCCCCGGTGACAACCTTCAGATCATCAATTTGGCTCGGGCATACGGCGTCCGGGCACTTGGCCCTGATGCCCTCGGGTTGATCAACACTGATCCGACGGTTCGGCTCAACGCCACACCTGGACCAATGCCGCGGGCCGGGGGAGTAGGGATGTTCTGCCAGTCGGCGGCCGTCGGAGTGGCCCTGCTGAACCACGCCATTCGCAACGACTTGGGGTTGTCGTCCTTCATCAGCACCGGTGATTACGCCGATGTCACTGCCAACGATGTGATGCAGTACTGGGAAGACGACGAATCCACCCGGGCCTGTTTGCTGACGCTCGATTCAATCGGTAACCCCCGGAAGTTCTCCCGGATCACTCGGCGTCTGGCTCGCAAGAAGCCGGTTGTGGTGTTTGCGCCGGGCCGCACGCAGCGCGCCGATCATGCTGGTGTACGAGGCGGGCTCGGCCATGCTCCAGAGGAGGCAATCGATGCCCTCTTCCGGCAGGCCGGGGTGATGGTCGTGCACAGCCGCGGTGACATGATCGACATTGCCAAGATCGCGGCGCGACAGCCGCTGCCATCCGGCCGCAGGGTCGGGATCATCACCAATTCTCTGACACTCGCGCAGCAACTCATGCAAAAGATGGAGTCGGTCGGGTTACTTCGCGACGCACAGCCGAAGCTGCTCGAGCCGGAGGCGGATTTCGCTGCGTTTGCCACGGCGGCACGCGAGGCACTGGCAGATCCGCGTTACGACTCTGTGGTGTGCGCGGCGGTCAATGCCTTCGAGCAGGGCACAGACGAGGTCATTCTTGGTCTTGAGCAGGTTGCCGCAGAGACCAGCAAGCCGCTGGTTGGGGCGTTCTTGGATTTTCACCCGCCCTTGATGAGCAGCGGTGAGCCCGATACTCCAGGATTGCTGCCGAGGTTTGACGGATCAGTCGATGCCATCCAGGCGTTATCGGCCCTCACTGCGTACGCCGAGTGGCGGGATCGGGACCATGGAGCGGTGCCGATGCTGGAGGTCGACACGCAAGCGGCCAGACGCGTGGTCAACCGCATCCTGTCGGAGCAACCGGGGGGACGGGAGCTAACCGATGCCGAGACTGCTGAGTTGTTGCGGACGTACGGAATCAACCTCGTGCCACAGTTCGCCGTCTCAAACTTGAGCGAGGCGATCACGGCTGCCGATCAGCTGGGCTGGAACGTCGTGTTGAAGGCCACTTCCGCAGCTGTGCGTGGTCGGCCTGATCTGGCGAGCGTGCATCGAAATATCGACACCCCAGCGGAGATGACCGATGCATGGAACGATCTGCGGCAGCTGGTGTGCGAGATCGGACTCCCCGACGCCGATGACCTTTCGGTCGCCAAGCCCGTGGTCCAGCTGATGGCTCCGCACGGCGTGGCGTTGATCATCACTGGTCGTGAGGATGCCGCTTTCGGCCCGATCATCTCGCTCGGCCTTGACGGGATCCCGAGCGAGCTGCTCGGCGACACCGTTTACCGAGTGCCACCGTTGACGACGGTCGACGCCGCCGAGATGGTTCGGGATCTCAAGGCCGCCCCCACGCTGCTCGGCCGTCACGGAGCACCCGGAGTCGACATTGCCGGAATCGAGGACCTGCTGCATCGGGTCGCACAACTGTCTGATGCAATTCCACAGCTGGCCTCGGTGGCGCTTCGGCCCTGCGTTGCCTCAGTCAATTCCATTGCGGTGCTGGGTGCGCGGGTCTTCATAGCGCCCACAGCCGATCAACGTGATCCGCTGGCTCGCGTCCTGTAGACAATCACGAGCGACGCCCTGCGAGCGTCGGGAATCGCGCGCCGCCGTGCTGAGGAGAAGTGAGCGGAGGCGCTTTTCCTCTGCGAGCGACGACGAAGTAGGCGGAATCAACGCGCGATGCGCGAGCAGGGCACATACAAACAGAGCGCGGTTGTCGGTGCTGCGTGGCAGGATGATCGGCATGAGGATTGGCTCCACTAGGAAAGATCTGCGCACCGAAATTGATGCCTGCGGATACTTCCCCGAGTTCGTCGAGGACGCGATGATGCTCGCCCTTGGCGACGAGGAGCTGGTGGATTTCGTGGTGCACCATGAGCCGACCTTCAATCGTGACGAGATTCATCGCCACGTCACCGTGCTCGCACTGACCCCGAGCCGGCTGGTGATCGGGCATACCGATGATCAGCCTGCCGAGCCGCCGACGCCGGGCATCTACGCAGCTTCCTCGACCGAATCTGTGGCGTTGAACAAGATCAACACCGTTGCGCTGACCCGCGTCGTTAACCAGCCGGAGGCGTACCAGGCCGGTTCGGAGGACGTCTTCGAGACCTGGCTGACTGTCGGCTGGGGAGCGGTACGCCGCATTGACCTCGAGCTGGCGACATGTAACGATCCGCAGTGCGAGGCCGACCACGGGTACACCGGAGCGCTGGTCGGCGACGACCTCACGGTCCGAATGAGCGCGGCAGCTGACGGCCCTGATCGCGTCGCTCGCCTCGTCCGGTTTGCCAGCTCGCTGCAGCGAGCCGCGGCATGAGCTCACCCTTGCTGGGGAGCTCTTCGCCGTGGGCCGAGCAGCGCGCGAACTCCGACCAACCCAACTCGGACCAACCCAACTCTGATAAACCGATGCCGGCGAGCCAGTCACTACCCGAGATGGTTATTCCTGCCTATTGGTCCACAACGCTTGGTGAGCTGATGCCGAGCATCGGCGCGCACTTAGGAGTGCCAGGTTTCGCCGAGGATGCCTTCCGGCTGCCACAATCGGCGCGTTACGTCGTCGTCCTGATCGACGGGCTCGGGTGGAACTTGCTCCGCCGAGCCGCACGGGAAGTGCCGTACCTGGCCTCGCTGCTCGGAAGCGCACAGCCGATTACTTCCGCGATACCGAGCACCACGGTGACCAGCCTGGCGAGCCTGGGCACAGGTCTGCCGCCTGGCCAGCACGGGCTGGTCGGTTACACCTCCCGGGTGCCGGAGACCGGGGCGATTTTGAACGCTCTGACGTGGGAAACCGATCCGGTACCAACGACGTACCAGCCCAAACCCACCTTCTTCGAGCGTGCGGCGGAAACCGGGATTGCGGTGACGACCGTTGCCCTGACGCGATTTCGTGGCACTGGACTTACCGAGGCTGCGCTGCGTGGTGCGACTTTCGTTCCATTCGCCGACGACAGCGCCGAAGACCTGCGGATCGCTCTGATCGCCGAGGCAGCGTTACGCGGTGAGCGCAGTGTGGTGTACGCGTACGAGCGGGAGCTTGATCATTGCGGGCACGTGCACGGTTGCAGCTCGGCCACCTGGCTCGAACAGCTGGCTCGGATCGACACTATGTGTGAGCGACTGCGCGCCGCCCTGCCGCCTGAGGTGACGGTGATCATTACTGCCGACCACGGCATGATCGACATTCCCGCGGACCAGCGAATCGTGGCCGAGGATGATCCCGCCCTCATGGCGGGCGTGTCGGCGATTGCCGGGGAGGGCCGTTTCCGGCAGCTCTATGTTGATCATGAGCAGCCTGATCGGGTAGCAGATCGATGGCGAGCGAGGCTTGCAGAGCTGGCTTGGGTACGGACCCGGGATGAAGCGATCGACGAAGGTTGGTTCGCCGCCACTGATGATCAGCTTCGAGATCGTTGGGGACATGTGCTGGTCGCGCTTCGTGGAGACTGGGCGGTGATGACGAGGGCATTCCCGCGCGAATTCACACTGATCGGCATGCATGGATCGCTGACGCCAGCCGAGATGCTGGTGCCGCTCATCGTGGCTTGAGTATCAGGACCTACGCCGGATGGCTGAGCTGAGCTATTTCACTGGACCGCCCAGCTCACGGGGAGACGGCCCAGGTGATCGCCTACGAGGTGCTGTGCCGTCGGCACCATCGACGCCGACTGACGCGTGCGGGTGGCGAAGGCTAGCTTCTCCGAACCGCTTCCCCTCAGAGATGTTGGAGCAGTTGATAATGAGCCCACTGATGAACACTGAACCCGTACTGATCTCTGCTGCCGAGCTGGCCAAACTACTCGAATCTGACCGGCCGCCGATTGTCGCCGATGTGCGCTGGACTCTCGGCGGACCGCCCGGCAAGGCGGAGTTCGAAGCGTGCCACATTCCAGGCGCAGTCTGGGTGGACCTGGAGGCGGAGCTGTCGGGACCGCCCGGCGAGGGTGGCCGCCACCCGCTCCCGCTCGTTTCGGTTTTCGAGCAAGCGATGCGTGCCATCGGCGTCCGCAAGGAGTCCTTGGTCGTGGCATACGACGCGGCGACGTCACAGGCCGCTGCGCGCCTGTGGTGGCTGCTCACAGACGCCGGGCATCACAAGGTCAGGGTGCTCAACGGTGGTCTGGCTGCCTGGATCGCCGCAGGCAAGCCTACGGTGTCTGGTTCGGAGACACCGCCAGCGCGAGGGGACTTCGTCGCCCGCCCCGGCCGACAGGCGCAAATGAATGCCGCTGAGATTGTCTCCAAGCTGGGAACGTCCGACGCTCCGACGCTGATCGACGTACGAGCCCCTGAACGGTATTCAGGTGAGAAGGAGCCAATCGATCCCGTAGCCGGCCATATTCCAGGAGCGATCAATCTGCCAGTCACGGCAAATCTCGATGCCGATGGCCGGTTCCTGCCACCCGCAGAGATCGCAGCCCGGTACGCCTCAGCAGGCGGTGCAGACGGCGCGGTGCTCTATTGCGGCTCAGGGATCACCGCCGCACAAGGCCTGTTGGCGCTAGAGTCCGCGGGACTAACGGCGGCGATCTATCCCGGTTCATGGAGCGACTGGATCGGTGATCCAACTCACCCGATCGCCACCGGGACAGAGCCCTGATCTGAGAGCTGCGCGCTCGCAGCTCGTTCAGCTTTGCCGCTTAGGTCCACCGAACATGATCTCGTCCCAGCTCGGCACCGATGCTCGCTTCCTTTTGACGTTCTTGCGCTGCGGCGCTGTGTCGGGAAGAGCGAGCGACTCAATCTCGAATTCATGAGCCTCGTCGGCCCGATCATCCAGCTGCACGGTGGGATCTGGTGGGCCAGGCTCGTCAGTGCCTGGCAATTCTTCGTCAGCGGTGCCACCACTGGGCCGCGGCAGTTCCACGGATTCCGGCACCTCAAGGGCCGCATCGTCGTGGACGCTTGGCTCGACCGGGTAATTGATCACGATGGCCGGTTCCCAGCCGCCATCGGTCGTGGTCTCGGTCTGCGGCACCGCGGTGGCATCGCTCAGTCCCGCATACACCCGTGGGGAGTCCTCGGTGTAGCCGTCCTCACCGAGGATCTCGTAGAGCGTTCCCATCGGCGACACATCGACTACGTCGTCGCTCACTGGCGGCGGGCTGGGAATGCCAGCGACCGGCTGGAGCATTGGTAACACCGGAACTGTGGGCTCATCAGCCTCGTCGGCAGCCGTGACCTCACCGCTCGGTCTGTCATTGGACGGCTGATGAACTCTGTCGCTCAGATTGACGGTTGGCTCGGTATCTCCCTCACCCGAGGCAGACTCCACCAACCAGGGGCGTCCCCGCTGTGGCCGCTTGGCAGAGGGCTGGTCACCGAGCAGCCAACGCGCCTCATCGTTGCCGGCCACGGAGAACCGCCCTCGAAGGTCGTAAAAGAAGATCGCGTGCCGATCCTCATCATCCAGCCTGTAGTCGGCTGTTACAGCCCAGCGGCCATCGTCCAAGCGATAGGAGTCCCATGTGATGTCGTCGATGTTGACCCGGTGCCCCAAAAGCCACTCAGTCACTGTGATTCGCAGACTGCGGTGGCCGGAGGGCTCACTGCGGCGGCGGACTGAGGACGACATCGCCATCGACGCCACATGTTGGCGTTCGGCAAGGACGGGTGTAGCAAAGCGCTCGACGCGATCCATCGGTATGCCGGCAATGCGGGCCACATCTTCGAGGCTCTCGCCGGCCCGGATCCGCGCCTGAATATCACGGGGGGTGAGGGAGGTTTGCATCTCGATCTCCAGTTGTCCGAGCCGCGGCCGATCGCCCCGTACCGCAGCGCGGAGTCTTTCGTCCGCCTCGATGATCAATTCCTCGCCACTCTCGGTGACCACGATCAAGGACTTCCCATCCGGGCTGAGTCCCACCAGTCGTGCGGTGCGCATCAGTCGCGCGGCTCCTCGTGCGGCGTCTGTTCTCAGCCAACTTACTCTGCCTCTCCTACGAAATGCGGGACCAACTCGGCTCAGCGAGCGAGGCAGGAAACGTGGGGATCTTGCCTGGGGTCGTACTGTCGGTCCATGCGCGAGCCTTTTCAGGCCAAGCCAGCCACGCGTGGCGAGCTCCAGGCCTCCGGATATCTGAGTCGCCGCATCAAAGCCGAGCTTCGCGACAACCTGCTGCAACGACTTCGGTCGGGAACAACAGCCTTTCCTGGCATCGTCGGTTTCGATGAAACTGTGCTGCCGGAGCTGGAAAGCGCGGTGCTCGCTGGCCATGATCTGGTGCTGCTCGGTGAACGCGGTCAGGGCAAAACCCGGCTCATGCGAACCGTGGGCGGCCTACTTGATGAATGGAGCCCGGAAGTCGCTGGATGCGAGATCCACGATGATCCGTATGGGCCGGTGTGCCTGCGCTGTCGCGCGTTGGCTGCGGAGCTGGGAGATGAGCTGCCGATCGCATGGCGGCATCGGGACGAACGCTATACCGAAAAACTGGCAACCCCGGATACGTCGGTTGGTGACTTGATCGGCGACGTCGACCCGGTGAAGGTGGCACAAGGACGCACACTGGGGGATCCGGAGACGGTGCACTACGGGCTCGTGCCGCGTACCAACCGAGGCTTGTTCGGTCTCAATGAGCTGCCCGACCTGGCCGAACGCATTCAGGTTGCGCTGTTCAATGTCTTGGAGGAGCGCGATATCCAAGTACGCGGCTATTCGTTGCGCTTGCCGCTGGACGTCTTCCTTATCGCCACCGCCAACCCAGAGGACTACACGAACCGGGGCCGCATCATCACTCCGCTGAAAGACCGTTTCGGCGCTGAGCTACGTACCCACTACCTCACCGATCTCGCCGATGAAGTGACCCTGATCCGCCAGGAAGCCACGCTGGTTGCAGAGGTTGGTGATCATCTGCTGGAGGTGTTGGCTCGCCTTACCCGGAACCTCCGGGAATCCAGCTCTGTTGATCAGCGTTCGGGTGTCTCGGCCCGCTTCGCGATCGCCGCTGCCGAGGGCGTTGCCGCTTCAGCGCTGCGCCGGGCGGCGCGTACTCATGATCATGAAACGGCTGTCGCACGGATCTGTGATCTTGCTGTAGTGCTGCCTACACTGCTCGGCAAGATCGAGTTTGAGATGGGGGAGGAGGGGCGGGAACGGGCGATCCTCGAACATCTGCTGCGGCTTGCCACAGCGGCGACGTTCCGGGATCGACTATCAGGTCTGGATCTGTCTGGCTTCACCCAGGTGTTTGCCCAGGGCGGAGTCGTGGAAACCGGCGACTTGGTTCTGGCCTCAGACCTGTTGACGCAACTTGGTGCCGTGCCGGGATTGTTCAAGGTGCTGAACCGGCTCGGATACGACGATGCGGCCGGTCGTGGGCAAGTTGCGGCCGCTGCCGAATTCGCTTTGGAGGGATTGCATCTCACCCGCCGGATTGAGAAGGAGATCGTCAATGGACGGACGATCTATGGAGCAGCCTGACAGGACGTAATCATGGGTTCCGATAGCAGCGGTCATGATCGCGGCGACGGGGATCGGCCGGACCGAGCGCACCACCGTTACCGCTACGGAGCTTGGCGCGGTGGCCCCGATCCGCTGAAGCCACCGTTCGACGTACGCGAAGCCATCGACCGGATCGGTCAGGATGTGCTCTCGGCGGGCACCGTACGCGATGCGCTGCGAGATCTGATGCGTCGCGGTGTTGATGGTCGCGATGGCCTCGACCGGCTGGCCGAGAAGGTCAGAAAGCTGCGTGCGCAGACGCGGCGCCGCGGGGACCTCGGCGGCGTACTCGATCAAGTTCGAGCGGCTCTCGATCAGGCGCTTGCTGCTGAGCGTGAGACGTTGGCAGCCACTGACTCACCCGAAGCCCGACTGGCGGAGCTGGACCTAGATACGGTGCCAGATGATGTTGCTGGCGCTATTCGCGCTCTTGATCACTACGCGTGGCGTTCTGAGGAAGCGCGCGAGATCTTCGAGGCGATCAAGGACATGCTGCAACGCGAGGTTCTGGACGCTCAATTCGCTGGCATCAAGCAGGCACTTGAGTCGCCGGATCCTGAGGCGATGCAACGCGTCAAGGACATGTTGGCCGACCTCAACGCGCTCCTGGCAGCGCACGCGCGGCAGGAAGACACGACCGACCAGTTCGCTGAGTTCATGGAGCGCCATGGCGAGTTCTTTCCCGAACAACCAGAGACAATCGAGGAACTGATTGACGCGCTGGCGCGGCGGGAGGCCGCTGGGATGAGGCTGATGGCTTCGCTTACCCCTGAGCAGCGAGAGCAGCTTGGTCAGCTGATGAGTCATGTATTGGACGATGCCGATCTTGCTGCTGAGATGGCCCAGCTGGCCGACAATCTGCGCGCATTGCGACCCGACCTTGAGCGGGATCTGCCCGCGAATATGCGCCCAGGTGGTGAGCCGCTCAACTACAGCGCTGCGGTGGAGGCGGTTGCCGATCTTGCTGATCTTGAGCAGCTGGAGGACCAGCTATCCCAAGGGGATCAGGTTTCCACGCTCGACGATGTGGACATCGACTTGTTGGCCAAGCATCTTGGCCGTGAGGCGCTGAGCGACATGCAGGCGCTCCGCGAACTGGAGCGAGAGCTGGAGCAGCAGGGTTACCTGACGCGAGGGGACGACGGACTGCGGTTGACACCCCGTGCGGTCCGGCGTCTAGGACAAACTGCGTTGCGGCGGGTTTTTGCTCAACTCGACGCGTCAGGACAGGGAGATCACGATGATCATCAGACTGGCGCAGCAGATGAGCCCACCGGCCTGACTCGCGCCTGGATATTCGGCGATGAGCTTCCGATCGACACCCCTCGCACTGTGTCCAACGCCTTACGCAGGTCTGGGCTGGGCCCTGCCGGTGTCGCGTTGGAGGTCGGTGATTTCGAGGTCACCGAAACCGAGCGGCGGATCAGCGCAGCCGTAGCGCTGTGTGTCGACCTCTCTTTTTCCATGGTCCATGACGGGCGCTGGGGACCCATGAAGCAAACGGCGCTGGCGCTCAACCACCTCATAGAAACTCGGTTCCGGCAGGACGCCCTGCAGGTCATCGGTTTCAACCGGCTTGCTCGTCGGCTGACGCCTGTCCAGTTGGCCGAGGCCGAGCCGGAGTGGGTACAGGGCACCAATCTGCAGCATGCCTTGATGCTCGCGTTGCGTCATGTACGACGGCACCCGGACGCCGAGCCAGTGGTGCTGATCGTGACCGATGGGGAGCCGACCGCGCATTTGACCGGTGGTGGAGATGCGTACTTCCAGTGGCCGCCGACTTCAGAGACCATCCGGGCCACGATTGCGGAGGTGGACGAACTCAGCCGCTACGGTGCGACGATCAACACCTTCATGCTCGGCGAGGATCCCGGTCTGGCCCGCTTTGTCGACGCGCTAGCCCGCCGTGCCGGCGGTCGGGTGTTCACCCCAGATATCTCTCGGCTCGGCGAGTATGTGGTTGCCGACTATCTGAGGGCGCGCCGCGGCCGCCGCTGACTCTCCCTGCGGAGTTTCAGCCTCAGCAGGGGCCGCTCACCGCACCGCATTCATCGCACTCTGCCGCCTGCGCAGCAGGATGTCGGCAAGGTAGGTGCCGTAACCAGACTTCAGGAGTGCGCGCGCTCGTTGCTCGAGCTCTTCATCGGTCAGAAAGCCCTGCCGCCATGCCGCTTCCTCGGGAGCGCCGATCTTGAGTCCCTGCCGGGCCTCGATAGTACGAACGAAGTTGCTGGCATCGTTCATCGACTCGAAGGTCCCGGTATCCAACCACGCCGTGCCGCGGGGGAGTACGCCGACCTGCAGCTTTCCTGCCTCGAGGTAGTGCCGATTTACGTCGGTGATCTCGTATTCACCGCGAGCCGACGGCCGCAGTTGAGCGGCGATGTCGACCACGTCGTTGTCGTAGAAGTACAGGCCGGGAACGGCGTAGTTCGACCGCGGGTGTGCGGGTTTCTCCTCCAGTGAGATTGCCCGGCCATCGGCGTCGAATTCGACGACCCCATATGCCTGAGGTTCTGCCACCCAGTACGCGAAAACGGCTCCGCCCGCTACGTCGGTGAAGCGTTGCAACTGAGTGCCCAGACCTGGCCCGTAGAAGATGTTGTCGCCTAGTACGAGGGCGACTTTCTCCGAGCCGACGAAGTCAGCCCCGATCACAAAGGCTTGGGCAAGCCCATCCGGGGAAGGCTGTTCGG